>RRZT010769174.1_pt1 | contig 14308 bp, 11 predicted proteins | sample 2165551 | NCBI WGS metagenome assembly RRZT01 (sample SAMN10456910, study PRJNA506462) | wastewater metagenome | biome: wastewater; feature: sludge; material: wastewater sludge; isolation source: wastewater sludge with Escherichia coli K12::gfp cells carrying plasmid... | place: USA: Moscow, Idaho... | reverse complement strand
TATCGGCATGGTTAATGAGTGGGTTATCCATAAAGTCTACGAAATCAACACTGTTGAGCTTATCATCTAATTCGTCACTGCTATTGATAGGCGTTAAGGGTACTTGTGGATTTACGGATAGTTGAATCTCGACCCAACGCAGATAATGCAAAAAACTATAGGGAAAACTAGTAATAGGCGCTCGGCTATGCTCATTAATCAGTTCTATCGGTTCTTGATAGGTGGGTAGTTCGTTGTCTTTTAACACGTCATTGAGATGGGCAAAAACTTGCTGATAATAAGCAAAGCCTTCTTCATCATACTGTTTCATCTCACCAAGTCGATTAATACCAATGCTCAGTGACATAAGCGTTATCCCTATCAAATAGAATTAATGATTCATTTTATACATTTGTTTGTTAAAAGGCTCTGCATTTTGTAAAAGCGCGATTAATCGTGCATAAATTTGCATTTATTCGTGCATAGAGATAATAGCAGTTTTGCACTTATTCGTGCATGACAATGCACAATTAAATGCAAAAAAATAAGCCCCCGTTTAAACATGATTTAAGCGGGCTTATTTAATTAAATCGCCTGACGTTTAACCTCGTCCATAAGTTGTTGCAGCATAGCTTGCCCGCCGCGTACTTCAGCTGCCTTTAATAATTCAGCGACTACAGCATCAGCTGTGACATTTGATTGACTTGTAGTTGAGGTATAGCCCTGTGAAGAAGTACTTGCCTGCTGCTTAGGTAATGCGTCAAGCCTTGCATTTTCTTGCTGTTGTGCTAGTTCTTGCTGCTTTTTGACTTCGGCTTGGCGAGTTTGCTCAGCATTGATTTGACGCTGTAAATCTAGCGCACGTTGAAGTTGGGCGACTTCTTCAGCATTGCTGCGTTTTTGAGCATCAGCCAGTTTATCTTGCAACTCTTGAAGCTTACGGGTTTGCTCAAGTTGCATGGCTAGCGCGTCATCGCCTTTGATACGTGCCAAATCAGCCTCTAAGTTGTCAGCAGTGGTCTTTGCAGCGTCAGCCAAATCTTGCATACGCTCACGTGCGCTATCAATTTGACGCTTTAGGTTGTCAAGGGTAGCACCATCCATGCGGATAATGCCGTTAATGTTGGCTTGTTGCGCTCGATACAAGGCAAGTTCTGCTTCAGCTAGATTGTTTGCCGAAACCTCAGTGCTAGACAGCATTTGAGCGTGCACAGCCGCCCCTGTAGCGGCCTGTTTGAAGCTGTCTACGCTGCGCTTGACGACTTGGTCGAGGTCACCCATTGCCGCTGCCCATTGTCTAAAGTCGCCATAGGTACGGGCACGGTATGATTCGGACAAGCTGTCAAATGCAGTATTGATTTGCTCAGCCGTTGCACCATACTCCTGCAATGCTGAAATTTTGCCTTTGATACCGTTAGTTACAGCCTGCATCCATGCCAGTATGCTAGATGAGTTTTGCTGTTGGACTTGAGTAGCTTGGGTATCAGCTTCAGTAGTTTCTTTAATCGCGTCACGTTGGCGACGATGTGAGTCTATATTTTTATCACTAGCGGCAGCTATTTCTTCAGCAGTTTTGGTAGCGACTTTGCCGTTTTCGACTGAAATATTAGCATAGCCCCGTGCAGTAGCTTGCACTTGTAGCTCGGATGTAATGATACCATTGTTGCCATCAATTACCGATTGGGCATATTTGTCGAAAGCTTGTTTCTTAATGGCTTCGCTTGCTGTGGCATCATTCGCTATGGTTTCATAAGCTGCTTTGTACTGCTGTGCCTTGGCTTGTAATTCAGCTTGTGACTGTAAACCTAGTGTTTTATAGGCATTGGCTGACCCAGTTAGACTTGCTTCCAATTCTTGGGCTTTTTTCTTGGTATCATCTAACGCTTTAGTGGTTTGGTCGCCACTTAATTTACCTTCCTGTCCCATTTTTGCAATTGTGGTGTTAAGTAAATCAAAGTCTGCCTTGTTCTTAGCAGCTGCTTGCATCTTTGTGATACCTTGCATAATAAGATTAGATGCATCGTAGCCTTGTGTTTTTAACTCATCAAAGTTTTGGCCGATATCAAGAACGGCTTGGGCAGTCTTAGTAAATGCTTCAGACGTTTTATTACCTGCTTTCTCAAAGTCTAAGCCCAATGTGGTAGCAGTGTCCGCCATTTTTGTTTTGATATCGATAGCAGCTTTTTCACCTTCTTTACCCAATTCAGCCATAGTCGGAATTTGTCTGCCAATGGATCTTTCCAATTCTTGGGCTTTATCTTTAGCGGCATTCATGCCTTGGGCGAGCTGCTCACCTGTTATCTTACCTTGACTGAAAAGCTCATTATATTTGGCAATTAAACCATCCACTTGCTCTGGCGTGGTAGCTTTACTGACGGCCTCGTTAAAGCCTTTGACTAATTCTTCGCCACTTGTTTTGCCATTTTTTGCTAATTTATCAAAGCTATCAATAGCTCTCTGGCTAGCTTTTTCAGCCTGTTGTGCAATTTCATCCATGTGTACACGGCTTGCTTCAGCCGCTTTTTGCATAGCTTCAACGGCTGAAGATTTAAAGCCAAGCGCTTTTTGTTGGGCACGGTCAAAGGCCTCGCCTGAGTTCTTATCTAGCTCTGTAGCATATGCTTTTAGCTTATTTGACAACTCACCAAAGGTTACTTTTGACAGGCCATTCGCAATATTTGAAAAAAACTTATCACTTACACCAGTTGCTAAATCAAAGGCTATACCAATGGTTTTTAGACCATCATTAAATACGCCTAACGATACATTGATACCTAAAATCAAGGTTTCAATAATGCTTAGTCGTTGGCTTTCATCAGATACGCCACTGATAGCGCCCATTAAAGCACTGAAATTATCTTCAATCGTATTGATGGCATTCATCATCTCACTAAACGTGGTCGATGCAATTGCGCCTAACTGTTCAACAGTATTTTTTACAAGTTCAATCGTAGTAGGGTCAATACTGTCTATTGCCTCACTGGCTAGTTCAATACCTTCGGTTAGCAGATTAATTCCGCTAGATATGGCATCGCCAGCAAAGCTATTCAGTAATTTTTCCTTGGCGTTGGTTATTGCATTAGTGAGCTCATTTATCTGACCAGTTCTAGTCTTTATGTTGTTACCAGCTTGCTCACCAAAGCTCTCTGTTAATGCAGCACCAAACTTGGGTAAAAACTCAGTGGCATTAATACCGTTCTCCACCATTTTTTCAAGTTCAGCAGTGGTAACGCCCATCGCTTGCGCAGCAATACCAAATGCTGGCGTTAAGCGCTCACCAAGCTGCCCTCGCAACTCCTCCATTGATACTTTGCCTTTAGAGGCGATTTGAGATAGCGCCAAAAATACACCGTTTGCTTCATCGGCGGTAAGGCTCATAGCAGCAGTAGCTTTAGCCACACCTTCAAAGGCGGTGCGTGTATCGGCTTGGCTCATGTTAAGATTTTTGGTTGCACTGGCTAATTGGGCGTAACCATTGGCTAAGCCCATTTGTTCCAAGCCCAACTCCTTGGCAATACCTTTCAGATAGTCGAACGTTTCACCTGCTTCTTTGGCACCACCCGTAGCATAAGCTAGTTTTTGATTAAGACTATCTAGCTGCTTAGACGTTTCTACCAGTGAGCTTATGCCGCTAATTACGCTATCAATCCCAACGTAGGCACCAGCCATGCCAAGCAATGTGGTTTTAAGATTGTTGAGACTAACACCTGCCTGTGCAGTTGCACCGTCTATGCGGTTCAGGCCTGCTGCTGTTTGATTAAGTTCGCCTTGTAGTGCGTTTAACCGTGTTTGTCCAGCTTGGCTCATGCGGTTAAATTCGTCTTGACTGATAGTCCCAGCTTCAAGACGTTGGCGCAATACTGCTAACGCAGCATTAACTTGGCTGATTTCTTGATTGATACTGTTATTTGAGCGCACGCCCAAGAAGCGCTCCATTTGCTCTGTGGCACGATTAGTATCTCTAGCCAATCCTTGCGTAGAAGTAGCTAACTCATTAAGTTGTCGAGTTTGCTCCTCTGTTGTGAGTGTATTCCAAGTATTATTGAGTTGTTCAGTTTGAGCGCGAAGCTGAGACACATCACCGCCAGCTTGCTCAATGATGTCTATAAGGTGATTGAGGTCGCTAATACCTTCTACGCCTGCCCGAATGCGGATATAAGTATCTAAGTTGTTGCCTGCCATAATGAAAAAACCCTATTGGATAAATAGGGTTAGTTTGATTGATTTGGGCGAATGGGGTTAGGTGATAGAGTTCAGTGGTTAATGCTCAAATCCACATTGCGAACATGTTTTCTTGCCACTATTGCCAATGGGTGTAGTCAAACCTTTACCTAATATTGCAAGTGGTAGTGTGATAAAGCCAATTCCAACAAACATCAATGCAATATGCATAAGCCAGTTTATCTTTTTCCCTTCTTTAAAGTGAATAGTTTTTTTATTGCAGTTTGGACACCATTCTAGTGATTGTTCAATAGCCTTTGCCATAGACTCGACTTCCTTTAGTAAAATAAAGTTTATTCTATCAAACTTCCAAACGCCATGATATATTAAATATATCTCAAGCATCTTTTGAATCTGATGAATATTCTTACTATTTTACCTGCTGACGTTACCATTCATCCACTTGCTAAGTCCTTTAAAGATTATTTCATGGTCTTTGTTACTAAATCAATGTCAAAAAATATGCCCTTAGTTTTGAATATGCTACAGCAGGCAAATGATTTTGCTGAAATTAATATTGGTGGTAAAACTGTCTATGCAGGTGCCTTTGAAGTAATGATCGATAAAGCCATGTTGCTGTATGGAATCTTAGACTTAGCAATGACATGGAAAGGTTTTAGCCTTTTCTATAATAAAAGAGTTATCATAGAATATTCAAAAATAATGGACACCTTAAATTGCTTTATGAAAGCTTCAGACTGCAATGACTATAAAGCACATTGCAATATTATGGATAGGGATATCGAGTACCAAAACAGGATGACTATTGTGATTAGTTTGGCATCCAATCCCATCCAAGAGAAAAAACAAACTACAACATGGCTAATTCCTTGTCGAAAACTATATTATGCACGAAGGGACTTGAGAGAAGACCATCCAGCGACTATGAACAATCAACTGCAAGCACTAGCTATAAATCAGTCTTGCCATTGGTGCCCATTTTTAAAGATAGATGATTTTAAAATCATTAAAGACGAAAAATACTAATATCAAACCCCATACTCTGTAAAAGTAACATTTGGCGCCTCGCTCAACACCTTGCCACTCACTCGGTCATAAAACACATTTTTGCCGATATCGACACTGCCAGTGAGCAAAACCACTGCCCCTGTGGGCATGGTTGCGATTAATTTACCGTCCTCACGCACGCCTGTGATTGTCGCAAACGCACGTTCTTCTTGATTAAAAATTTGCTGAAACTGTGATAATAAATTCATTTAATCCTCATCTAAAATATACCAATCATCCGCTAATAACGCGTCACCGCCAATTTTAGTAAAATATTCCACCCCATCTACATTAGCGATAAGCCCAGTATAAAGTGCATCTGTAAAGCAAAGACCTACGCCACCCATTTCGACTTTTTCCACAAAATAAATGAAAACATCACCCCATGACTTACAACTGACTGTTTTTCCATCTCTCAATGCAGGTAACACTTGCTCAAATAACATAGCCACTCCTTAATTATCAAAATAACGGTCAATATTAACAGTTTGCCATACCGTAATTGCGTCATTATCCCGCCCAACATCAAGCGATACGCCTGTTACAATGCCTTTCCACGCGCCCTCGGGGTCGCTAATCTGTAAAATCTGCCCAAGCTCAACAAGCGGCATATTGTACTTATCAGCGACACGCATTTTGAGCGTATAGAGTCCATGTGTACCGCTGTCCGATAGTATCTGTATGCCACGCGGTATCACACAGTCTCTATCAGTGTATAAATACCAATTCGCAACCGGTGCAATTAAGTTACGCCCCTCACGAGCACGATACACTTCAAAGCCTTGCGTGCGTCCAATTAAAGTCACGGTGTTATAACGTGGGTTTACGCGTTTTTGGTCGCTGATTGATTGCACTACGCCCATCGGTATAACTAAATCAGCCGTGGCAGTCGCCATTTCCCACGCAGGTTTTTTCCAGCGCGGTATGATTGATAACTTAGGCTCTAACGGGTCGCTAATCGCTTCAGCCCCACACGCTTGAGCTATTTGGCTAATGATGCTAATCGGTGTTTGGTTGCTCGTATTTAGCGTACCGGCAGGTATCAGCCAATCTTTGACTTCAAATCTATCAATGGTAAAAGGCAAATCAGCTAACTGCATATTGATAATTTGACTGGCGTACAAATCTTGGTTAATCGTACCGCCCTGATTTGAGGATTGGCTGTGTGCATAATCTTTGCCCAAGTGAGATGTGATACTGCGCCCACTAATGCTATACGAGTAATTACCGAACACGCGGTTACGGCTAATCTCCTCGGCAATAAAGCTATACGACACGCCATTGACTGTAACAATCACTAGCGGCTCATTGCCACGCGCTACGTCAAGTTTGGCTTTGACCTTTTGATATTGGCTATCACTGATTTTGATGCCACCTTGCCAACAATAGCTATCCATATCCGTTTTGATATTAAAATCAATGGGGTCAATCGCAATGCCGCCAATCGTGGCTGTGACTGTATTTAACACAATATAACTCCGTGAATCGATTACAAAGGCAGGGGCTTGGTCATGCCAGCACATCAAGGGTAAAGGCAGTTGTGACGATGGCAAGCTAGTGCGTTTGCGGGTCAAAGACAGCGGCAAACGGCTCGATGGCGGCCTGATACGACACGCATTAACAAGCGGTGGCGGTGGCTCATCGGGTATCGCATAATATCGCCACGGCACAGGCACCGCGGCTTGAGTACGTGATTGACTGCTTTTGCCAATAAACACGCTATGCTCATTGTTTTGTAAACTCGTCGCTAAACCGATTGCTGGTTGCTGCGGCTCAAATTGCGGCTTATCAAAACTTACTATATTTGCGCTATCATTGATTAATACCGTTGCAAGTCCAACCGTGTCCGACACATTGACGTGCGTAGCATTAGCAATCAAAGCGTATTGATACCAATAACTATCAAATTGCATCGCTAGATTAATAACATCGCTGTACTCAGTGGCAGTCGCATTGCCTAGATTGATAAACGGCTTTAAAAGTGACCAATAATCATCAGCAATGTTGACACCCATCTGACGATACACACGCGCAGTCTCAGCAATAGCGATAGCAAGCTGCAAATTGTTGCTACTCTTTGCAATATCCACTGCCGCCACTGTACTGCCACGCATGGCGATACTAACGCCTGACATCGTACGCTTTGGCGTTGTTGGGTCGGTAGGGTCAGTGGGCGTAACAACAACCGCGTCAAGCGTACCAAGTTTGCGATTAAGCGTTAGCGGTAAAACATTACTTGCTACGCGCTCACTGATTTTTTTGGCAAGTGGTAACAGTAAGACATTTGCTACAAGTATAGTGTCTGCCATGCTTTACCCTTAAATAGTTTGCCAGTTTTCCCAAAGCGCTTGCTGTTCTGCTATCGTTAAATCGGTTGCAGGGGTAACATAGTCCCATGCCGCAGGTTCGTACTCTTTGTTATAGTCGCGAGCCATTACTAGGTATTGCTTGCTTGGGTCAAGATTGTTTATTAAATAATGCCCATTTTTTAGACTGACATTGCGAGCAACTATCGACAAATCATTTGCGCTTAGCACAATGACATCACGTTGCGCGGGCAGCCCTGCCACGGTTACAATCCCATCGCCAGTTCCTGCGATATAACCATTTCTGCTGGTGCCGAGCAATAAATTATCAAACAGCATTTATAACTCCCAATAGTCAAGTGGGATATATAATGGCTTGGGCACATCATCAACAACCATTGTTTCGTTTACAAATCTCAAGCAACTACGATTGTTTATACTGATTAGCTTGCTTGTTTTATCTGTAAAATTACTAAATACCGTTGCCATAAAAGGCAGCACTGAAGCTGTCCCTATGATTATCTTTTGCGCAAAATAATCATTATTGATGTAATTCTCAAAATCATTAATTTTTAAATAGTATTTATCACTGACCGCTTGTCCAGTTCGCATATCTTTAAAATATGTTTCAGGTCTTAATAATGAGTATTGCTGTCCAACAGTGCCGTTGCTTGCGATGTTAGCTTGAGAGCTACAAAAAAACTTTTCGCTATCGGCATCATTTAATTTTTGACATGAGCCAACGAATAAAACATGGTTTTTAGCAATGTTTGCATTGTTATACCCCATTTGATAACAGAGCAAAAAAGCAAAATCAGTAACAATACAATGCCATTCCGGTTTGAAAGTTGGGTCATGAGCTAATAAATTCACCGCCGACAACTCAGTCGTATCATCAAGTCCTGCTGGGTTGTCTTGAGCAACGATACGATGGCTAGCAGTGCCATTAATTACGCCGTTTTCAATCTTGATATCAGGCGGATTACCAGTGCGTAACGGGCGGCGTAGCACAATGCGGTAATCATCTTCAAATAGCGCTGTCCAGCCGGCACCTTGCTTGGTACCATAGCCTGTAACTAGACAGGCTTTTAAAATGGTTTTAATTAAGCCGTCAGCATTTGATAGCTGCGGGGCTTGGTCGTCCTGCCAACTATAGTATTTAACTGGATATTTAACTGGATTGCGTAAACTCATACTGTTACCTCCTACGCTGTGATTTCAGTGGTATCACCAAATAAATATTGCTCAAAACCATCCGTCCCCGTTGGTGGATTCGGGTTTGGTTGCACGGCGCATAGCACCCACACTGGCATCAAGGTGCCCCACGTGTTAAACCGTATCACGTCTTGAGCTGCCCACGGTGTATCCGTACCAAAGGCGCGTTTGTCGATAGTAAAATACGGCTTGCCTGTGGCTGGGTTAATCGGTGAGTTTTAACTTGTTTAGTAACGGGTCGCCCACTGGCGTATCTTGCCACACGTTATTCCACGACCGCTGAGTAAAAGGCACAGACACACGCACGGCTAAATCATCACCAATCAGCAAACTTGATACATAAGTATTCTCAATCGGATAATTGCGATTAGCGGCAAACAGTAGCGACAACGAGCCATCAATGTCTAAATCAACGATGCGGTTACGCTGCTCTTGAGCATGGATTGCTTTCAGCGGCATTTTGTACGATGATAAATCAATGCTTGTCTTAAACGTAATCGAGCCGGCATCTAAGTCATAATCCCATAACTCACCCAAAACAGGTTTGTTGTCTGCATCAAGTAAGCTGATACGGTCAACATCATTACGTGATAGATTAATCGTTTGACCGCCTGTAAACGCACTACCTAGATTGTCGGTTTGGGCATTGCGAATCAAAATACTATCGCCACGGCGGAAGATAGGCACGCGGCCATCTTGTGGTAGTCGAACAGTATCAATCTTGACAACATTGCTATCGATTGGAAGGTACGTGTAAGCATCAGCGTTGTATGTGATAGTTTCAGGAAATACCAAAACAGGCTGCCACGTTTGACCATCCTTGTCAGCTGTCGAGTCATACCAGTACAACTGTTTTACTTGGTCAGTCAATGCAACCATCTTGCCAAACTTAATATCAGCCACCCCATACTCAGCATCGACCAAACCGCTGATATTTGCCGCTATAATCTTGCCGTTATAATCAGCCCTTGCGCTAATCAACGTACCGTCTGTTGCCGTAGCCCGTACTTGCAAACCGCCCGGACGTATTGGGCTAGACGGCGTGCGGAATGTTACTTGTGATACCGCGTTGCCATTGACTGTAGTTACCAATGATGCGACAACTGGAATTGTCGCTGTACTTTTCCAAATCCAATTTGTCAGCGTTGCTTTACCGTTTTGGTAATCAATCGAGCCTGCCAATGTTGCCGCGCCTGTCTGCGGATTGAGGTCGGTATATAGGCTGCCTTGCTTATCAAAGTAAGTTTTATCCCCCCATTTAAAGTTCACCGATGCCGGGGTAACTACTTCATCATAAGTCGGCAGCAGGTCAACAACTATGATGCCGCTATTCAGATTTTCAGTTACTTGGCTTGATGGCGCAGTTGTATAAAAACTGGCCGTAATACCGCCATCTAACGAGGCTGTTTCTGCGACGTATGTCATACCCGTAGATACTAATCCACCAAACATTGACCAACTATAGGTTGGTGTGGGCACCAAAATCGCTACATTAGGGTTATATGTAACAACAGCCGATGAATAATTAACTGTACCGATGGTTTTACCATCTTTGTCTACGATATTGCCGTTACCATCATCTTTAGCCGTAACAAGCAGCTTGTTAGCATACATTGGCTTTGACACGCGCCAACTTAAATTCACGCTGTTTGGCTGTAATGGCGTATCGCTAATATCAATGGTCACCGTGCCATCTTGGCTTGGTAGCGGTGACACCACTTCGACCGTGGTTTTTTCGCCTTGCGCATAAGTGACTATTACATCCAACACGCCAGCCGGATGGTTAAAGTTGGCACCTGTATCAATCAGGATTTGACGTGTATTGGCATCATATTGGCCTATCCAGTTACCACTAATTACGCCAGCCGCGTTACTTGTTGCGGTTTTGGCCGCACCATCATTCCAGGCCAATCGAATAGATGATGGGTCGGCATCATTGGCAAGCTGCAACACCATTTTTGCGGTTGCAGTGCCGCCAGAACGATTAAAGTAGTTTGCTTTTGTGCCCCAACTAAATAAAATCGCGCTACCAACATCGGGCAACTCAGTCATATTGATAACCACTGAACCAGTAACAAAGTTGACATTACCGCTACCATGTTGCGCAGATGCGCCGACCAATGTGCCGCTACCATTATCGCTAATTGTGTACCATTCGCCTTGTGAGCGATAACTGACTTGTAGCGTCCCAACAGCCGGTGGCGGGTTTAGTGTTTCTGTGTAGCTGCTGCTGCGGTTATTGATATCAACATTGATACGCGCTGTGTTGGCTACCTTTAGCTCAACGCTAGCAGGTCGAAACTTAACGCTGTTTAACGTGGCTGCGAATGTTGGCTCGTTAATTAATGCAAAGCCGTTAGCGTAGTCAATGCTACCAATAGCTAAATCAAGTCGATACAACGTACCGCCTTTATCGATTACTTCGCCAACGCTTGTGCTTAGGTCAATACTCCCCGGCAATACGGCATTGCCAAAATAGATATTACTAATTGAGCCTGCGCTATGACTTTTGCTAATAGCCAATGTAATTAAGCCATCTGTACCGGTGCGGCTACCATCGAACATGGTTTGACGCTGACCCGCTGCTGTTAAATCAACCAGTGGGACAGTGATCTGATTAGTCGGTACGATTTTTTCCATGAGAGAAGCGACTTTGATTTGCATCACTTCTTTGTTGATGGGTGCGGCTAGTGGGCTGACGCCATAGTATTGCGCAGCATCTGCAACAGCGGTTTCTCGGATTTTACATGGGTTATCGATATAAGTTTCGCTTGGGTAATTCGCCCCGATAAAGTCGGCTTCAAGTTTGCTACTGATTTCCATTTGCACCACAGTACGCGTAAAATCCTTACCCTGTGTATTGGTAAAAATACGGTCTTCAGCTTTAACTCGCGTCACTTGAATATACTGTTCGTCATTCGCGTACCCAGCTTTATCTTGTCGCAAACAATATACATCGCCAACCATTGGCAAAGGCTCGCCTACGCGTTGATATGCTTGAATAAGCTTACTATTCTGTGGTTGTGTCGATAGCAACGTCATACGTGATTCAATCGTACCTACGTTATACGCTTCAATACGTTTTAGAATTTCAGCGCGACTCTCGCCGAATCGTGTGGCGGGAAACATCAAATAGCTAACCGTTGGGTCGCTTGGCGGCTTGGTGATAGCCGCAAATGCACCGATTAGCGGCTCGTCATCTGCACGCAATACGCCCATGTACTCAAGCACGGCATAAAACGCACCATTGACACGGGCAATACTAGAGATGGGCTGAAACAACTCATTAAGCTCACCTGTCAATGGCATGCCAAGCGGCATACCGCCACCGTCATCAGTCTGCGTTAAACGCTCGGACGGATAGATTTTTAAATCTTGCTGATTTACTTTTGTTTTAAGTGCCGTGGTCATTGCTGATGCTCTTTAATGTGCTTTTAAGTAGGATTTAAACGGTGCGAAAATGGATATTGGCTTTCATCTTGTCGGTGGGGAGTTCGTCTTCGGGTCGCACCGGTTTGACTTCACTAATGTTGTCAATAAATGGCTGGCGGAACATCACATTGAATGAGCGTCCGTCGGGATGAGTTAGTGTGAAAGTGAGTTCTGGTACCGCTGCCCAAGCTTGTAGTTGTTGCACGATTTGACGCTCAATCCATACATGCGTACTGTCTAATGTGATAGGTCGGTTAGCGAGTAGTGTGCCTTGCTGGATATCGATGGCGCCCGATAGCGTGATGACAGGGCTTGACTGCACAACTGGCGTCCAGCCGTATTCATCCGACCATTTGTATTGGCGGTGCAAATCAATCGTTTGCCCGTTGTCGTTGCGTTTGAGTGTCCAAGTTGACATAAACAGTTATCCAAAAAATACCGCTATAGTGATAGCGGTATTTTGGCAGTGATAGTCAATTGGCGTTAGTTGATGGTGTTCAGTGGTTTTACTAACGTAGCTTATAGTCAAAAGTTACATCTACTAGGTCTCTGGGGAAAAGGGGTAGCAGCTTATTAATTTTTCCAAATAACAAAACATCATCGTAACCTGTACCATCAAGCAATTTGGCAAGTTTAGCATCATCTTCCTCACAGACTCTAAAATCAAGACTTAGCTTAACCCCTCTAAAAAACATATTTTCATTAGCAATTTTTCGCAAGAAATAAGCCCGTAAAACAACATGGCTAGCTAATAGCTCATACTTAAGTTTCATTTGCCGTTTTTTATATCTAGCTAAATTTTCTTGATACCGCTTATTGAGCATAGCCTCAGTATCCTTAATAGGAAAGTGAACCCAAAGTCTATCAACCAACTCATCCCGTTTTCCTGTGGTTATATGTCCATTAGCTTTCAAAATATATTTGATATCAGCCACAGTTAAAATATCAAGATGCTCTTTAACAAATTCTGGCGGTTGTGGCTCTGATAGATATTGAAACCGTGTGAATTTAAGTCCATGCGTTTGGCACAATGCCACGCATTTATCATATAATCGCCATTCAAAATCCTGATTATTTGCCACTTCAGCTATTTTTTTACCGCTGAAGGTTTGACCTTCAGCAATAAGTTGAGAAATGTAAAATCGGACTTCTTTTCCCTTGTCGTGAAATTCAATACCGCCTGCTTGGATAACTTGGTCAAAAGCCGTATCAATAATTACTTTATGTACTGAGAAATCAGGAGTATTGATATAAGGTTTTAAGGCCGTAGCTAAATCAGCTAGTTTGGGTACGAGATAACTATCATAATCTGGCATAAAAAATCCTTGATATAGTATTGCTTCATTCTAGCAAACATTATCAAAAAAAAACCGCCTAATCTGGACGGTCTTTATTTTACCTAACATCAAACGTGACGATTAAGCCGTGGTATTTAGCTCTTTAAACCGCATAGTCGGCTTACCTTCGTCTTTAATCAGCGTGCCTTTGAAGCCGTTTTCCCACCACTTATCACTAAACCAGTCAATATTACCCTCGCTAGACAAGTTGGTATGCGGAATCCACAAGCTACCATCTTTGCCCGTGATACGGTCTTTACCATCAAGTTTTAACTCAAGCGGTAGCGATTGCAGCGTGTTGGCGTCGATTTGGAAGCCTGCCGAACCTTTAGTCTTGCCATCAACAGTAAAGGTTGAATCCGATGCTAACGTGGACAACTCAGTAAAACGCACCATGCCAAGGCGTGGATTTAATTCGTAATGCGTTGGATCTACCGTCGCACCCGTGCTGTCTTTTAAGGTGAAGTTGGCAGTATCAATGTCATCGTTGGCAAGGTCAATCCAGCCCAGTTTGACCTTGTGAGACTCATCGGCAAATGTCACAGGCGCGGTGGTCAAATCAACCGCTTCACCCATCAGTGCGCGTGCCAAGCCAAATTTATCAAAAGTATTAAATTTTAAGCTAATCGTGGTAGGTTCTGGGGTGATCTCGCTGTCAATCGGTTGACCATAGTCTTCACGCCCTGTACTAGGTAGCGTATCTTCTTTGACTTTCGCGTCAGTCTTTAACTCAGTCACGTTGCCGAGTGGCTGAAACGCATCATTACTGCCATATTTACGACCCAGTAAGTCACCCGAGTATTTTTTACC
>RRZT010392730.1_pt1 | contig 14309 bp, 9 predicted proteins | sample 2165551 | NCBI WGS metagenome assembly RRZT01 (sample SAMN10456910, study PRJNA506462) | wastewater metagenome | biome: wastewater; feature: sludge; material: wastewater sludge; isolation source: wastewater sludge with Escherichia coli K12::gfp cells carrying plasmid... | place: USA: Moscow, Idaho ... | reverse complement strand
GCGGGCGAGTTGTTCCTGGATGCGCGCCAGCGTGCTGCCAAAGTCGGCCAGGCGCTTTTTCTCTTGCTCCAGCACGGCGGCGGGGGCCTTGGCGCAGAAGGCTTCGTTGCCGAGCTTGGCGTTGGCCTTGGTGATCTCGCCTTGCAGGCGCGTGGCCTCCTTGCCCAGGCGGGCCTTTTCCGCCGCCACGTCGATCTCGACAAACAGCGCCAGGCGCGCGCCGCCCACCACGTTGACCGGGGCGTTCTGTGCCTCGCTGGCCCATGCGGCGGCGTCGTCGAACACCTTGACTTCGCTGAGCTTGGCCAGGTTTTTCAGCACATCGGCGTTGGCACGCAGGAAGGCGCTGTCCTCTGCCGTGTCGGCCACGGCCAGAAGCGGCAGGCGCTGCGCGGGCGACACGCCCATCTCGCCGCGCAGGGTGCGGCAGGCGTCCACCATGGTTTTCAGGCGCGCCACATAGCCTTCAGCCGCCTCGTCGATCTTGGCCGGCTGCGCCTCTGGGTAGGCGGCGATGGCGATCGATGCGCCCTCAATGCGGGCCACGGGCGCCACCACTTGCCACAGCGCTTCGGTGACAAACGGGATGATGGGATGCGCCAGGCGCAGGATGGCTTCCAGCACGCGGATCAGCGTGCGGCGCGTGGCGCGCTCTTGCGCCTCGGAGCCGGTCTGGATCTGCACCTTGGCGATTTCCAGGTACCAGTCGCAGAACTCGTTCCAGACGAAGTCGTAGATGGCGTTGGCGGCGTTGTCCAGGCGGTATTCGGCAAAGCCACGGGCCACCTCAGCCTCCACCTTTTGCAGGCGCGAGACGATCCAGCGATCGGGCTGGCTGAAATGCAGATAGCTCTCGCTGCAGCTGCCGTCGCCGTCAAAGCCGCAGTCAAAACCCTCGCAATTCATCAGCACGAAGCGGCTGGCGTTCCAGAGCTTGTTGCAGAAGTTGCGATAACCCTCGCAGCGCTTGCTGTCGAAGTTGATGCTGCGGCCCAAGGACGCCAGCGCGGCGAAGGTAAAGCGCAGCGCGTCCGCGCCGTAGGCCGGAATGCCTTCGGGGAATTCCTTTTGCGTGTTCTTGCGCACCTGGGGTGCGGTCTCGGGGCGGCGCAGGCCCTGGGTGCGCTTGTCGAGCAGGGGTTCGAGCTCGATGCCGTCGATCAGATCGACCGGGTCCAGCACATTGCCCTCGCTCTTGCTCATCTTCTTGCCGTGCGCGTCGAGCACCAGGCCGTGGATGTAGACATGCTTGAACGGCACGCGGCCGGTGAAGTGGGTGCTCATCATGATCATCCGGGCCACCCAGAAGAAGATGATGTCGTAGCCCGTGACCAGCACGCTGCTGGGCAAATACAGGTTGTAGTCGTCGGTGGCGCTGTCGGTTTGATTTGGCCAGCCCATGGTGGAAAACGGCACCAGCGCGCTGGAGTACCAGGTGTCGAGCACGTCGGCGTCGCGCGTGAGTGTTTTGCCGGGGGCCTGTGCCTGCGCCTCGGCCTCGCTCTTGGCCACGTAGACCTTGCCGTCCTCGTCGTACCAGGCCGGAATCTGGTGGCCCCACCAGAGCTGGCGCGAGATGCACCAGTCCTGGATGTTGTTCATCCACTGGTTGTAGGTGTTGACCCAGTTCTCGGGCACGAATTGCACCTGGCCGCTGGCGACGGCGTCAATCGCTTTTTGCGCGATGGATTTGCCGGTGGCGTCGCCCTGGCCCACCTTGTTCATGGCGACAAACCACTGATCGGTCAGCATGGGTTCGATCACCTGGCCGGTGCGGGTGCAGATGGGCACCATGAGCTTGTGCTTCTTGATTTCGACCAAGAGGCCCAGCGCTTCCAGGTCCGCCACGACGGCCTTGCGCGCGGCAAAGCGGTCCATGCCACGGTATTTCTCGGGCGACTGGTCGTTGATGGTGGCCGTCAGCGTCAGCACGCAAATCATCGGCAGCTTGTGCCGCTGGCCTACCTGATAGTCGTTCTGGTCATGCGCGGGCGTGACCTTGACCACGCCGGTGCCGAAGGCCTTGTCCACGTATTCGTCGGCAATCACCGGGATTTCGCGGTCGCACAGCGGCAGCTTGACCTGCTTGCCGATCAGGTGCGCATAGCGCTCGTCCTCGGGGTGCACCATCACGGCCACGTCGCCCAGCATGGTCTCGGGGCGGGTGGTGGCCACGACCAGCTGGCCCGATCCATCGGCCAGGGGGTAGGCGATGTGCCAGAGTGAGCCGTCTTTTTCTTCGTTTTCCACCTCCAGATCCGACACGGCCGATTGCAGCACCGGATCCCAGTTGACCAGGCGCTTGCCACGGTAGATCAGGCCCTGCTCATAGAGCTTGACGAAGGTCTCGGTGACGACCTTGGACAGCTTGTCGTCCATGGTGAAGTACTCGCGGCTCCAATCTACCGTGTCGCCCAGGCGGCGCATCTGCGTGGTGATGGTGTTGCCCGACTGCTCCTTCCATTCCCAGACCTTTTTCACAAAGTCGGGCCGGCCCAGATCGTGGCGGCTCACGCCTTGTTCCTGCAGCTGGCGCTCTACCACGATTTGCGTGGCGATGCCGGCGTGGTCCGTGCCCGGAATCCACGCCGTGTTGCAGCCCAGCATGCGGTGGTAGCGCGTCAGGCTGTCCATGATGGTTTGGTTGAACGCGTGGCCCATGTGCAGCGTGCCGGTCACGTTCGGCGGCGGCAGCTGGATGGCGAAGGCAGGCTCGCCCGCCTGCGCCTGGCCTGTGCCGCGATAGCCGGCGACGCCGTAGCCACGGCGCTCCCACTCGGGGCCCCAGTGGGCCTCCAGGGCGGCGGGTTCAAAGGACTTGGACAGGCTGTTCAGGCCCGGTTGTGCGGGGGTGTCGCTCATGGCAATGAAAAGCGGCATCCCGTGGGATGCCGCTTGGGTGGCAGTGGTTCGGTGGGGTGCAGGAATTCTATTCGCTTGGCGTTGCGCTTCTTTTTTTATAGCTATTGGCGCTTTTTGATAAAGCGCAGAGGCCGTATTTCATTGTGAATTTCTGCGGTATTCCGGCGCCTGGGGCTCGGCGGTCATCAGCATGACCTCTTCGCGCCGCACCAGGCGCCAGCCCACATGCGCCAGCCAGGCCAGGGCCAGCACGGCCGCCAGGCCGATCAGCCAGCGGCCCAGGCGTTCCTGGTCGTCCAGCAGGTAGGCGTTACACAGGCGCAGCGGCGAGTCGATGTAGAGCTGGCCCACGACGGCCATCATGGGCAGCAACATGCCCAAAAAAAAGCCCTGCAGCACCAGCCCCGCCGGCCGCCAGGACAGGCGCAGTAGCGCGCCCGCAAGCAGCAGGGCGGCGCATTTGGCAAGCTCCACGCCCATGTCGCGCAGCGCCAGGTCCAGTACGCGCGGCACCATCAGCACCGACAGCACCACGCCCACCCAGACCAGGCCGGTGATGCCGTGGGCGTTGCAGCTGGCGATGGCGCGGCGCAGGCGTGGCGGCAGGGCTGCGGCCAGCAGGGCGCCGGCCAGCATCCACAGCGGAAACTGCAACAACATGTGGCTCCACATGCTGGCCTCCAGCCCATGGCGGGTGATGGGCAGCGCCAGGAGGGCTGCCAATACCAGTCCCAGGACGGCCTGGTGCCAGGGCTTGCAGGCGGGGCGCTTCATCGCGGGCCCCGTGCCAGGTGGCGCGCGTAGTTGAATGCCAGCTGCTGCTCGGCCAGGTCGAAGATGCGCACCATGCGGCCCCGGGAGTCGAACACCAGCAGCGCGGCGTTGTGCTCGTAGTCGCCACGACCGTCGGGGATCACGACCACGCCCAGCGCGCGCAGCAGCGCCTGCTGCTCGCCCACATCGGGCACGCGTACGAAGCGCCACAGGGCCGGGTCGGCGCGCAGGCCCTGGGCGTAGGCCTGCAGCGCTGCGGGGTCGTCGCGCGCGCCATCAAAGCTGATGGACAGCAGCCTGAGCTTTGTGTCGTGGCCCGCCGCCAGATCCGCCTGCAGCGCGGCCTGCAGTTGCTGGAAGCTGCTGCCCAGCGTCAGGCACACGGTTTCGCAATGGGTGTAGATGAAATCGACAATGGTCACGCCGCCATCCTCGCCCAGCAGCGCCGGCAGGCTGCCGCTCAGGCCCGGGCCTTGGACGGTGATGGGTGGCGCGGTGACGGGGCGCAGCGCCACCTCCAGGCGGCGCGCTCCCTCGTCGGTCCAGGCCTGAAAGCCGTAGGTCAGCCAGCTGGCCGCGGCCCAGCCGCCCAGCAGCAGCAGGACGCTGGCCAGGGCCGTGCGCAGCAGCATCGCTTATGGCGACAAGGCCTTGAGCGCGGCTTCGCCCTCGAACGGGGTGGTGCGGCTGCCGTCCGCGCGCTCCTTGGCAAACAGTTCGGCCTGCAGAGGTTCGGCCTTGTTCGACCAGTTGCCGCGGATGAAGCTGGCGATGCCGGCCAGCTCGGCGTCGCTCAGCTGGGGAAAGGCAGGCATGGCGCCCTGGTATTTGTTGCCCTTGACGGTGATCTCGCCGGTGATGCCGTGCAGCAGGATGTTGGCCAGCACGCGCGGCTCGCCCTGCACCCATTCCGAGCCATCGAGCGGCGGGAACACGCCAGGCAGGCCCGCGCCGCTGGCCTGGTGGCAGGCGGCGCATTGCGCCGCATACAGCGCCTTGCCGTCCACGGCGCCGCCGGCCGCGGCCACGGGGCCGGAGAGCTCGGCGCGTGTGCGCTGGTCGCCAAACTGCGACAGGGTGAGCGGCTCGGTGGAGAGGATGTAGACCACCGCCCACACCACCATGGCGGCGGCCACCAGCAGTGCGGCCACGGGCATGGGGCGGACGGCTTCCTCGGGGTCTTCGTTCTCGCGCTGCTGTGCGCGTGTGACCGGGTCTTGGCTCATGGTCACAGTCCTTTCATGAAGCGGGCGTGGGCCTGGGGGCGGGCGCGACGGACGAGGTCTTGGCGCCGGTGGCCTCTTGCGGCTCGGGTGGCAGGATGGGGTAGTCGCGCTTGAGCGCCTGCAGGTAGCGCACCAGATCCAGCGCCTCGGGCGTGGGCACGACCACCTTGCCTGGCGGGGTGTAGCCGGGCGGCAGCTTGATGGCCTCCTCGCCCGGCTCCGCCTTGTCCTTGATGTCGAACAGATAGGGGTAGGGCGGCATGATGGAGCCTGGCACATAGGCGCGCGGCTGGTACAGGTGGCCCAGATGCCAGTCCTTGCTGGGCTGACGCACGCCGATGTTCATCAGATCGGGCCCGGTGCGCATGCTGCCCAGCAGGTGTGGCTTGTCGTAGTAATAGTCGCCGGGCACCGAGGCCCGGCCCCAGCCGCGCTTGGCGTCGGGGGCAAAGCTTTCTGAGCGCGGCTGCTGGCTGTGGCAGTAGACGCAGCCATTGGCGATGTAGCTGGCGCGCCCGCGCAGCTCGGCGCTGGTATAGGGCTTGAGCCCTTCTGGCGCCTTCACGTCGCGCACCTGGACGTAGGGCAGTATGACCAGCGCCGAGACGGCGATGGCAAAGGTCACCATGGCCCCGGCGGTGAGTTTGGCTTCATTTTCCATGAGCTTGTCTCCCGGGCTTAAGGTTGTTGGGTGGCGAACAGCGCCGCGCCGGCGCGGTTCGGACCAAAGCGCATGGCCATGGCCAGGAAGTGGAAGACGAAGACCAGGTGGCTGGCCACCATCAGCGCGCCGCCCACGCTGCGCCACTGCAGCCAGGGAATGGTCACGGCGACCGAGTCCATGAAGGGTCGCGTTTCATCCAGCATGACCAGGCCCTGCAGCCAGCCGCCATAGGTCAGGCCGACGAAATAAATCATGATGCCGATGCTGGCCAGCCAGAAATGCCAGGAAATCAGCCGGGGGTATGGCCATTCCCAGTTCATGATGCGCGGCATCATGAAGTAGATGGCGCCAAACAGCACCATGGTGACAAAGCCGTAGGCGCCCAGGTGGGCGTGGGCCACGGTGAAGTGCGTGAAGTGCGCCACCTGCTGCACCGAGCGCAGCGCTTCGAACGAGCCCTGCAGCGACGACAGCAGGTACATGAAGCCGCCAAACATCATGAAGCGCAGTGTTGGCGAGTACATCCCCAGGCGCATGCGCCCGCGCATGGTCAGCCCCATGTTGATGGAAAACGCCAGCACCGGGATGATCATCATCATGCTCTGCACGATGGACAGCGTGATCAGCCAGCCCGGCACCGGCCCACCCACCAGGTGGTGGCCGCCGACCTGGGCGTAGAAGAAGGCCAGCGTCCAGAAGCCCAGGATGGACAGGTTGTAGGAGCGGATGGGCCGCGCAATGATCTTGGGCAGAAAGTAGTAGATGGCACCCACCGCCACCGGCGTGAACCACAGGCCGAGCACGTTGTGGCCATACCACCAGTTCATCGCCGCCTGCTGCACGCCAAAGTGCACGCCGGGCATCTTGCCGACGATGAACAGCAGCGTGATCCACAACAGGCCGGCCGTGTGGTACCAGGTGGTCACATACAGCGACTCGACCTTGCGGTTGACCAGCGTATACATCACCGGGCCGATGATGCAGACCATGCCGGCGGCAAAGAAGATGCCGATCTGCCAGGGCATCTCCAGGTATTCCAGGCCGTCCGTCCAGCCCGCGCCAATGGCGCCGATGCCGCTGGCAATGGCCACGTTGACCAGCGCGCCGCCCATCATGATCCACATATTGCCGATCAGCGGCCGGCGCAGCAGGCGCGGCATGAGCCAGATGATGATGGCCAGCTCGGCGTTGGTGATCCAGCCGTAGAGCACCGCCGTCAGGTGCACCGTGCGCATGCGGCCGAAGGTCATCCAGGCCTCGCTGACCAGCCAGTCGGGCCAGTGCAGCTTGAGCGAAGCGGTAAGGCCCGCGATGCCGCCGAACAGCAGCCACATGCAGGCAAAGGCGATGAACATGAAGACCGGGAAGGCGCTGGAGCGGTCGGCCGCGATGCGGTCCTCGATCTCGTGCTCGTCGGGCAGGTGGCCCGAGTCGCCGGGCTCCGTGGCCGCGGCCTGGAAGCGTTGCTGGCCGGCGTGACCCAGGGCCGGGTCGTCGATATGGCCGATCTCGCCGCGCGCAAAAATGGCCGATGCTGCGCGTGGGTTCTCCACCAGCAGGCCCTTGCGCAGCGACCAGATGAAGACGAACAGTCCAATGATGGACAACAGGAAGGCGCCCAACAGGCTCAATATCGCACTGTCCATGGTTGGTTCCCTTTCAGTTCTGGAGGCATGTCTTCTAACCCATGGGTTGATGTGACACAAGTGCCATACAGCGGCACCGTGTTATGACGAACGGCTGCGATCATAAAATCCATTTGAAATGAATGTTTATTCGTGCGCAAGCCCATGCTCCAAGCGTTGGTACATGGGGGCGACGCGCGGCACAGCGCCGTAGTGCGCTAGCGCGTCAGAAGGGTGATTGCGCGGACGGCGCCGCCGTGGGGCGCGCTGCTACTACGGGTATTGCAGCGCGGCCTGTTTCCAGGCGTGCGCGGCGGCGTCGGCGTCGGCGCGTTGCTCGGCCAGCTGGGCCAGGTGGCGCCAGGCACTGGCGCGCAGCGGGGCGTCGGCAAGCTGTTGCGCTGCCTGGGTGAACAGTTGCTGCGCCTTGCCCCACAGCTCGCGCTGCAGGCAGGCCATGGCCGACAGGTAGAGCAGGCGCGCATTGCGCGGATCCGCCCGCTGGGCTGATTCGATGCGCGCCAGCCAGTTGGCGTCCAGGCCGTCCAGGCTGGCCTGCAGCGCCTGCACCACCTTGAGTTGCTGCGCATCGGGCAGCTCGCCCATGCGCTCCCACACTGGCAGCAGCCAGGCGCGCACCTGGGCCGCGTCACCGTCCAGTTGCGCCAGGCGCTGGGCCGCATGCACGGCGATCTCCGGCATGGCGCGCTCGGCGCCTTCCAGCCCAAGCCAGATGCGCTGCAGCTGGGCTGGGTCATGTGCGCTGCCGATCAACTCGATGGCCAGGCCGCGCACTATGCTTTCAGCGGCCACCGGCGAGAACGCGTGGTGCTTGCCCAGCAGGCGTGCGGTCTCCAGGGCCTGCTCGGTCTGGTGCGACATGCGCGCGGCCTTGAGCCGGGCACGCAGCGCCAGGGTGCGCCGGGCCATTCCCGCGGGCAGGGTGGCCAGGCGCTCCAGCGCCATGCCGGCATCGCGTTCGTCCAGCGACCAGCGCGCGGCGCGCAGTTGCGCGCCCTCGCGCAGCTCCAGCATGGGGGCCGGCGCGCGTTCGGGAATCTGATCCAGCGCCTGCTGCAGATGTGCCTCGCGCGTGCTCTTGTCCTGCAGGGCGTGCGAGCTTTCGGCGGCCACCAGATGGGCCAGCGTGCGCAGTTGGGTGCCGTGGGGCAGGCGGTGCTTGGCGTCGTTCAGCGCGCCGGCCTGGGCGATGGCCGACTCTGCCGCCTTGCGCGCGCGCAGAAAGCGCCCGGCCAGCATTTGCGACAACGCATCCAGCAACGCACCGTGCATGGCCCGCTCCTTCTGCTGCAGGCGCCAGAGTCGCGCCCGCACCGGCATCTGCAACAGCTTGGACAGGCCGCGCAGCGCCGCATACAGCAGGGTAAAGCCGCCCAGCAGCAGCAGCACCACCATGTTCAGCGACAGATCCACGCGCCAGGGTGGCCAGAACACGGTGATCGTGCCCTGGTTGTTGCCCGCAAACAGCGCCACGGCGACGGCGGCGCCAAACAGTGCCAGGAACCAGAGTGCTGCGCGCATATGTCGGTGCTCAGCGGCCTGCCGCAGCGGTGGCCAGGGCGGCGAAGCTGTCGTCGAGCTGCGGCAGCTCGGCGGTTTTCATGTGGGACTGCAGTTGCTGCAATGCCGTGGCCGCGCCTTGCGTGCGCCGCGATGCGGGGTCGAAGTATTTGTTCAAGGCATTGATGGTCGCGGCGACATCGGCGCGCGCCGAGTCCATGCGCCGCGCCAGCAGGCCCAGGCGTGCGTTGAGCAGCTTGAGTTTGAGGTTTTCGCGCAGGAAGAAGGCCTGGTCGGGCGCAATCAGCATGGCTTCGGGGTGATCAACTCGGCTCACGCGCACCAGGCCGCGGGTTTCGTCACGCACGCCTTCCCAGGCGCGGCGCAGCGTGCTTTGCCACGGCGACTCGCTGGCGCTGCTGGCTGCTGCGGCGGGGGTGGGCGCGCTTTCAGCCTGACGACGCATCACGGCGGCCTGGGCCACCTGGTTGATCAGCGGCAGGTCGTCCACCTGGCGCACCAGGTCGTCGATGCGCACCAGCAGGCCCGCCGTGTCGGTGACGGAGGCATGCTCCAGCCGCTCCAGGTCATGGCCCATGGCCCGCAGCACCGGCGCCAGGCGCGGCTGGGCGGCGCGCTCGATGCGCTGGCTGGCGCTCTTGAGGGCCGCCACCAGCGGCTGCAGGCTGCCGGTGAGCTGGGCCTGCTGCTGCGCCAGGCGCAGGCCGGCATCTATGTCCACCACCAGGTTTTCGTCGCGTGAGCGCGACAGACTTTGCATGAGTTCTTCCAGCTGACCGCGCTGCAGTGCCACCTCGCCCACGCGCGCCTCGGTGACGGCCAACCGTGCCGAGGTTTCACGTGCCACATCCTGCGCCTGCTGGGCGATGGTGCGTGCCTCCACCGCCTGCGTGCCGGAGTCGGCCGACTGCCGCGCCAGCTGCTCCTGCATATTGGTCACGCGCTGCCACAACAGCACCGAGCTGACCAGCGCGGCGATGGTGAGGATGGCCAGCGCATACAGCGCCACGCCGCCGCCGCTGTGGCCCATGGTTGGGGCCGGCTGTGGGGCTGCCGCTGCGGCAATGGACGGCTCGGGGGCGGACTCAGTGCTCATGAAGCGATTCTATCGACGCGGCTACCTCATTGAATGCCGGGCGACATTCATTGACGCTGCCAAATCCGGCCGCCTGCGCCGCCTGCGCAATGCGCGGGTGCGTGGCCAGTGCGCGGGCCTGGCCCCAGTGCTGGCCGGGCAGGGCGGCGGCCAGATGCGCCACGGCCTCAGAGCTGCTCAGCAGCCAGACAGAGCCGTCAGTGGCCGCCTGGCGCGCCAGCGCCTGCTGGTCGGCATCGAATTGCGGCGCGCCGCGTTCATAGGCGGCAACAAAGTCCACCGTACCCCCGGCGGCGGCGATCTGCCGCGACAGCCACTCGCGGCCGCTGCCGCCTTCGGCGCCAGGTGTGGTGCCGCCACGCACGATGAGCACGCGGTCGCCCGGGCCGATCTGCGGCGCCACGACCTGCCACAGCGCCTCGGAGTCGAACTGCGCGGCATCGGCAGCGGGTGCGTCGATGTGCTGCGTCGGCAGGCCCGCCTGGCGCAGCGCTGCCACGGTGCCGGGGCCGGGTGCCCAAGCTCTTGTTTTTGTAGCTGTTTGCGCTTGTCCCATAAGCGCTATAGGCAGATTTGAATCAAAAAAATACTGAACGGCATTGCCACTCACAAACATCACCGCGCGGTAGCTGGGCAAGCGCTGGCGCGCGCCGTGCAGCGCCTGGAGCATCAAGGGCGTGCTGACTGGGTGGATGGCGATCAGCGGCAGGGCGCAGGCCGCAATGCCGCGCGCCTGCAGGTCGGCCACCCATTGCGCGGCCTCGCGCGCGGGGCGGGTGACGATGGCGCGCGGCGCCATGCTCAGCAGGCCGCCACGGCGCCGGCCGCGCGCAGCCTGGCGGCCACGGCCAGACCCAGGGCGTCGGCTTCGTCCAGCGTGCGCACACAGGCCTCGCCCTCGGCGCGCACCAGGGGCAACTGGCCCTCCATGTCGCCCCAGGCGGCCTGCAGGCGCAGCTGGTCGCCGCTCCACTGGCCATGTGCGGCCAGGGGCATGGAGCAGCTGCCGCCCATGGCACGGCTCACGGCGCGCTCGGCGGTCACGGTGAGCCAGCTGCGCTCATGTGCCAGCGGCGCCAGGGCGGCGCGCAGATCCTGGCGGTCGCTGCGTATCTCTAATCCCAAGGCGCCCTGGCCGGCGGCGGGCAGCATCTGGTCGGGTTCAAACACGCTGTGGATGCGCTCGTGCAGGCCCAGGCGCTTGAGGCCCGCGGCGGCGAGCACGATGGCGGCGTACTGGCCCTCGTCCAACTTGCGCAGACGTGTCTGCACGTTGCCGCGCAGCGGCTCTATCTGCAGGTCGGGGCGCAGCGCCTGCAGCAGCACCTGGCGGCGCAGGCTGGAGGTACCGACCACCGCGCCCAGGGGCAGCTCGGCCAGCGTGGCGTAGTGGGGCGAGACGAAGGCGTCGCGCGGGTCTTCGCGCTCCATCACGCAGGCCAGGGAAAAGCCGGTGGGCAGCTCCATCGGCACATCCTTGAGCGAATGCACGGCGATGTCGGCGCGACCTTCCTCCAGCGCCACCTCCAGCTCCTTGACGAACAAGCCCTTGCCGCCGACCTTGGACAGCGTGCGATCGAGGATCTGGTCGCCGCGCGTGGTCATGCCCAGCAGGCTCACGCTGTGGCCGCGCGCGGTGAGCAGGGCCTGCACATGCTCGGCTTGCCACAGGGCAAGCTGGCTTTCGCGCGTGGCGATGACGATGGGGGGGAGGGCGCGGGCAGTGGTCATGGGGAGAGTTTTTTCGGGCCCCGTGGACACGGCTTGGGGCAGCAGGGGATGCTAGCATGCTGCGCTGCAGCACCCGCCATACCCACAGGCGCATCAGGAGACACCCGCGCATGACCGCTCCCGCACGCAAGACAGTAGAAGCCGCGCCTGCCGCAGCCCCGGCACGCAAGATCGACAAGGACCTGCCGCTGATCCAGGACATTCGCCTGCTTGGGCGCATCCTGGGCGACGTGATCCGCGAGCAGGAGGGCGTGGCCGCCTACGAGGTGGTGGAGCAGGTGCGCAAGCTCTCGGTGGCCTTTCGGCGCGACGCCGACCAGGAGGCGGATCGCGCGCTGAAAAAACTGCTCAAGAGCCTGACGGGCGACCAGACGGTGAGCGTGATCCGCGCCTTCACCTATTTCAGTCACCTGGCGAACCTGGCCGAGGACCGGCACCATATCCGCCGCCGGGCCGTGCATGAGCGCGCCGGCAGCAGCCAGGAGGGCAGCATCGAGGTGGCGCTGGCGCGCCTGCGCTGGGCCGGCATTGCGCCGCGCACCGTGGCCCAGACCCTGGCCACCAGCTATGTGGCACCGGTGCTCACGGCCCACCCCACCGAGGTGCAGCGCAAGAGCATCCTGGACGCCGAGCGCGAGATCGCCCAGCTGCTCACCCAGCGCGACGACATACAGGCGCGCGCCCAGCTCTACAACAGCGCCAAGGACGCGCTCACGCCGCGTGAGCTGGCTGCGAACGAGGCCCAGCTGCGCGCCCGCGTGGCCCAGCTGTGGCAGACGCGGCTGCTGCGCTACTCCAAGCTCACGGTGGCCGACGAGATCGAGAACGCGCTGTCGTACTACGAGTCCACCTTTCTGCGTGAGATACCGCGCATCTACGCCGACCTGGAGCGCGAGCTGGGCGGCAACCAGGCCGTGGCCAGCTTTCTGCGCATGGGCCAGTGGATAGGCGGCGACCGCGACGGCAACCCCAATGTCAGCGCCGACACCCTGGCCCTGGCCCTGCGCCGCCAGGCCGAGGTGGCGCTGCGCCACCACCTGACCGAGGTGCACAACCTGGGCCGCGAGCTGTCGCTGTCCAGCAACCTGGTGCAGGTCACGCCCGAGATGCGTGCCCTGGCCGAGCGCTCACCCGACACCAGCGAACACCGCAGCGACGAGCCCTACCGCCGTGCGCTTACCGGGATCTATGCGCGCCTGGCCGCCACGCTCACCGACCTGACCGGCGGCAAGGCCGCGCTGCACGCCGTGGCACCGCAAAACCCCTATGCCAGCGCAGCGGAGTTTTTGGCCGATCTGCGCGTCATCGAGGCCTCGCTGCAATCGCACCGCGGCGCGGTGCTCACGGCCGAGCGCCTGCACCCCCTGATGCGTGCCGTGGAGGTGTTCGGCTTTCACCTGGCAACGGTGGACTTGCGCCAAAGCTCGGATCAGCACGAGAAGGTGGTGGCCGAGCTGCTGGCCAAGGCGCGCGTGCATGCCGACTATGCCGCCCTGCCCGAGGCCGAGCGCCGTGCGCTGCTGATGACGCTGCTGTGTGATGCGCGGCCGCTGCGCGTGGTGGGCGCGCAATATTCCGAGCTGGCGACGAGCGAGATCGCCATCTTCGAGACCGCGCGGCAGATGCGCGAGCGCTATGGTGCCGACGCGATCCGTCATTACATCATCAGCCACACCGAGACCGTGAGCGACCTGCTGGAGGTGCTGCTTTTGCAAAAAGAGGTGGGCCTGATGCAGGGCCAGCTGGATGCCGGCGCGCGCGCCGACCTGATCGTCGTGCCGCTGTTCGAAACCATAGAGGATCTGCGCAATGCCGCGCCCATCATGCGCGAGTTCTACCAACTGCCGGGCATCGCGCAGCTGGTGCGCGCGGGCGGCGGCGAGCAGGACATCATGCTGGGCTACAGCGACAGCAACAAGGACGGCGGCATCTTCACCAGCAACTGGGAGCTGTACCGCGCCGAGATCGCGCTGGTGGCGCTGTTCGACGAGCTGAACGCCGGCCAGGCCGGTGCGCCGATACGCCTGCGCATGTTCCACGGCCGTGGCGGCACCGTGGGCCGCGGCGGCGGCCCCAGCTACCAGGCCATCCTGGCGCAGCCGCCCGGCACCGTGCGCGGCCAGATCCGGCTGACGGAGCAGGGCGAGGTGATTGCCAGCAAATACGCCAACCCTGAAATCGGCCGGCGCAACCTCGAGACCCTGGTCGCCGCCACGCTGGAGGCCACGCTGCTGCAGCCCACCAAACCGGCCACCAAGGCCTTCCTGGAGGCGGCCGGGCAGCTGTCGCAGGCCAGCATGGCGGCGTATCGCGCGCTGGTGTACGAGACGCCCGGCTTCACCGACTATTTCTTCAACTCCACGCCGATACGCGAGATCGCCCAGCTCAACATCGGCTCGCGTCCCGCGTCGCGCAAGGCCAACCAGAAAATTGAGGACTTGCGCGCCATCCCCTGGGGCTTCAGCTGGGGCCAGTGCCGCCTGACGCTGCCGGGCTGGTTCGGCTTCGGCGCGGCGGTGCAGGCCTTCATGAACGCACCGGGCAAGGAGCCCAAGGCGCAGTTGGCGCTGCTACAGAAAATGTATCGGCAGTGGCCGTTCTTCCGCACCCTGCTGTCCAACATGGACATGGTGCTGGCCAAGAGCGACCTGGCCCTGGCCTCGCGCTACAGCGAGCTGGTGCCCGGCGCGCGCCGGCGCAAGAAGGGGCTGGCTGCCGTAGAGGAGGAATGGCATGGCAGGGCCGAGCCGCTGGCACGCATCACCGGCGAAAAGCATCGCCTGTCGGCG
>RRZT012409127.1_pt1 | contig 14312 bp, 29 predicted proteins | sample 2165551 | NCBI WGS metagenome assembly RRZT01 (sample SAMN10456910, study PRJNA506462) | wastewater metagenome | biome: wastewater; feature: sludge; material: wastewater sludge; isolation source: wastewater sludge with Escherichia coli K12::gfp cells carrying plasmid... | place: USA: Moscow, Idaho... | reverse complement strand
TGTCCGACCAGATGAAACGTGCGTTTGCCGATGTCCAGACCGAAGAGTGCGATATTGGCCATGATGATCTCCCGAGTAGAAAAGAAACAGCCCAGCAAGCGTAGCCTGCTGGGCTGCAGGTCAGGCTGACCATCACATTAATTCAGCAGGCAAGCGGTCGGGATTTGAGGTGGGTGTGTCTACGGTTGTCAGGACAGGTTAGCCAGACACCGGCCAAAATATTGGCACCCCAGCAAAAAAAGCCAACCCGAAGGTTGGCTTTTTTTCGAAGGCAGTTCCCGATTACTCGGCAGCTTCAACCACTTCGGCATCTTCCGGACGATCGACAAGCTCGACATAGGCCATCGGGGCATTGTCGCCCTGACGGAAGCCGCACTTGAGGATACGCAGGTAGCCGCCGTTGCGGGCTGCATAACGCGGACCGAGCACATCGAACAGCTTCACCACGATCTCGCGGTCGCGAGTGCGAGAGAAAGCCAGACGACGGTTGGCCAGAGACGGTTGCTTGCCAAGGGTGATCAGGGGCTCGGCCACACGGCGGAGTTCCTTGGCCTTCGGCAAGGTGGTCTTGATGACTTCATGGCGCAGCAAGGCGTTAGCCAAGTTGCGCAGCATCGCCAGACGATGGCTCGTCGTGCGATTTAGTTTGCGATTAGCAAGACGGTGACGCATTTGTCAGTTCCTTATCTAAATCAGCCTGTCAGGGCTTGTCCAAGCCAGCCGGCGGCCAATTTTCAAGACGCATGCCGAGGGAAAGTCCCTTGGAGGCAAGCACTTCCTTGATTTCATTGAGCGACTTGCGGCCAAGATTCGGCGCCTTGAGCAGTTCGGTCTCGGTGCGCTGGATCAGATCGCCGATGTAGTAGATATTCTCGGCCTTCAGACAGTTCGCGGAGCGAACAGTCAGTTCGAGATCATCCACCGGACGCAGCAGGATCGGATCGATTTGCGGCGCTTGCGGCTTCTCTTCCGGAGCCGGCGTGCCTTCCAGATCGGCGAATACCGAAAGCTGGTCAATCAGCATGCGAGCGGCATCACGAACAGCCTGTTCCGGCTCAAGTACGCCATTGGTCTCGACGTCCATTTCCAGGCAATCCAAGTCCGTGCGCTGTTCCACACGGGCGTTTTTCACCTGGTAGCTGACTCGGCGAATCGGGCTGAACGAAGCGTCCAGCATAATATTGCCGATCGTACGGTTCTCATCCTTGTCCAAGCGGGAAGGCGCCGGCTGGTAACCGCGCCCCTTCTCAACCTTGATTTCCATGCTGAGCTTGCCGCCTGCGGACAGGTTGGCAATGACATGGTCCGGATTGATCACTTCGACGTCGTGCGGCAACTGGATATCCGAAGCCCTGACCGTACCTTCACCTTCCTTGGACAGGTTCAGGGTCACGGATTCGCGACCGTGCAGCTTGAATACGACGCCCTTGAGGTTGAGGAGGATATCAACGATATCTTCCTGCACGCCGTCCAGGGCGGAGTACTCATGCACAACACCTTCGATCTTGACTTCCGTTGCGGCGAAGCCAGCCATGGACGACAACAGGATCCTGCGCAGGGCATTACCGAGCGTGTGGCCATAGCCGCGTTCGAACGGCTCCATAACAACCTTGGCATGGGACGCACTTACTGCTTCCACAGCGATGATGCGAGGCTTGAGCAATTCATTCGCGTTGTTTTGCATATGTCAGTATCCCTTGTCCGACCGTTCAGGTTAATTACTTGGAGTAGTATTCGACCACCAGCGATTCATTGATATCGCTGGAAAGATCAGAACGCTCCGGCATATTCTTGAACATGCCTTCCATCTTCTTGGAATCCACCTGAACCCAGTTCGGGAAACCGATGCCTTCACCCAGGGACAGAGCCTCCTGGATGCGAGCCTGCTTCTTGGCCTTTTCACGGACAGCAACAACATCGCCAGCTTTGACTTGATAAGACGGGATATTGACAACCTTGCCGTTCACCACGACAGCCTTGTGGGAAACCATCTGACGCGCTTCAGCGCGAGTAGAGCCGAAACCCATGCGATACACGACGTTGTCGAGACGGGATTCCAAGAGCTTCAGAAGATTTTCGCCAGTCGAGCCCTTGCGGCCGGAAGCTTCTTCAAAATAACGACGGAACTGACGTTCCAGAACGCCGTAGATACGACGAATCTTTTGCTTTTCGCGCAAGTGAACGCCAAAGTCCGAAAGACGCGGAGTCTTGGCGCCATGCTGGCCTGGGGCTTGCTCCAGTTTGCACTTGCTGTCGAGCGAGCGACGAGCGCTCTTGAGGAAAAGATCCGCGCCTTCACGGCGGGAAAGTTTGCACTTAGGTCCAATAAAACGAGCCATTTCTTAACTCCAGGTCAGATACGACGCTTCTTCGGCGGACGGCAGCCGTTGTGCGGAATAGGCGTAACATCCGAAATACTGGTGATCTTGAAGCCGAGTGCGTTCAGTGCACGCACAGCGGATTCACGACCCGGACCCGGACCCTTGATACGAACTTCGAGGTTCTTTACACCATATTCTTGGGCAACTTTACCAGCAGCCTCTGCGGCGACCTGCGCTGCAAAGGGTGTACTCTTCCGAGAGCCTTTAAAACCAGCACCACCCGAGGTAGCCCAAGACAAAGCATTCCCTTGGCGATCGGTGATGGTAATGATCGTGTTATTGAAGGATGCGTGCACATGCACGATACCTTCCGACACGCTCTTCTTGACTTTCTTCCGTACACGTACTGTGTTTGCTTTAGCCATTATTCAGTTCCTTGATTACTTCTTGCCTGCGATCGGCTTGCGCGGACCCTTGCGGGTGCGGGCATTCGTACGAGTACGCTGACCACGAACCGGCAGGCCCTTGCGATGACGGAAGCCACGATAGCAACCAAGGTCCATCAGACGCTTGATATTCATCGTTACTTCACGACGCAGGTCGCCTTCGACAGTGTACTTACCGATCTCGTCACGCAGTTTGTCGAGCTCAACATCACTGAGATCCTTGACCTTCTTGTTCGGCTCGACGGCAGTAGCAGCACAAATCGCGTAAGCGCGAGTGTTGCCAATACCGTAGATAGCCTGAAGGCCGATCACAGTATGCTGATGATTAGGTATGTTAACCCCAGCAATACGGGCCATACTTTCTTACCCCAGGTTAAAAAAGTTGCAAATTTTAGCACTTAGTGCTGATTGGATGCAATCAGCCTTGGCGCTGTTTGTGCCGCGGATCCGTACAAATCACGCGAACCACGCGATTGCGGCGGATGATCTTGCAATTGCGGCAGATCTTCTTGACCGATGCCTGAACTCTCATCGTCTTTCCTTTTCGATCAAAAATTGAATTCCGAACTACTTGGTCCGAAATACGATGCGGGCCTTGGACAGATCATAGGGAGTTAACTCCACAGTAACCTTATCACCCGGGAGGATGCGGATATAGTGCATCCGCATCTTACCGGAGATGTGCCCAAGAACCACATGTCCGTTTTCGAGCTTGACCTTGAACATTGCACTCGGCAGCGTCTCAAGGACTTCGCCCTCCATCTGAATCACATCTTCCTTCGCCATGCCGTTACGCGCCCTTGAAATTCGCTTTTTTCAATAGGCTTTCGTATTGGTGCGAAAGCACATAAGACTGCATCTGCGCCATGAAGTCCATCGTTACCACAACCAGAATCAGCAGCGAGGTACCGCCAAAGTAAAACGGAACGTTCCACTGCAGAATCAGGAATTCAGGAATCAGACAGATAATAGTGATGTAAACCGCACCCACCAGCGTCAGCTTCAACATCAGGCGTTCGATGTAACGTGCCGTATGCTCCCCAGGGCGATATCCAGGAATCATTGCGCCACTTTTCTTCAAATTGTCAGCCGTATCCTTCGGGCTAAAGGTCAGCGCCGTGTAGAAGTAGCAGAAGAAGACAATGGCAGCCGCATAGAACAAGACATACATCGGCTGACCAGGATGAAGCTTGTCGCCGATCGCCTTAAGCCAAGAAAGCTTGTCGCTATTGCCTGTCCAAGACAGGACCGTCGCCGGGAACAAAATGATCGACGAGGCGAAAATCGGCGGAATCACGCCAGCCATGTTGATCTTCAGCGGCAGATGCGTATTCTGCGCCTGCATGATTCTGTTGCCCACTTGACGCTTGGCATACTGGATCGGCACCTTGCGCTGGCCTCGTTCTACGAATACGACCGCCGCAGTAAGCAGGATCACTCCGATGAATAAGAAAAGCACCAGCAGGATCGGCAATGCGCCCTGATTGGCAAGCTGCAGCGTTTTGGCAATCGCGGAGGGTACACCCGCCGCAATACCAGCACAGATCAGGATCGAAATCCCGTTCCCTACGCCACGTTCTGTTATCTGCTCACCCAGCCACATCAGGAACATAGTGCCAGTCACAAGGGTGACCACCGTGGAGAAGATAAAAGGCCATTTCTCCATCGTCACCAAGTTCTGCTGACCATAAAGCATCATTGAAATGCCAAAACTTTGTGCAGTCGCTAGCAACACTGTCGCATAGCGGGTGTACTGGGTAATCTTGCGGCGTCCGCCCTCGCCTTCGCGCTTGAGTTGTTTCAGCGAAGGTAGAACTTCTGCTGCGAGTTGCACAATGATCGATGCAGAAATGTACGGCATGATCCCGATGGCGAACACGGTAAACCGTGAAAGCGCGCCACCGGAGAACATGTTGAACATATTCAAGAGACCAGTCTGTGGCGAATCGAACAACTTTGCCAACTCGACCGGATTAATGCCGGGAACCGGGATGTGCGCGCCAATACGATAAACGATCAGCGCGCCCACCAAGAACCAGACCCTCTTCTTCAGATCCGCAAATTTGCTAACGGTAGTCTGAGCGGGATTAGCCACGTTGCAGCCCTATGAAAACGTCCGGTTACTCGACAATGCTGCCGCCAGCAGCTTCGATCGCGGCGCGAGCGCCCTTGGTCGCAGCCAGACCCTTCAGGATCACGGCGCGCTCGATCTTACCAGCCAGAACGACCTTGGCAGCGAGTGCATGCTGGGAAACCAAGCCAGCCTGGAATAGCGTCAGCAGGTCAATTTCATTGACCGGCAGAGCATTCAGATCAGACAGGCGAATCTCAGCAGTACTACCACGAGTCAGCGACTTGAAGCCACGCTTCGGCAAGCGACGGGCCAGCGGCATTTGACCGCCCTCGAAGCCAACCTTGTGGAAGCCACCAGCACGGGACTTCTGGCCCTTGTGGCCGCGACCTGCGGTCTTGCCCAAGCCAGAACCGATGCCACGACCTACACGACGCTTGGCATGCTTGGCGCCAATGCCCGGTTGCAGGGTATTCAGTTCCATTTATCCCTCCACTTTCAACAGGTAGCTGATCGTATTGACCATGCCGCGATTGGACGGGGTGTCGATCACTTCAACAGTCTGACCGATCTTCTTCAGACCGAGGCCAGTGGCGCAGGCTTTGTGATTGGCCAAACGACCAATCAGGCTCTTGACAAGAGTCACCTTGATTTTCTTCACGTCGCTCATTTATGCCCCCAGAATTTCCTCGACGGACTTGCCGCGCTTGGCTGCAATTTCCGCCGGCGTGTTTAGCTTGGACAGGCCGTCCAGCGTAGCACGCACGATGTTGTACGGGTTGGTCGAGCCATGGCACTTCGCAGTGATGTTATGGATGCCCATCACTTCGAATACCGCACGCATCGGGCCGCCAGCAATAATACCAGTACCTTCACGCGCCGGCTGCATAAACACGGTGGTTGCGCCATGCTTGCCGAAAACAGTGTGCTGAATCGTGCCATTCTTCAGGGAAGCCTTGACCATCTTGCGACGAGCTTCTTCCATTGCCTTTTGCACAGCAACCGGCACTTCCTTAGACTTGCCCTTGCCCATGCCGACTGCGCCATCGCCATCACCAACAACAGTGAGCGCGGCGAAGCCGAGAATACGACCACCCTTGACGACCTTGGTCACGCGGTTAACGCTGACCATCTTCTCCCGAAGGCCGTCCTGGCGATCTTCCATTTCGTTCCTAGCCATGTTTGAACTCCAAACTCAATTAGAAGACGAGGCCGCCTTCGCGGGCAGCGTCAGCCAGTGCCTTGACACGGCCATGGTATTTAAAACCGGAACGGTCAAAAGCGACAGCTTCCACACCGGCAGCCTTGGCCTTTTCAGCGATACGCTTGCCGATCAGGGTTGCAGCTTCGACGCTGGCACCATTCTTGACCTGACCGCGAACCTCGGATTCGAGGGTCGAGGCAGAAGCCAGAACCTTGCCACCAGTCTCATCGATGACCTGGGCGTAGATGTGGCTGTTGGTCCGGTGCACCGACAGGCGCACCATCTTGAGTTCCGCAATCTTGGCGCGGGTTTTGCGCGCGCGGCGGATACGACCTTGATTCTTGTCCATGTTTGAGCCTCGATTACTTCTTCTTGGTTTCCTTGATGGTCACCACTTCGTCCGCATAACGCACACCCTTGCCTTTGTAAGGTTCCGGGGCACGGTAAGCGCGAACTTCGGCAGCCACCTGGCCAAGCAGTTGTTTATCGGCACTCTTGAGCACGATTTCGGTTTGCGACGGAGTTTCAACCTTCACACCTGCCGGCATCTTGTGCGCAACAGGATGAGAGAAGCCGAGGGTCAGATTCAGGACTTCGCCCTGAGCCTGAGCACGGTAACCCACGCCAACCAAAGTCAGCTTGCGCTCAAAACCCTTAGCAACACCGTTTACCATGTTATTGACCAGTGCACGTAGCGTGCCGGACATGGCGCGCGAATGCTTGGCACTCGACTTGGCGGTGAACTGAACGGCGTCGTTCTCGATCTTCACGTCCACATCAGCCACGACGGGCTGACTGAGAGCACCGTTCGGACCCTTGACCGTGATTACATTGGCATTGAACTTGACTTCAACGCCTGCCGGAATGATTACCGGATTCTTAGCTACGCGAGACATCGTTATACCTCATCAAGCCACGAAGCACAGAAGCTCGCCACCCACACCTTGGGTACGTGCCTTGCGGTCGGTCATCACACCCTTGGATGTGGACACAATCGCCACCCCCAAGCCATTCATCACCTGCGGGATATCGGTCGCACTCTTGTAGATGCGCAGACCAGGCTTGGACACACGCTCGATGCGTTCAATAACCGGGCGGCCGGCGTAATACTTGAGCCCAATCGAGAGCTCAGGCTTGACATCACCCACAACATTGAAGGACTCGATATAGCCCTCATCCTGCAACACCTTGGCGATAGCAACCTTCAGCTTGGAAGACGGCATCGTCACAGCGGCCTTTTCTGCGCGCTGGGCATTGCGAATGCGGGTCAGCATATCGGCGATAGGATCATGCATTGCCATGTTTCTTTTCCCCTATTACCAGCTGGCCTTAACAACGCCTGGGATTTCTCCCTTGAAGGCGAGCTCGCGCAGCTTGCTGCGACCCAGACCAAATTTACGGAACACACCACGCGGACGACCCGTCAGCTGGCAGCGATTGCGCAGACGAACCGGGCTGGCGTTACGCGGCAGCTGCTGAAACTTCTGACGCGCCTCGAAACGCTCTTCTTCACTGACGCTCTGATCGTTGATCACAGCCAGCAGTTTTTCACGCTTGGTTGCGAACTTGGCAACGACGGCGCGGCGCTTTTCTTCACGGTTAATCAATGCGAGTTTAGCCATGATTCACCTCAATTCTTGAACGGGAACTTAAACGCGGCGAGAAGCGCATGGGCTTCTTCGTCGGTCTTAGCCGTCGTGGTGATGGTAATGTTCATACCGCGCAGCGCATCAATCTTGTCGTATTCAACTTCCGGGAAGATGATTTGCTCGCGAACGCCCATGTTGTAATTGCCACGACCGTCGAACGACTTTGCGGACACGCCGCGGAAGTCACGAACACGCGGAAGCGCAATAGTCACGAGGCGATCGAAGAATTCGAACATGCGCTCACGGCGCAGAGTCACCTTGCAACCGATCGGATAGTCATCACGAATCTTGAAGCCAGCGATCGACTTCTTGGCCTTGGTTACAACCGGCTTCTGACCCGCGATCTTCTGCATGTCAGAAACAGCATGCTCCATAACCTTCTTGTCAGCAACCGCTTCGCCGACACCCATATTCAGGGTAATCTTTTCGATGCGCGGTACTTCCATGAGTGACTTGTAGCCAAACTGCTTGATCAAGCTCGGTACAATTTCTTTTTGATAGATGTCTTGCAGACGTGCCATTTGTTACCCCTTAGCCGCCAACAACTTCACCGGTGGACTTGAAGACACGAACCTTCTTGCCGTCTTCGAGCACCTTGAAGCCAACGCGATCAGCCTTGCCGGTCGCCTTGTTGAAAATGGCCACATTGGAAACGTGAACAGAAAGAGTCTTTTCGACGATGCCGCCCTGGATGCCACGCATCGGATTGGGCTTGGCATGCTTCTTGACCACATTCACGCCTTCAACAACCACACGATCTTCAGCCGGAATCACGCGAAGCACAGTACCGCGCTTGCCACTATCCTTGCCGGTAATGACGATAACCTCATCGCCCTTGCGAATCTTGTTCATGCAGCCTCTCCTTACAGCACTTCAGGCGCGAGCGACACAATCTTCATGAAGCGCTCGGTACGCAGCTCGCGCGTAACCGGCCCGAAGATACGGGTGCCGATCGGCTCAAGCTTGTTGTTAAGGAGAACAGCGGCATTGCCATCAAACTTGATGAGCGCACCATCCGCACGACGAACACCCTTGGCAGTGCGAACCACCACGGCATTGTAGACATCACCCTTTTTGACGCGACCACGCGGAGCAGCATCCTTGATGCTGACCTTGATGATATCGCCAACCGAGGCGTAACGACGCTTGGAGCCGCCAAGCACTTTGATGCACTGAACTTCGCGCGCACCAGTGTTGTCAGCAACCTCAAGCCGGGATTGCATTTGAATCATTTAAAAATAACCTCCAACTTTATCCGCCATCTTGCCCGACGGACGAGCTATAAGCGGCCAGTTTTGGATCCCGCAAGGGAAAGAAACAACCACGCCCGAACTTCTGGCGCAGAAGGAAAACGGGCATTCTACACAAGGTAGAATGCCCGCGCAAGCCCGCATCCGAAATAATCAGGCGCGAGCCTTCTCAACCAGACTCTTCACCACCCAAGTCTTGGTGCGGGAGAGCGGGCGAGTTTCTTCAATCACAACCACATCGCCTTCAGCATACTGGTTGCTTTCATCGTGCGCATGATACTTCCTGGACTTGCGCACCATTTTGCCGTAGAGCGGGTGCTTGACCAGACGCTCAACCAGCACGGTGACGGTCTTGTCCATCTTGTCGCTGACTACGCGACCAGTCAGCGTACGCTTCAGTTTCGCTTCAGTCATTTCAAGCCGCCTTTTCAGCAAGGATGGTACGAACGCGCGCAATTTCCTTACGCACACGCTTGATCTCGCTCACCTTGGCCAACTGACCAGAGGAGTGCTGCATGCGCAGGCCAAACTGGGCACGCAACAGTGCAGTCAGCTCTGCATTGAGCTCGGCAGCGGTCTTTTGACGCAATTCAACAGCTTTCATCATTGCCCCACTTGGCGAGTGACAAAGGTCGTAGCGAACGGCAGCTTGGCAGACGCCAAGCGGAAGGCTTCGCGGGCAATTTCTTCCGCAACACCATCAAGTTCGTACAACACCTTACCAGGTTGGATTTCAGCCACGTAGTATTCCGGGCTACCCTTGCCATTACCCATACGGACTTCAGCCGGCTTCTTGGAGATCGGCTTGTCCGGGAAAACGCGAATCCAAACACGACCGCCACGCTTGATGTGACGGGTAATGGCGCGGCGCGCCGCTTCAATCTGGCGTGCTGTCAGGCGGCCACGGCTGGTGGCCTTCAGACCGAATTCACCGAAGGACACAGCTGCACCGCGCGTGGCGATACCGGTATTGCGACCCTTCTGTTGCTTGCGGTACTTAAGTCTAGTTGGCTGCAGCATTGCGTGCCCCCTTCCGTGCTCTCTTCTGAGTTTCCGGCGTTTCAACCACGGCAGTCTTTTCGCCCGGCTTCACTTCGCCCTTGTAAACCCAAACTTTGATACCGATGATGCCGTAAGTCGTATTGGCTTCGGAAGTTGCATAGTCCACATCAGCACGCAGGGTATGCAGGGGCACACGACCTTCGCGATACCATTCGGTACGGGCAATCTCCGCGCCATTCAGGCGGCCAGACGACATGATTTTGATGCCCTGAGCACCCAGACGCATGGCGTTTTGCATCGCACGACGCATCGCACGGCGGAACATCACGCGCTTTTCCAGCTGGGAAGAAATGCTGTCAGCGATGATCTGAGCATCAATTTCCGGCTTGCGGACTTCCTCAATGTTTACATGAACCGGAACATTCAGAATCTTTTGCAACTGCCCCTTCAGGACTTCGATATCCTCGCCCTTCTTGCCAATCACAACACCCGGACGAGCCGTGTGAATAGTGATCTTGGCATTCTTGGCTGGACGCTCGATGACAACGCGGCTAACCGCAGCGTTGGCGAGCTTCTTCTTCAGGAAATCGCGCACCTCAAGATCTTCATTGAGCATCGTGGCAAATTTGCTGCTGTTGGCATACCAGCGCGAGGCCCAGTTCTTGGTGACGGCGAGACGAAAACCCGTCGGATGAATTTTCTGACCCATAATCGCTCCTTAGTCCCCAACAGTCAGGGTGATGTGGCAGGTTTGCTTCTCGATCTTCGCGCCACGACCCTTGGCACGCGCACGGAAGCGCTTCAGGGAAGCACCCTTGTCCACATAAATCACTTTCACCGAGAGAGCGTCGATGTCGGCGCCTTCATTGTGCTCGGCGTTGGCGATGGCCGATTCCAGAACCTTCTTGATCAGAACTGCGCCCTTTTTCGGGCTAAAGGTCAGGATATTCAGCGCCTGCTCCACCGGCTTGCCACGGACGAGGTCAGCGACAAGACGCGCTTTTTGAGCGGAGAGGCGAGCGTTGCTCAGTACGGCAGATACTTGCATGTCTTCACCTTATCGCTTGGCTTTTTTGTCCGCGGCATGGCCCTTGAAAGTACGGGTGAGTGCGAACTCGCCCAACTTGTGGCCAACCATGTTTTCATTCACGTAAACCGGCACGTGTTGCTTGCCGTTATGCACTGCGATCGTCAGACCGACGAATTGCGGCAGAACGGTAGAACGACGCGACCAGGTCTTGATCGGGCGACGATCGTTCGATTCACGAGCAGCATCAACTTTCTTGATCAGATGCAAATCTACGAACGGGCCCTTCTTAACAGAACGTGCCATTTTGCATTACCCCTTATTCGCCGGACGACGGCGCACGATCATGTTACTGGTGCGCTTGTTGCTACGGGTGCGATAGCCCTTAGTCGGCTGACCCCACGGTGTAACAGGCACGCGACCTTCGCCAGTCTTACCTTCACCACCACCATGCGGGTGGTCGACCGGGTTCATCACAACACCACGAACCGTCGGGCGAATACCCAGCCAACGCTTGGCGCCAGCCTTGCCATAGGAACGCAGATTGTGCTCTTCATTGCCCACTTCACCGATCGTGGCACGGCAGTCAACGTGAACCTTGCGAATTTCGCCAGAGCGCAGACGCAACTGAGCGTAAGCACCTTCACGAGCCAGCAGTTGCACGGAAGCACCTGCGGAACGAGCAATTTGAGCACCCTTGCCCGGTTGCATTTCAATGCAGTGGATCGTGGAACCCACAGGGATATTGCGGATCGGCAACGTGTTGCCAACCTTGATCGGCGCTTCAGAACCGGAAACGACGGTCATGCCAGCCTTCAGGCCCTTCGGGGCGATGATATAGCGGCGCTCGCCATCGGCGTAGCACAGCAGGGCAATGTTTGCCGTACGGTTCGGGTCGTATTCAAGACGCTCAACCTTTGCAACGATACCATCCTTGTTGCGGCGGAAATCGATCACACGATAATGCTGCTTGTGACCACCACCCATATGGCGGGTAGTGATATGGCCGTTATTATTGCGACCAGCAGTCTTGGACTGACTTTCCAGCAAAGCAGCATAAGGAGCACCCTTGTGCAGATCTGGATTGACAACCTTGACTACTGCGCGGCGACCGGGCGATGTCGGTTTTACTTTTACCAATGCCATGTTTCAGTCTCCTTATTGCGCAGCCGCCAGGTCAATTTCTTGACCCGGGACAAGGCTGACATAGGCCTTCTTCCAGCCCTTGCGAGTGCCAGTGAAGCGACCAAAGCGTTTGGTCTTACCCTTGACGTTCAGCACTTGAACGCCCTCAACCTGGACCTTGAAGAGAAGCTCGACCGCAGCCTTGATTTCAGCCTTGGTGGCATCCTTCACCACACGAAGGACAACTTGCTCGTTCTTCTCGCCAGCAAAAGTCGCCTTCTCGGAAACAACCGGCGCCAGGATAACCTGGAGCAGACGGTTTTCAGCAAATTGCGTCATGCGTACATCTCCTCAAAAGCTTGCAGCGCTTCGCGGGTCAGTACCACTTTCTTGAAGCGCACGAGGCTCACCGGATCAGCAGCAGACGGCTCAAGCACGAGCACGTTCGGCAGATTGCGGGAGGCGAGATACAGATTCTCGTCCAGCTCGTGGGTAACGATAAGCACGTTATCCAACTGCAAGCCAGCCAGCTTTTCAGCAAAGGCCTTAGTCTTCGGGGTTTCAACAGACAAGGAATCCAGGACGACCAGACGATCCTCACGCGCAAGCTGCGACAGAATGGTCGCAATACCAGCACGGAACATCTTGCGGTTCACCTTCTGGCTAAAGTTCTCATCCGGGCTGGACGGGAAGGTCTTACCACCCCCACGCCACGACGGCGAGGACGACATACCGGCACGCGCACGGCCAGTACCCTTCTGATTGAACGGCTTGTGAGTGGTGTGCTTAACTTCGGCACGATCCTTCTGGGCACGATTTCCACTACGCGCATTAGCGAGGTAGGCGGTCACAACCTGATGAACCAGCGCCTCGTTGAAATCACGCGCAAACAGGGTATCGGAAGCAGCAATAGCTGCCTGTGCCTCACCCTTGGCATTGATGACTTTAAGTTCCATTACGCACCTGCCTTCACTGCGGGACGCACAACAACGTCGCAACCCTTGGCTCCCGGGACTGCACCCTTAACCAGAAGAAGTTGACGTTCTGCGTCGACACGAACGATTTCCAGGTTCTGCACTGTGCACTTGGCGTTGCCGAGATGACCCGCCATGCGCTTGCCCGGCAGAACACGACCCGGATCCTGCGCTTGACCGATGGAACCGGCCGAGTTGTGGGAAACGGAGTTACCGTGAGATGCGCGATTGGAAGAGAAGTTGTGACGCTTGATGGCACCAGCAAAACCCTTACCGATCGAGGTACCAGAGACATCAACAATCTGACCTGCGCTGAAGATTTCCACGGACAGCATGTCACCAGCCTTCAGAGAGGCAAGCTTTTCCGCGCCAACACGGAACTCAACCAGCCCCAGACCAGCCTCGACACCCGCCTTGGCAAAATGACCAGCTTCTGGCTTCAGTACGTGATTGGCTTTCTTTGCGCCGTAAGTAACCTGAACAGCTGCATAGCCATCAGTTTCCGGCATTTTGATTTGCGTGACGCGATTGGCAGACATGTCCAGCACAGTCACCGGAATGGACGCACCATCCTCAGCAAATACGCGGGTCATGCCAACCTTGCGACCGACAAGTCCTAAGCTCATAGTTATTCCCTTTATCAGGGCCAGCTACGATTGGCTGGCTATGATCCAATAAAAAATAAACGGGCTTACCGCTCAAAAACGGTAAGCCCGCGATACTACTACAGTTCACCCCTACCCTGCAAGCACTAGCGCACCCGCAGGATCAGAAATTATTGCAGCTTGATCTCGACATCGACGCCAGCAGGCAGATCCAGCTTCATCAGCGCATCAACGGTCTTGTCGGTAGGATCGACAATATCCATCAACCGCAGATGTGTACGGATTTCGAACTGGTCACGCGCAGTCTTGTTCACGTGCGGAGAACTTAGCACATCAAAACGCTCGATCTTAGTCGGCAGCGGAACGGGGCCTTTGACCACAGCGCCAGTGCGCTTGGCGGTTTCGACAATTTCCTGAGCCGAATGGTCGATCAACGCATAGTCATACGCCTTCAGGCGGATGCGAATCTTTTGATTTTGCATAATGTTCTCGCTTACTCGATAACCTTGGCAACCACGCCGGCGCCAACGGTACGGCCACCTTCGCGGATTGCGAAACGCAGACCTTGCTCCATGGCAATCGGGGCGATCAGGCTAACCGTGATCGACACGTTGTCGCCCGGCATCACCATTTCGGTA
>RRZT012766889.1_pt1 | contig 14313 bp, 12 predicted proteins | sample 2165551 | NCBI WGS metagenome assembly RRZT01 (sample SAMN10456910, study PRJNA506462) | wastewater metagenome | biome: wastewater; feature: sludge; material: wastewater sludge; isolation source: wastewater sludge with Escherichia coli K12::gfp cells carrying plasmid... | place: USA: Moscow, Idaho... | reverse complement strand
TATTTACGCAGCCACTTTAGCCGTTAAATTCGGATTGACCGTAGACGACTTAAAAGAAACGCTTGCACCTTACTTAACAATGGCAGAAGGCTTAAAATTGGCAGCCTTAGCGTTTGACAAAGACGTATCAAAATTATCCTGTTGTGCAGGATAAAGTTGCTTTTTTAATAAGTAAATTACCCGAAAAAAGCGAAAAATATAATAAAAAGGCTATTCCTGATGCATGAAAATCAGGATAGCCTTTTTTGTATGGTAGATTTACTTTGCGTTTGCAAGGCCAAAAATTGACTAGCCATCCTGTCCACGAATACCAAACTGCTCGAAGAGGAAATTTTACGCCTATATGGAAATCATTTGGATACAGTGCGCTTCTTTAAGATGGCGAAATCACACGTAGATTTGGACAAAGAATTTCAGTACTGCAATTACGATGCGATGGTTTACCCACACAACGATTGTCTTCACGCGCTACATTATGATCGCCCTCCGTACCCGTGAAGAGAAGGATTCCCGGACCATCGGTCTGCTTTTAACTGGAAGATATCCGATTTGCAGAGGCAATCTTGTTAGTCTTGAACTGCCTGAAGGCATCTCTTACAACTGAACCTGCTATATCCGAAAAAATAGTTCAATCGCTTCTGGATAAGTTCTTCCGTAATATGCCTGCCTTTCTGAAGCGAGCCTTTAATCAGGCTATTAGCGGTCTGTCAAGGGCTTTAGCGGCATAACTATATCGGTAGAAATGTTTTTATATCAAGGATTAACCTTGATTTTTATGGTGCGAAAGTTGAGTTAATATGAAACTTCTTGTACAGCAAGCTACTCAATATTCCAAAATTGGCGCCAATGCATGATTTCGCATGTGTTTGCTTAACTGAACAATCTCATATATTTCATTAACTGCTTGCTCATTCATTCCAAGCTGGTTTGCAATTTCATGAGCGGTTAATCCCTTTTGCTGACCAAAGAGTATCAAATCAATCTTAAGGTAATCCATCTCAAAATAACTCATATATTTATCTGTTACTCCAGGTAAAATATCTGGATTTGGAGAACGATGTAATATTTCCAAGGGCACTTCTAAGAATTCTGCTAACTGAAGAATATGGCTTCGATATATATTTTTCATAGGCATGATATCAGCACAATCATCTATTCCGTATTTGCAGAAGAGCCCAACCATATCCTCCGTTTTATGTGCAGAACCAGCGACCATATAGTTGTTCTCTTCAGCAAATTTATAAGCTACCAGAACCCTCGCTCTTTGTTTAGAAGTGATTTTTGCAATCATCTTCCTTTTCCACGGATTGAGCTTTCCTTTGAGTGAATCTAAATAATCTTCTTTTTGTGAACGCCCACTCTTATACACTATTTTATTTACAATATCTTTCCAAAATGCGCGGCCTGATATTACAGACAAAAGAAAATCAGAAGTTCCCACCCCCCTTAAAATAGGGCTAATACTAATTTTTACTGTTTCTATGCCAAGGTGTTTGCTGATCATTCGACCATAATAATCAGCTTCAGGATTCCCCCATCTTTCAGGAAGCATCAAACCTTTGACCTTATCATTGCCAATAGCACGCGTACAAAGTGCAGCCGTTACACTGGAGTCCAGTCCTCCTGAAATAGGAACTACAATACCATCTCGATATGACTCGGAAAATTTTTCATTTATGAAATCTTCAATTTCCTTGCACCATTGTTGAGCATCAATTTGAAAAACATCTTTAGTTAGCTTCATATGTTCATTCATAACTTCTCCTCCATGATAAAGCTTCTTCTCTCAACATTTTTTACAATGTTAGATACTTTTAGTAGTCATTACACGTATTATATTTAAAAATGCCATGACAGCAACTCCCGCGTCTGCAGATACTGCTTCCCACATTGATGTTACGCTTGAGGCCCCAAGCACAAGGAATATAGCCTTAACTCCTAATGCAAAAATAATATTCTGCATTACAATGTTCTTTGTTCTTCTGTATAGGTTGAGACTTGCTCGAGGATACTAAATACGTGAATGTCATCTAGACTGTAAATCATAATTTTCCGTCTCTTCTTACTTTTACTGAACATGAACCTTTCAAAGTTTTTAACTGATGAGAAACAGTAGACTGTTGCATGTCTAAGGAAAGTGCAATACGAGTTCTTTATTCTGTAAAAGAAAAAAACGATAATCTTGTTGGATCGCTGATAATCTTAAATAATTTGCTTATTGATTGAATAGTCTCTCAATCTAACGGAGAAGGTAATGATGTTTCCATATAGTTTTAACTCCTTCACAGGAGGGTTTGTTCATATCCTCTATTTTTTCAATATTTTCTTCTTTTGTTGGTATTCTTCATCCGATAGTTCTCCTTTTGCATAACGCTGATTAAGGATTTCAAGTGCCTCATCCCGGCTATTTGAAGTTGTGCCAGCATTACTGCCTCCTTGGACTAGCTTCATCACCGCGTATACGATAATAACGATTAAGATTACCAGGATAATCATCATGAAAATTCCCCAACCGCCCATCATGTCATAACCATAATAATTCATCATTTTTCCCGCTCCCCTTCTGTTAATGTTCGGAAATCACTTGTTCCAGTTCGCCATGCCAATCATGGTGCCAGACTTCTCCAGTAAGATCATTGACACTCAGCATCCCGATTACTTTGTCGTCCTTCATGATATGAAATGTGTAATAGCCATAAAACGCATGCCCTTCACCCGGAACCGAAAAAGCTTCACCTAGCTGGCTTTTCACGAAATCGTCCGCGATTTTGACGGCCTCTGTTCGGGCCACAGTTGCCGTATACGTTGTGTTCGCATTGTAGAGGAATGATCCGCCCATCATCATGCTGTATTTTTCGTTCCACATCATGTTGGGACCCGGTTCGGGGTAAATCTGTCCCGTATAAGGATTGACCAAAATTTCCATTGCCCCTCTGCCGGTGTCTGTCTCTTCCACCGAAACGTAGTAATCTGCATCTTGGAAGACAAAAATATCCGCCACTTGAAGGTTATTTCCGTAACCCTTCAAATAATTTTCGACATCCGACAGAATCTGTTCGGGCGTCAATTTCTCATTGCTGCTGTTCTGAATCTGGTTGCTGTTGACTCTGCCGCCCATCATGCCGCCGTTGTAATATCCTTGATTGTATAAGACTGTATCAGCACTTTTTGCGAACATAAACAACCAAATGCTGTACCCAATCAGGATAGCAATTGCACCAAACAGGATTACACCCCAGACTAATTGATGTTTGTTTTTCATATCCTGCCCTACTTTCTTCGCTAAACCTTTAAAGCGATTCTAGATCGGCACCTATTATTGAGACCTTTTGATAACTGATGCTTACTGAGACCTGTGTCGACAAAATACATCCCTATATTGTTAATTATAGTTCCTTGGATTTCTAAACGCCAATTCTAATCCTTATTTTTATTGAATGCGTAATCTCTATAATTAGATAATTTATCTTCCAATCCTTTTATATCTTAAAATAAAAATTAATCCGATGTCTGTTAAACTGTTTCTTTCTGATATTCCATAAATCAAATTCAGCCTTTACAACAAATGCAATTGATGTAATTTCAGACTCGCCGAATCTCCAAAAGCACCCTCATTACCTTGGCAAATGGTCAGTATGGCGTCATTTCTCTCTACATCCACTTGTAAGATACATGGAGCATAGACCTCCTTAAAAATAAGAGCGCAATCTGCGAGGAACGCAAATACCTGACCTGACAGTATATTATCTATTAGGTCAGGTATTTGTTATAGAATTTAAAAAATACACTTGCTACTTATTTTGGCCGTTTTTTTATGAGGCATAGAAAATAGCCACCTTGACTTTTTAAGCTGGGAAATTATAAAGATAATGGGTGCAAAAATAAAAAGGGGAACTTCTTTTTTATTTAAAGAAGTCCCCTCTTGCTAGCATAATCTACTTTTTGAGGATTCTCATAGCATTTAAAACGGCTATGACAGTTACCCCTACATCCGCAAAGACAGCTTCCCACATCGTGGCCACACCGAAGGCACCCATAATGAGGAATAATCCTTTCACCCCAAGGGCAAAGAAGATATTTTGCCATACAATGCGACGGGTATCCTTGGCCACCTGCATGGCAGTAGCAATCTTAGAGATTTTGTCATCCATGATCACAACATCCGCGGCCTCAATTGCCGCGTCTGACCCCAGGCCACCCATGGCAATACCGATATCAGAGCGAGCCAGTACTGGAGTGTCGTTGATTCCATCTCCTACGAAAGCAACTTTCTCATTTTTTTCTTTACGAGAAAGGATTTCTTCAAATTTTACTACTTTGTCTTGAGGAAGCAACTCACTATAAACTTCCGTAATGCCTAGTTTCTTAGCTACTGCTTCTCCAACTTTTTTGGAATCCCCGGTTAGCATAATAATATTTTTGATTCCTAAGTTTTTCATTGCAGCAATGCTTTCAATGGCATCTTCTTTGATTGCGTCAGCAATCAATAAATGCCCCATATACACTCCATCAACAGCTAGATAAACGATTGTTCCGATTTCTTTTACTTCCTCAAAATTAATCGAGAATTTTTCCATTAGATGGGCATTTCCTGCCAACGCTTCTTTTCCGTCAATAGTGGCTTGAATTCCGTAACCAGCAATTTCATTATATGCCGTAATTCTTTCTTCGTGAATCTCTCTTCCATACTGTTCTTTAATGGAATCAGCTATTGGGTGAGTAGAATGAGATTCTATGTAAGCAGCTAACTCAAGTAACTGCTGTGAATTGATTCCATTCTTTGGTTCTATAGCAGTTAGTTCAAATTTCCCTTTTGTTAATGTACCTGTTTTGTCCATCACTACATACTTGAGGTCGTTCAAACCTTCCAGGAAATTACTGCCTTTCACTAAAATTCCTTTTCGAGAAGCAGAACCAATTCCGCCAAAAAACCCAACAGGGATGGAGACGACTAAAGCACAAGGACAAGAAATGACCAAAAAGATACTGGCTCTGTATATCCATTCATTAAAAGTAGCTCCTGGCAGTAACAATGGCGGCACAACGGCCAACAAGAGCGCGGCCACCACGACAACGGGCGTATAGTAGCGAGCAAATTTGGTGATAAACTGCTCGGTGGGAGCTTTTCGCCCACTGGCATTCTCCACCAGATCCAAGATCTTTTTGACGGTGGATTCCGAAAAAGGTTTCTCCACCGCTACTTTCAACACACCATTGCGATTGATAAAGCCACTGAGGACAGAATCACCAGGAGTCACGCTCCGCGGTACGGACTCCCCGGTCAATGCGGACGTATCCATAGCGGAAGTCCCGTCCACTACCTTTCCGTCCAAGGGTACTTTTTCACCCGGGCGGACCAGAATGATATCGCCCACCTTTATGGTTTCCGGGGCGACCTTCTCGATCCCGTTTCCTGTATCCAAATTCGCATAATCGGGACGGATATCCATCAGGTCCGCAATCGAGCGACGCGACTTCGAAAGAGCGACTTCCTGGAACACTTCTCCAACTTGATAGAAAAGCATAACCGCAACAGCCTCCGGGTATTGCTGAATGTAGAAGGCACTAAGGGTCGCAATGGTCATCAGGAAGTTCTCATCAAATACTTGTCCGTGGAAAATATTCCGTACGGCACGCCATACGACATCATAACCTGCAATCAGATAGGCACTCACAAATAGAGTAACAGAAAGCCCTCCTTCGAGCGGCAGGAAGATTCCGGCTAGCATGAGGGCGAACCCGAGTACCAAACGAATAATGGTAGTCTTTAATTCGTCTCTTTCCCCTTTCTCTTCATCACGATCTACTTGTTCCAGACCCTCAGAAAGCGCTACCGATTGACTGTCTGCTCCAATGAGTTTACCGTCCGCTTTATTTTTCAAGACAACATCAGGCTCTAACTTGTTCACTTTTTGTTTCACTTGGGATAAAACAAGTTCTTCTCTTTCCTCTGTTACATCGAAACTCAATGTTTGCGTCATATAGTTCACATTACTATTGGCAACGCCCGCAACTTGGGAGACACCTCTTTCAATCTTGCTGGCACAATTTGCGCAGTCAATCCCATCCAAGATCCACTCGTAGTGTTGTTTGTTTTCATCTATTAGATTTTTATCATTTCCTTGGGTGCCAACTTCGATCAATCGGCCGTCCGCCTTATTCTTCAAGACAACACCAGGTTCCAACTTGTTCACTTTTTGTTTCACTAGGGATAAGACAAGGTCTTCCCGCTCTCCTGTTACCTCGAAACTCAATGTTTGCGTCATATAGTTCACATTACTATTGGCAACACCTACAACTTTGGCGACGCCTCTTTCAACCTTGTTGGCACAATTTGCGCAGTCGATCCCATCTAGGATCCATTCGTGTAGTTTTTTGTTATCGTCCATTGTATCTCTCCTCTAATGAATTAACTGACTTCTTTTATAAACTGAATAATGTTTGAATGGTGCCATTCTCGACCATGATATAAATACCTAAGCCAATGAAAACCAGGGAGACAACCGGCCGCTTATATTTTTCTATGGTTTCGGATATCAAAGAAATTTTTGACAGTTTGTAACTGATATGGCAGAGAATCGCTATAGAAATTGCAAAAACGATTAACGCTACAGTAGTTTCCGGCCAGGTAAGGGCCGTGAAGTAGGGGATATAAATTCCTAGATTATCCCCGCCAGAAGCAACGGTAATCAGGGCTATCGTCCAAAATAATGGATTGGAGCCACGTGCTTGCATTTTTTCAAGCACATTCTCATCTTCCGGATCCTCCCTTTTTAGGGCCAACCGGATCCCTAATGACAAGGGGATTAATCCCAGCAAACCGATAACCCAGTCTTGCGGAATAAAATTTAATACAAAAGCTGCAAATAAACTAAAGGCGACTAAGATTCCCATTCCTAAATATTGTCCCCCAATAATCATCTTTATTCTCCTTCTTGTATCGTTTTGGGAGAAAATAATCATGAGGATTAGTAGGTAATCAATATTCGTAGAAACATATACCGCAAGGGCAGATACAATCGTTGGCAACATGGTTAGTCCCTCCAATCTAAGAAGTGAGCTGCAGGCCTTCCGATATTTTCAGCAAAGAACCAATAGCATCTGAAATTTCTTGATTCGCGAGCGAATAATAAACCATTTTCCCTTCTTTATACGATTTGGTTATGCCATTTTTTTTCAGAAAACGTAAATGATGAGAAGTGGTGGCCGTGCTCGCATCAATAATAGCTGCTAAGTCACAGACACACATTTCCTTATAAGTGGATAATGCATATAGAATTTGAACTCTGGAGAGATCTCCCAGGCATTTACTTAGTACCAGTAAGTCCGCAAAGTTTTTACCGTGTAGTTCGGATTTAACATAATTAACTTTTCCCTCATGAACAATCGTAGTTTGACAAACTTCTAAGTCCACTTCTTCCATTTTTAAGCCCCCTATCATTCAAATGTTCATTTGAATGAATTGTATCAGTATTTGTTAAAAATTTCAATGGTATTGTATATCATGCCAAGAAAGGATTAAGATATCTCCTCCGTTACCTGACTAGCAGCTCGATGTGAATCACTTTGAAAAGCACCTACTGCAAACAGGAAGCAATAACAACTGAAAAAGCTGATTCCGGGGGGGAATACCGGAATCAGCTTTTGAAATAAACTGTCTGCGCTCTTTTTTTAGTTGCCCTTTCTTTCTATGTCCCTACTGGACGTATTGTCTTCCTCTTTCTCGAAAAAGAGAATATAGATAATCATGCTGCTGACTCCTAAGGTGAGGAAAACATCTGCCAAGTTGAAAATCGGGAAATTGATGAAATCAAAACGGAGCATATCCACTACATAGCCGATACGCATCCGGTCAATGAAGTTGCCCAAAGCCCCTGCCAGAATGAAGGAGAAGCTAATGCCGGACAAGCGGCTATTTTGCAGCTGCTTATGGAAGGTGTAAACCATATACCCCACTACCACGACGGTGGTGAGGAAGAAGAAACCTATCCTTCCTTCAAGGATTCCCCATGCTGCCCCGCGGTTTTGAATGTAGTACAAGGAAAAAATGCCTGGAATAACTTCCATCTGGTCGTACAGGGAAAAATTTTGGACGATCCCCCATTTCATCAGTTGGTCTGTGGCAATCAAAAAAGCTGCCAGTAGGTAATATAAAATCATGCAGTAACCTCTCTTTGTAAGGAATAGATTCACTAACTATTGTATAAGACTGCGACGAGGAAGTATAGTTCCCAGCTGGCACATTGAAAGCTGGGGATTCTATTGAGTTTATTTTGACAAACGAAAAAATAAAAGAGCTCGTGCAAAGATGTGCGCTCTTACCCTTTGCACGAGCTCAATCCTTTGGCTTTACTAGAAGGACAACATTTAGTTAGACCTTAACAATCGAAGTCCATTCAGAATTACAACGATAGTACTCCCCTCATGAACAATGACACTGATTGCAATATCAGTTAACCCAAAAAGGCTAACGATAACTAAGAAGACCACGACGGCCATGGAAAAGTAGATATTTTGCCAAATCACTTTGTTCATTTTTTTAGAAATTTTATGTGCTTGGACTAGTTTTGATAGATTATTTTGCATTAAAACGAGATCAGATACGTCTACCGCAACATCCGTACCATCTCCCATCGCAATCCCGACATCTGCCTTCACGAGGGCTGGCGCATCGTTCACACCATCTCCTACCATGGCGGTCACACCATATTTTTCTTTTTGTTCACTAATAATATTCGATTTGTCTTCAGGCATGACATTCGCAATCACTTCTGCGACACCGAGCTGTTCACCTACAGCTTTCCCTGTCAACTCCGAGTCACCCGTAATCAACGTGGTGTGGATCCCCAGTTTCCTAAAGTAATCAATGGTTTCTCGCGCATGTTCGCTCGGAATATCCATGAGGGCAATAAACCCAATCACTTTTTCATCTTCCGCTACATAGACAACTGTATTTCCTTGTGAAGACCATTCATTGTTGGAACGGAGATACTCATCCGGGACCGTATCAAAAGAAGACGGTTTTCCGATACGATAATTTTTTCCGTTATAGCCCCCTGTTAGACCTTTCCCGATTTGATTAGTCACTTCGATGTTTAGGTTAGTTTTGGCTTCAAATTTTTCTAAGATTGCATTGGCCAGTGGGTGATTTGCTCCTTTTTCAAGAGCCACTACGATATCAATAAGCTGTTCCTCATTCACAGAATCAGCAAAATAGTAATGGGTTACTTCCGGTTTTCCACGCGTAAGGGTCCCGGTTTTGTCGAAGGCAATGGCATCGATATCCGCTAATTGGGAGAGAAAGGTACTTCCTTTGGAAAGCACGCCTCGTTTCGCCAGATTAGAGGTTGCGGACAGAGTCGCGGAGACGGTGCTTGCTGCCAGGGCACAAGGGGAGGCTGCCACTAAAAGAACTAAGCCTCTGTAAACACTTTCGGACCATGTCCAATGAAATAAAATGGGAGCAGATAAAATGAAGAGTGGGATTGCGATCAAAACAAAACTAACATATCTTGGTTCAAACTTTTGGATAATGCTAGCAGCTCTTGTTTGATTTTCTTGGTTTTGACTGACGAGTTGTAAGATTTTGGAGAAAACAGTGTCTTTCGGTTCTTTTGTGACTTCCATTGTAAACGTACCTGTGCCATTAATCGTACTCCCAAATACAATGTCTCCTTTAGACTTCTCTTTTGGTATACTTTCACCATTAATGGAAGATTCATCAATGGAAGTGATGCCCGATAAAATCATCCCATCAATAGGTACTTGGTCCCCATTTAATACTTGGAGTCGATCTCCCACTTTTAATTCACTAACGTCAACGATTTTTGTATTTCCGTCTGGAAGGATTAACCTAGCTGTTGTTGGGTTCATTTCGAGTAATTTCGTAATTTCTCTTTTACTTCGTCCTTCAGCATACTCCTCAAGAAAATGGGCGCCAGAAAAAATAAGAATCAACAGGGTTCCTTCCCAAAAATTGCCCATCAAAGAAGCGCCAATGGCTGCCAATCCCATTAAAATATGAGAGTTAGGGGTAAATTTTTTTTTAATTTTTGTGTTCTTAACCGTTTCTCCCATGCCCTCAAGAATAATGACATGATAGCTCGCACTGATTGTCGCCAGTGAGAATAAAATATTTTGCAGTATCAAATATTTTTCACTTAAAAACAATGCAACAAGTGCCACAACTAACCCAATGAAATACATGACAATGGGCAATTTTCCGTGATTGTGATCGTGATCGTGCTTGTGATTGTGGCTATGATTTTCGTGTGTGTGTTGTTCTTGTATATTTTTCATTTCCATCACCCTTCTCGATAAACTTAAATATTTATCAATTGCATTAACCAAGCTGCTACAATAATGACTGTGCCTATACCCAAACGAAGAAAAAGCGGAGTTATATCAGCTACATTGCGCTGGTACCACCTGCAACATAATCATGCTTCTTTCCAGCTTATTTAAATGGTTTGCGCTGTCAACTCATCCCATAGCTATGCAAGATGGTCTCCATTATGAGACATTTAAGAATCACCTCTCTACTTCCCTAAATCGGAATATTTTCGTTTTAAACATGATTTGCAATTCATATGTTTATACATTCATTTTAAATGATTTGCTATTCAATGTCAAAACTAAACTTTTCATTTTGCTATTTTTTTAAATTTTTTCAAATTTTCAATTCATTTTTTAGTGAGCCAAAAAAAGGTATACCCTTATCTCAAGATAAAAAATTTGCATTTCATCAAACGTATGTTACCCTAATCATGAACGTTTGGTCATGTAAAAAGGAGAGAGTGCAAGTGAATACACCAATAACACCGCAGTTGGACAAAAAATCCATCCAGTCTGTCAGCAAGATTTTTAAGATTATCAGTGATCCTACCAGAATATCGATCCTCTTTCTTCTGCAACAACAAGAATTAAGCGTAGGCTCAATTACCACTTCCTTGGAAATGGAGCAATCCGCTATCTCCCACCAATTAAGAACTTTGAAAGAGGCGCGCTTGGTTAAAGCAAGGAGAGAGGGAAAAGCGATTTTTTACAGCCTCGATGATCCCCATGTTGTACATATCTTAGAGCAAGTCCTGGACCATGTTCGGGAGATAGCAGAATAAATCTATACATTAGAAGGAGGAATTCATAATGTCCAAACTTGCTGCAGACTATGCTCATAAGGCGCAGCCGAGAAAGAACATTAATATTGCTTTTTCCATCTATTCATGTTTCCCTGAAGTTGGGATATAACTAGTGTAAGCTAATGAAAAAAGGTTCCAATCACCGAATCGGGGTGGTTGGAACCTTTTTGAGGACCTAGGTGCAGATTTCCTCCTAAGGAGGGCTGCTTGGGAGGCGTATTTGCACACATTCACCTTTCCTCTGACAGAGAATCGAGTGAAGCACAAATTAGCCTCCAGCAATCCGAACGCTCGTTCTACATCGATCTTCCATTTTCCGTAGATTGCGCCAGTCTTTGCATCCGAAAGCAAATCTTTAATTATTTTCTTCTGTTGTTCCCTTCTTTCGCCTTGGTGCATTGCGCTCGCAAGGGGCATCCTGAGCAGTTTGCGCACTCATAAACCTTGAAAGTTCGAGAGAAACCATAAGTATCTTTCCGAGGGGCTAGATAACGGAAGGGGCTTCTGCCCATTGTGGGACATGAAAGCATCCTCTTTCTTATAATGCTCCCAATTGGAGAAGGGGAAAGGATTATTCCGATATTTCTTCTGCTCTAAACTCAGAACCCGTGAATGCAACTGGCGTGTTCTAGCTGTCTCTAGGATCCATTGGAATCATCGATTACTTAATCAGAGCAATTATTACAATCTATTTCTCACTAGCCCTCATCATGCCCACAATCTGATTCAAATGTACGGAAACTCGCTCAAGGAAGGTCTTCTCCGATAGCAAGCAAATAGGTCGGCCTTCTTGCTGTAAAGCTTCAACTTTTTGCATCTTCAGACTTCGCGGGTCCTCTTGGAAAAGATTGGTGTTCGCCTTTCCTACCACCAAGATTGTTGTATCTTTGGTGACAGTTGCTTGCGTTTTCCCTCCTAGGGCGGACGCTTAATGTAAAAGTTAGCGTGTTAGTAGTTGGCTTGTTTCCGGGATAATGTATCCAGTTTGCCTGTAAATACAATCTTCTCTTCTCGTAACATATGCGCGTCATTCCCTTCTTCACAAGAGACCTTTCTTATCGCGGATCCGTTCTTCTCTTCCATAATTCGTCTACGTGGCTGCCTATGAAGGAGGAATTGTTGCAGACAATGCGATTGGTGGGTTAAATAAAAAAATCGATTTAACAGTAGTCCCTAGGGCAGCGCTTACAAGTCTCGGATTCGCAACCGTTGGTTTGACAGAAAAGAAAGCGAATGAAAGAGGATATGAAATTAAAACATCTGTGTTGCCGTTAACAAATGTTGCTAGACCGATTGTAAATCATGGTACGACGGGTATAATTTAACTTGTAGCTGATAGAAAAATGCGAAAAATTCTGGGAGTGCATGTGGTTGCTGACAATGCAGGGGAAGTTATTTACGCCGCTTCTTTATCTGTCAAGTTGGGATTGACCGTAGACGACTTAAAAGAAACGCTAGCACCTTATTTAACAATGGCAGAAGGCTCAAAATTAGCAGCCGTAGCGTTTGACAAAGTCCTATCAAAATTATCCTGTTGTGCTGGCTAAAATTGTTTATTTAATAAGTAACTTATACGAAAAAGCTGATTATGCCTGGGTTTTTATGATCCAAACCTTATCTTTATCTTACAAGGAGTGTTAAATATGACTAATAAAAGCAATTCAGGATGTTGTTCAGGTACAACAGGATGTTGCGGAAACGCAGAAGAAATTAAAATTGAAAAAAATAAAATAATAATTGATTTTTTATATCTGGATTTGAGTGTATGTACTCGCTGTCAGGGCGCAGAAGACAGCTTAGATGAAGCTTTAAAGGAAATTGCAAATGTACTTGAAGCAACTGGGACAGATGTACATGTAAACAAAATCAATGTGAATACTAAGGAGTTAGCGGTAACTCATAAATTTCTTAGTTCGCCTACAATCCGTGTTAATGGACACGACATTCAGATGGAGTTTAAAGAAAGTATATGCGAATCCTGTGGTGATTTGTGTGGGAACGTAGTTGACTGTCGAATTTGGATTTATCAAGGTCAAGAATATACCGTCCCCCCTAAGGCTATGGTTATTGAAGGAATCCTTAAGGCGGTGTACGGAGGAAGTTTAGCTGATAGTATAGCTGAGCAAGAATACGTACTTCCTGAGAATCTAAAACATTTCTATTACGTTATGGAAAATAAAAAGTAAGATCGGTGACGTTTGATTCAGAAGGGAACGATTTTACTCTCACCCAATGAACAGTCACAGATAAGAAGAATCTGCAAAAATAGAACTGTGACATAAATCAAATTTTGGCGGAAATTAGCTAATAGAAAAATAGAAATCGCATGAAATCAACATTTGTCAGTTTGATTCATGCGATTTTTTCTCTTTTTTAATACTTCTGTCCCAACCTCTATTTTTAAATTGGGTTATTTTAGAGGCGTATTTTCAAGGCGGGAAGTTTTTTTGTTCCGATTCAAATTGTTCAGCAGTGCCCACAGAGCCGGGATTTCTTATCTACTTAACAGGAGTTGATAAGTTATATCCGATTTCAATTGATAGGCGACCGGCAATATTTCTCCGCATTCGTTTTGGGCGGTCCAGGACAGCAACTATAAAGTCATATTCCGAATTAGTTTCTGCAGATTAGGATCTCCCAGGTCATGGTTCAGAATCGGTAAATTCAATACTTGGAGTCCAATTTCTTTCCGATCCAGGCGCTATTGTTCCATCTGACCGATATCATCATAGTTTCGACCCAGTCGATCCAATGACTCCACAATCAGGACATCTTTCTCTCGCAGGAACCCCAAAGCCTGCTGAAACTCCTCACGATCTGTCATACTTTTACCGGACATTCTCTCTTAAAATATTTTTTCTGCCTTGCTTTTTTCAGGACTTTGATCTGTCGGTCCAGCTTCTGGTCTGTGGTGGACACACGTGCTTATCCGATGTTCATCTGTTTTCCCCCTTTCTCGAACTCGATTTATTCGACACATGTACTCCACATTAAAAATCCAATAAAATCAACATTTTACAGGTGGTGATTTTGGGTACACCCCAAAACTACAGATAATAAAGACCACCTAATTTTTAGACAAAAATAAAGGGCAAAACTCACTTATGTGAATCTTGCCCTTTATTTTTTGTCCAATGTTTCTTTAATATATGATCTATTTGATCAAGTAACAGAT
>RRZT010045126.1_pt1 | contig 14313 bp, 14 predicted proteins | sample 2165551 | NCBI WGS metagenome assembly RRZT01 (sample SAMN10456910, study PRJNA506462) | wastewater metagenome | biome: wastewater; feature: sludge; material: wastewater sludge; isolation source: wastewater sludge with Escherichia coli K12::gfp cells carrying plasmid... | place: USA: Moscow, Idaho... | reverse complement strand
ATCACTAAAAAAAATACAACACCTGCATCTTTCTCATCTGTAGTTGTTTGTATAAAAGATAAATTTTTTGTTTTCTTAAATACGATTTTCGGGAAAGCTGTATTAATAATTGAATTCAAATTTGTCTCAATTAAACCCATGTTGTCATCTAAATATTTTTCAAATTTTGTTTCCAAAAACCCTATAACTTCTGATTTTATATTTTGAGTTTCTGATATCTCTTTCCCATCATTTTCATCTTTAAGTAACTTCACTATTTTTTCATACATACCATCTTCTATTTCACTAATAAGAAATTTATCAAAAAGCTCTTCAAAGAATGAAAATCTTTTTGAATATCTTGGACTTTGAAAACGATTTGTTGCAAATAATGCAATTCTTCTATTTCCATCTGAAAACTTTATAATTTCAATGCTTGGATTTGCTAATCCATGTTTGTTGAGTGCTTTCATATTTTATGCTCCTATTTTAGTTTAATTTAATTACATCATTTTTATTGTAATTTTGTACTTCATTATTTTTAACTATATTTTTATAAAAATCTATAGAATTTACCTTATCCACAAGTTCTGCCAATGTTCTTGAGGGGGAATAAAAAGTAAAACTTATATTCTTTTCAAAATTTAAAATACCTTTATAAACATCCAAATCAATTTTTTTGAAATCTAATATTTTGTCAAAAAAAGTATCTAACATATATTCTGCTTTTGGCATAGAGATACATTCTAAATCTTCAAAGTTCTTTTTTGTAATAAAATGCTCATCTTTATCTTCCTTTTGTAAAATTATTTTTGATTCAGAAATGTTTTGTTCCAACTTTTCTTTTAACTCATTCAAATATAAGAAAATTTCTGTATCATTTAAATCTTCTATCCTATCTTGAATGTTTTTATATTCCTCATATAACTTAGATTTTTTCATATCTACATTTATATCTGTTGAAGAAACTCTTCTTAATTGTGTTTTTGAACATTTACTAATTCTATAAAAATTTAAAGCTTCTGTTAAATCATATATTTTTATGTCTTCTAATTTTGAAGCTAATGTAACAATATCTGCTTCAAAAAAGAATTTTTTTGTAACTTTGTTTTCAGATAATAAATTTTTATTTTTATCAAAAATTTTTTCTAACAATTGTTTTTTTGAAAGAGGTTTATATTTTGAGTATTTTTCATATATATCTTTCATTGCAACTTCATCTTTATATGGTAATGCTATTTTATGATTCTTTTTAAATAGCAAATATGAATAATTGTTATTTCCTAAATCTTTTTGCATAACATAAGTATTGTTTTTAAGCTTTATAGTACAAGTTCCTAAAGGTTCTCTGTCTTGTTTAAGAACATATAGCTCTAATTCTGTATCTTTAATTTTATCTATTGAACCAATATTGTTTTTATAAAAATCAGAATAACCATTTTTTAATTTTTCAATTGAAGATTCAATTTCATTTAATATTTTTCTTGAACTAGCAATATCATAGAATATATCGCTTAGAGCTTTATTAGATTTTTGCATTATTCTTAACCTTGATTTTTTTTACATCATTTAACGATATAAATACTTCTTTTTTACGAAACAATAAAGGAACACCTTTGTTGTTTGTGCTTATTATTTCCCATTTGTCATTCAACAGATACTTTGAATTTTCTATATCTTTTTTTTCTAACTTATGTAAAATAAATGCTCTAATAACCATATAGGTTACAATAGTCATAGTAGTAAGAAAAATCAAGGATACAATAACAGCTAATATTAAGTCTAATTGTTCTGAATTCATTTTACTTACCCTCTTTCAGAAAATTTTGTATATAAATACCAGTTAGACTTTTTTCAACACCAAGTCTTGTATAGTTTTCATCAGTCTTCTTTAGTAAATTAGTTTTTATACTAATATTATTTACTAATTCTGAATTGATACTTTTTTGTAAAGATAATGTTTTTTTTTCTGTTTCTTTACTCTTATCTATTTTTTCTGAAAACTTATTTTGTGTTTGCATCGCATTTACGAAAGAAGCAAAAAGAAATATTAAAATTAATGTTTTCATTTATCAAGCTCCAACTTTGTTATCTTTTATAAAAGTTTCCATATCATCTGATGAAATAATTTTTATTGTTTTCTTATTCCCATTTCTTAATACTTCAACAATTTTTTTATCTGATAATTCAACTTCTTTATCTTCAATTAATCTATATAATGTCGTATAGCTAATTGGAGTTCCTGTTTTTTTTAAAAATTTAGCAATAGACAAATGTTTTTGTTTATCTAAATATTCTAAGAATTTTTGTTTAAACACATCAAAATTTAAAATTTTTTTCTTGCTATTAACTCTCTTTTCCTCAATGCTTATAATTTTTGTTTTTAGAAGTTCTTTCTCTTCTGATGTAACAAATTTCCATACTGTTTCATAATCAATATCTGTATCAATTCCTAAATCAGCTTTATCTTTTTTCAATAAGCTTAAAAAATTTGTAAGACTTATTTCATCTTGTGCTACATTCCTTGTCAAATTTTCACTCCTTTTGATAATTTATTTCAAATTTATTTAGAATATTATCTGTATAACTTTTTTTTGCTATGAATTTTTGAAAAAAATTGAAAGAAAAAAGAAAAAATTTAAAATAAAAATTAAAGGGCTTTTTTTAATTTTCAATATGAAGTAAAAAGGTATATTTAGATTTTTTTTTGCAATGATACATTATAAAAAATCTAAAAGAGGATTACATGTCATTTTTTCCTAGCAAAGAACAAAAAGATTTTAAAGAATATATTGAAGATGGTAGTAAAAATAATAAAAAAGTCAAAGTTAATATAAAAGCACCCGCAGGTAGTGGAAAAACTTCTAGTATTTTATACCTACTGGAAACATTTACACAAACTTCAAAATGTTTGTATCTTGTATTTAATACTCAAATGAATAAAGAAATGCAACAACGATTAAATTTTGCTAATTCTCCATTCGATATAAATAAAGATAATTTGGAGCAATATACATTTCATGGGTACATAAGAAAACAATTGCAAAAAAAATTACCTAATATTGGATTTGACTACCAAAACGGTAGTTTAAGCGATATTCATTTTAATAGGATATTCCAAAAATATAATATTATTTTAGAAGATAAACAAAGTTCAAACTTATTTATTGAATCTTTTAACTCTTTTATTAATCCTTTTGTTAAAGATATAATTAGTTTAGATAAATTTCAAAGTGAAAATGAAGTGAAACAACTTCAAGTTAATACAGAAGTTTTTGATATCGCTAGAAGATTAGGCAAGGTAATGAATTTGCTTCCTTTTGATATGCAATCAAAAATGGACTTATCTAATAATGAAAAAGACATTATAGTTAAAAAAGTTTTTTATGGACTCATGGAAGAAATATTTGAAAACAAAGTATTAAATGATTTTCTTCCTCATGACATATACTATAAGTATATAGATTTGCACTATGGAAACATAAATTTATTTGAAGATTATGAATATGTATTTGTAGATGAAGCACAAGATATTGATAAAATTATCACTGAACTATTAAATAAGAGTAATGTTAATTTAATAAAACTAGGAGATACTTTTCAAAAAATTAATGGTTTTAGAGGTACTGTAAACTCTTTAGGTAATGATAATGAAACAAAAACATTTTACTTAACTGCAAGTTATAGATTAACTCCTTATATGGGATTTATTACGGAAGCTTTTTTAAAAAAAGAAGGAATTAAATTTGGATATGAGCCAAAAGAAATACCATCAATTTTTGGTTACTCAAAAAATGATATTAACTTAACAAAATCAAAAATAAAACAATCAACAGATAAAGAGTATTTCAAAACTATCATAGATGATTTATCAAAGGTAGATATTTATGAGAGCTATACTTTTCATGATGTAAATAAAAATAGAAAAAAAATTGAAGAAAGTATTAAAAATGGTAAAAAAAGCTTAGTAGAAAAAAGCTTTAAAGAGTTTATGAAAAACAAAAACTATATAGAGTTTTATAATACATTATATGAAAATACAGATATTTTTATAGATGATACTTTAGATAAAAAAGAAGAGAAAATTTATGGTTTAGAAACAAAAGAAAATATTGATTTTATAAAAGAACTGAATAAACTTGCTAGAGACTATACTTTTAAGCTTACTAAAAAAGAAATGAGAGAAATATTATCTACTGAAAATGGTTCTTATGGGTATTTTACTAGAAATAATAAAAAAGCAATAGATGTTGTACATAAATTTGTAAAAGATATCCCAAACGAGCAATTAAGTGAAATACCTTTATTTAATATAAAATTTACACTTTCTAGTTCTGATGCTTTTGATTCTCTTAGAAAAAACAATTTTAAAGCACTTAGCACACAAGAAAAAGCTGTAATAATTAATCAGCTAAATAGTATTGAAACCAAAGATTTTATAGGTAGTAGTGTTTGGGATTTGAAATTAAAATTATCTAATATTGAAATTCCAGACAAAATTCTTAGTAAGTTTTTAGAAAACACTAATAATTGTATAGGATTAGCTGATATTAAGTTTTTACAAATTTCTGGTAAAAAAGTTTCTTTATCTGATTTAGGAGCAACTGGAATAGACATTAAAAATATTGTAGAAAACAATATAAAACAAATCAAAACAGTAAAAACAAAAAATAAAGATAATTCTGAAATAACTATTCAAGATTTAAAAGATATTACTTATATGAAAGGTTTTGATAAATTAGTGCCACTTGATAAATTACTTAGAAGCCAAGTAGATTTAGATTTCTTTACTAATCAAAAAATGTCAATGACAGAAAATTTTTATAAATATTCTGAAATAAAAGATGCAGTTAAAAATAATCCAAACATAGAGTTAGTTAATGATGGAGCTTATTATAATATTTTTGTTTCTACAACACATCAAGTAAAAGGATTAGAATTTGACAACATCATGGTAGCAAATGATATTTATGTTATCAAAGAAGAAGAAGGTGTTGATATAAAAACTTTTGAAGAGGAGTTTAATATTGCTTATGTTGCACTAACAAGAACCAAAGGAACTGTATTTTTAGAAGAAGGGAGTCCATTAATAAGTAATATTGATAATATTGTTAAAGATGGGTATGAAAGGTATTATCAAATTAAGAATAGTGATGTATTAGTTATTGAAAATCTATCTGATAAAACTAACAATCAATTACCAAGCTATGAAATTATAATAAAAGATGAAGCACATTTAAAAATTAAAAGAGAAAAAGCATATCTTTTTGATGGAGTGTCTTATCCTAATATTAAAAAAATGCAATTCGCAATAAATAGTAGCACTAATGATTTAAAAGTAATTGAAGACTTAGATGAAAAAACAAGAATAGAATTAATTGATAGTGGTTATAAAATTGAAGCCTTATCTCACTTAGAAGCTACTCCAACTGAAATTAATGAAATAATTAATAATTGGGAAAATGATATTGAGCAAAAAAAAGAAGAAATTGAAGTCGATTTAAAAAACAATCCTTATGGATTTTAAAAATATGAATAAAAAAAGAATTTTTAGTCTTAACTTCATAGCAAAAAAAAGTTATACAGATAATATTCTAATAATATTTAGTTTTTTAAAAAAAAATAAGAGGAAAACCCTGTAATGAAAAAGAAGAAAATTTTAATATCTCTTTTACTTTGTTTGTCTTCAAATAGCCTTTTTGCAAATGCTACTGATGATACAAATGATTATGTAATAGTTAAGCCTAATGAGAATATAAAAAGTGTTATATCAAGATTAGGAAATAAAAAGAATATTACTTACGAGGTTTATTTTGAAGATTTTAAATTAAAAAATTCAAAAGATTTAAAAATTAGCAATGTAAATGAATTAATTGACTATGTAAAAAATACAAATGGTTATGACATTACAGCAGAAAATAAAAACAAATCTAAATATCAAAATAAACTTCCAATCTCTTTGTCTTCATTAAATGTTCCTAAAAAAGAAGTACCTAAAGAGATTTCTAAAGAAGTGCCTAAAGAAGATAAAACTGCTTCTATAGTTAATTTCAATCAATTATATGTATTTATTAATGAAAGCAAAGAACCAACTAGAGATATTGTTGATTTTGGCTCTAATAAAAAAGATGATGTTAAGAGTGAAAATACAAATTTAAAAAATAGTCAAGACCTAGCTAAAGCTACAGATGTAAATTTTTTAAAAAATAAAATATTTGAATTAGCACAATCTAATAATAAAATTGACTTACTCTTTTTAAAAGAAAGATTAAGAGAAATAAATGATTTAGAAACAGCAAAAAAATTAATTAAAGAACTAGAAAGGATTTAATAATGAAATCAAAAAAAATCAAAAATATGATAGGACTTAGCATCGCAACATCTTTACTATTAGTGAGCTTCACTGGGTGTAATTCTAAAGTTATGCAATCAAAAAGTAATTCTTTAGAGAAACTAAACAGTGAAGAAATGAGAGATAATAGTACTTTAAAACAGCTAAGTGGAGAAGTAAACAAAATTACTAGAAAAAGTATCTATCTTACTGATAAGAAAAAACTAAGTCAAGCACTTAATGAACTTGGTGTCCTTGATAAAAGAACTTACATTTTAAATGATAAAGATATGGATATAGGGGGATTCCCTAATCTTAAGTTTAGTGATTTTTTTGAATTAAATAAAATTTTAATGAGTGTTTATAGTGTTGAAATGAAAGTAGAACAAAATAGTTTAGATGCGAATTTACCAAAAATGATAAAACTTGCACCAAAAGAAAAAACTACTGTATTAGATGAATTAAGAATAAATCAAAATGGTGTATTAATACCATCATCTTTACTTTATACTATTTCTAGTCATACAGGTGGGTGGAAAATTACTTATTCCGATGATTTAAAAAATGATTTTGGCAAAACAGAATATCAACATTTTCAAGGAACTATAAGAGAATTCCTAGATTTCTTTGCTCAATCGAATAACTATTATTTAGATTTTGACTATGTTAATAAAACTATTTCTCTTTCTAAATTTAAATCTAAAATCTTTAGATTTAAGGGTGCTAAAGAAAAATATGTATATAAAAATACTGTTGGTGTAGATATGAGTGTTGGTAACAATAGCTCATCTGGTGGTTCTGGTGGTGGTTCAAATAATAACGACAATAGTGGTGTAGAAGTAACAGACACTTATGATTTAATTACTAATCTCAAAGAAAATTTAAAAACAATTATTACTAATCAAAATGAAAATGAATATTTTAATATTATTCCAGAATCAGGACATATTGTAGTTTCTACATCTTATAAGAAAATGCAAAAAATTGAAAAAATAATTAACTCAATAAATGATGATAGTTTTAAAAATATTTATATAAAAGTTACCCTACTTCAAACTAAGTTAAAAAATTCTCATCAAAGAGGAGTTAATTGGGGATATGTAAAACAAAAACTAGATGAAGACGGAAACATAATAGGATTAGCACAAGGGGCTATAAATGGTAAATTAACGGAACTTGCTAGTACTATTGATGATGGGGCTTTCTTTAAATTTAGAGGAACAAATGGTTTAAGTGCAATTGTTCAAGCACTTAATGAATTTGGAGATACAGGAATTGCTTATCAAGTTTCAGCAACTACAACTAATAATGTACCTGCTACTATGAATATCGCAAATGTTCAAGATTATATTTATAGAACAGAAATTGACAATAGTAGTGATACTCCAACTATTTCTGCTGAACAAAATGAGGTAGAAGGTGGGAAATTCCTATATGTTAAGCCATCAGTATATGATGATGAGATAAGAATATCTTTATCTATACTTGATAGACAAATCAATCCTTTTGAAAAACATGAGTTCCAAAATAGTGGATATCTACAATCTAAAAATTTAGATAAAAAACTTATGTCTTACAACTTAACATTAAAAACTGGTGAAAAAATTATCATTGGTGGATTCATGGAAAAAACAATGAATTCTCAATATGGTGGACTAGCTAATAAGCCAGAATTTAGTCTAAGTGAATTATTTGGAGTTAAAGGACAAGATTTTAAATCAGATGAATTAGCTTTAATGCTTGAAGTAATAGAGATTTAATTAGATGAAAAGAATTAATTTTAATAATTTTAATCCTTTTAAAAACTCTTCAAAAAATAAACTATTTTTAGAAGATAACTTAAAAGAGGTAACTAGAAATTTAATTAAACTAATTAATCAGAAAGAAAAATATAAAAAAACTCCAAAAAATGAAAATATGGATTTTAATGAATTTATTTCTTATTCAGAAAATATGGAATTTTTAGCAAATTATCTTAATTTTAAATTTGTTGATTATAAAGATAAATTACCAAAAACTTTAGAAATTGTAATACCAAAATCTCAATCTCTAATAGAAAATAATATCTATTTTTTAATTGATTCATCTGATGAATTATATAAGAAAAGTTATCTTTTAGTCCATGATATAAGAAAATTAAGTATTGTTGAATTAGCTAAAGATTCATCTATTGAATATGATGAAATAGCTTTAGCATCAAAATTAACTATGTCTATTTTATTAGGCTCACAAGATACTATTCAATCATCTTTAAATGCCAATAAAGGTGCAGAAGATTATATGAATGAAGTTATATCTTTAGCAAAATTAAGAAAATCTACTGAAATATATATATCTCTTCGTTCGCATAATTTATCTATAAGATTAAGAAATAATGAGGGAAGTAAAACAATTTCTGTTAAAGGAATTCTTGAAGCTCAAATCTTAAGAAGATGGTTAGAAATAAAAAGTAATGCAAAGGAAGGAGACAAATCTTTTGATGGTATGTTTATGGTTAATCAAGATGAATACAGGATTAACTTTCAGACAACTTATCGAGGATATAGAGCAACTGTAAGGGTTTATCAAAATGAATTTAAAGGTATTGGAACATTAAGCGAAGCAGGTTATTCAAAAAAAGCAGAAAATTTAATTAAAGAAATATCATTATCACAAGATGGAGGTATGTTGTTTGTTGCTCCAACAGGACAAGGAAAAACTACAACAGCAAATATTTTATTAGAAAATTTAGCTTTAATAGGAAATGAAGTTATTGCTATTGGTAATCCAATTGAGAAATTTATTCATAATACAGACCAAGTTGATATGTCTCATTATGCTAATGCAGAGGGTGAACATAAACTCACTAAATCTCATTTTATTTCTAATGCTATGAGAAGTAAAGCAGATGTTATAGATATAGGAGAGTTAAGAAATAAAGAGGATATGGAATCAGCTTTAGAATTAGCACTAACAGGACACTTCTTTATAGGAACTATACATGCTTTTAATGTTACTACAACAATAGAAAAATTAACTAGAGTTGGTGGTTGGAGTGAAATGGATATTAAATCTTTACTTAGAGGTTTAGTATTTCAGCAATTAACAAGAGCATTATGTAAAGAATGTAGAATTAAAGAAAATGACAAAGATGGATATAGAGCTAACCACAAAGGGTGTCCTGCTTGTAAGTATGGTTATAGAAAATTACAAACACCAATCGCAGAAGTTGCAAAATTCCCTACTTTTAAAGACTTTGATTTAAGAGATTCTAAAACTTACGAAGGATATATTGGTTTTATAGAAGATGCAGAAAACAAATACAAAGAAGGAATCATTGATGAATTCCATCTAAATAAGCTTAAAAAAAGAGAAAGATTACCACAATATTGGACTTTTATTGATTATAAATATTTAGATAAAGATGATAGATTAACATATAAAACATTCAATGATGATAGTGAAGATATTGATGATGAAGAGTTGTATGAACAAATTAATAATGAACTTAATTCTTCTAGTGAAGAAAACGAGGAATCATAATGCCAAAAATGAACGAACTCAACAAAAGATTACTTCTAACTTTTATTGTAAGAAGTCAAGAAACTGGAAGAAATGTTCATAGTTCTATTGTTAGGTTTAGAGATAAGGTAGCGAAAGATAAAGTTAGTAAAGATGTTTCTGGGGAAATAATCAAAAGACTTGAAAAGGGTGAATCGCTTGAAAAAGTCTTGTACGAGACAGAAGTTATTAATAAATTTCAGTATTCAATTTTAGAACTTGTAACTGATAAAAAAGAAGCTTTTAAAAAACTATCTTCTTTTAATAAAGTTGCAAAAGGGGCAGATAAGTTCTATTTTAAAATTTGGATTAAACTTTTTGCTATATCAGTTGGGGTTTTTATTGGATTATACACAATTAATAAAACTGTATTCCTCCCTCTAATTACAAATATGCAAAAAACTGCAAAATCAGGACAGAGTAGCTTTAAGATTGATGATGCTTTTCAATATATTTTAGATAACAATATTGCCTTATTATACATAGGAGGGTTTTTTGCAGTTTTTTTTATTAGTTGTTTATGGTTTTATATAGAATCATCAAGAAATAATATATCTATACACTATAAATACTTTAGATACAAAGCAATTATTCAAAATTTATTTTTATTAACAATTATAGAGGATTTATTAAAAGTTGGAATGAATACGACTAGTGTCTTCAAAGCTCTAGCTACTAGCATAGAACCTAAGAATTTAAGAAATAATCTTAATAATATAAAAGAAGCTATAGAGAAACAAAATAATGAAAAGTTTGAATTTGAATTAAGGAGGTTATATATAGATGAAATATCAATTTTTGACATAGTAAGTGGTAATGAAGATGGAAATTTAAAAAATGGGTTTGTAAATGCTGTAAAATCAGCAGAGGAATATAAGGTGGAAATTGGAGATTTTTATAAAGAAATTTTTGATGTTCTTGCTTTTACCCTTATGGCTCTACTTGCAGGTTTTGCAGGTGGTTATATTGTTGGTTTAGAAATAAACATAACAACAGGTATGTAAAATAAATAATATTAATTTTAGGAGTTAAATTATGGTAAATAAGGAAATGATTGGTTATGCAATTTTAATTGGTTTAATTTTAGCAGGTATGGCATATTTTATGCTTAAAGGGGATACAAAAACTTTACAACAAAAAATTATGCAAACAGAGCAAACAGTAAGTTCTGTAAGAGATATGGCAACAACTTATGCAGGTTTATCAGTTCATAAAGATTTTACAGGTATCAGTATGGCGAATTTGAAAGCCAAACAACTATTTCAATATGATGTTAATGGTACTGGGGCAAGTTCTACAATAGCAATGCCTTTTGATGATACAATTTTAATGTCAGTTGCTCCAACACCTAATAACAAAGGTTATATTGTGACTATATCTTTAAGTGCTAATTCTGATTTAGATGCAGTTTCAAAACAATCATTTGAAGATAAAATCAATGCTGATTTTAAATCATCAACAGTAAATATAACAGGTTATACATCTGGTGGTGCTGATGGTACTATTTCTTTGCAATTCGCAAATTAATTAAAATTAAGTGCTTTATATGTTTAGATTAACACCAAAAGCAGATTTAAGTCTGAATCCAATTAGTTTGGATTCGGACATATATTTTATTGAGCAAAAAAGCAATAAAAATTTTATATATTATTCAAAAGAAAAATGTAAAAGTATTGAATATGTTTTAGATAATTTAATTGATGAAATATCTTTGGTTATATATGAACATCTTGACCAAAATAAAATTTACATAATTAAAACACATCTTGAAACAGAATCATTTGAATTTGATATCGATGCAGTAAATTTTAATGTTAAAAAAGTTGAAGATATTATAAATCTAACACTTTTTAAAGCAGGTATAAATAAAATTTATTTTTTAGATAATAGTATTTTAAAGGGAAAAATAAATGTAAAAAATGCACAAATAGAGTATATCTCACATAAAAAAGTAACACAAGAGATTAAAAAATCCCCTACTTTGAAAACTAGAAACAAATATGCTTTTATTAATCTTATTTTATTTATTTTCCTACTATTACTAAACAATGGATTTAATACTTTATCTACTAATCTTGTAAATGAAAAAAATATTGAGTTTAATAAAAAATATTCAGAATTTGAACAGCAAATTATTTTACAAGAAGAAGATATTGCTAAATATACTGAAATAAAAAATAAAAAGTTGAAAGTTTTAAGCAGTTTTGAAGAATTAAAATCTAGCAATATGATAATATCTAGTGAAAGAGGAAATTGATGTTTAAAATTATTTTAAGAGTGTTAAAATATATAAATATTATTTTTGTAGTATTTATATTATTTGGAATAATTAGTTTTTTATCTTCATATTTTTTAGATACAAAAAATAAAGAAGAGCTAGAAAGAGTTGAAAAAACTATAGAGAGAAATAATTTAGAGCTATCAACTCTTAAGGAATTAATTGAAGCTAGAGCAAAAATAAACCAAAAAATAATCGATGAAGCTTTAGTTAAAGATGAAGATATTGCTTTTAAAATTAAAGAAGTTTTAGGAGAGATATTAGATAAGGAAATTGGTTTATTTAAAATCGTAAATTTGAATCATTCTGTAGATGAGAATTATATTAACCTTTATAGAACTAGTATAGATATTTTATATTCAAAAAATAAATTATTTACTTTCTATGATATTCAAGGAGAAGTTCTGAAAGAAATTAATAAAAAAATCAACATGATAAATTCAAATGAATTTGAGTTAAAAATTGAGAGTTTTAATTATGATGACATTACATCTATTTTAAATATAACAATATTAACTAAAAAATCTGTTTCAGCAGAAAATAATAATTAGTAAATCTATCATTTAAAGGAGTTACAAAATGAATAAAAATAAAAAAAACATAGCGAGTATTTGCCTTAGTTTATTATTGTTAGGGCAATTATCTTTAGCAGAAGAAACACAAGAATCTGAAAAATATTTATTAGCACAACAAAATCAACAAACACAAGTATCAGTTACTAGTGCTTTTCAAAATGTTAATACTTCAAATCCAGTTCAACATATATCAAATGAAGCAGTAACACCTGTTCCAAGTTTTGATAATGCTATAAATCATCAAGAAATAAATAATGCACAAAGTAATATTTCTACAACTTCCCCTCTTCCTACAGATGGTGGTTTCAAAGAAACATTAATGAGTAAGGTGGATGAAAAGTTTGCCAAATTAGATGATATTGAAAGAAGAATGAGTGAGCAACAATTACAAAATCAATTAAATCAAAGCAATATGAATTTTGGAGGTGGTTCTTCAATAGGAGGAGCTAGTTTATCTGTTCCTGTCGTTATAGGTACTACAATCATTGAGAGAGGTAAAAAAGTTGTTTCAAAAGGTGTATTAGCTGTTGATAGTCAAGGTAATAAATTTAATTTAAATGAAAAAAATAACAATGTCATAAAAAGTATAAATAATGATTATATTGTGTTTAAAGATTCTAAAGATAAATTTCCGCTTTTAATTTCTAATAGTATGACCAGTACTGAAAATGGAGCTATAGGTGGTAGTGCAATGAGTGTTGGTGGTTTTCCTAATTCTATGTTTGAAGTTCCTAATTCAATTAAGATAAAAGCAGAAAATAGCTCTTCTGTAGGTTCTTTGCAAGATAGTAATGTTTCTAATACTTTAAGATAAGCAAAAGTAAAAAAAGGATACCAATGACTTACCCATTATTAGCAGGTTTTATAATCAGTTTGATTTTAGCTACCCAAGTAAGAATGAATAATGCTCTTATTGAGAGTAACAACAGAGATACAGTAAATCAAATTCATTATTCAAAAATCGAAGATGAACAGATTCAAAAAGTAAGTACTGCTAGAAATAATTATATTAAAATTTATAATTCTTTACCTTTGGATATAGATGAATTAATTTCTAAAGGACTTTTAGATTCAAATTTTAAGAATAGTGAATTTTCTAATAAAATAGTTATTAACAATGGGCAAATAAAATATTTAAGTGAAGATGTTGAATTTTCAAATATGTACATAGCATCTAATTTAAAAAATCATGAAGCAAAAACAGAAATCAATTCAGCTATCAGTTTAAGAAATCAAACAAACACTATTAATATGATTAAATCAAATGATACAGATGAAATGAAATCTGTTGATTTTTCTAACATAGTAAAAAATAAAAATAATAATTTGGGTAACGAGAAAAAAAGTGATTTAGAAATCAAAAAAACAGAAATTAAAGAACAAGAAAACACTCGAAACAACGAAATGTTAAAGGTTCTTACATTTTAAAATAGAATGAAAAAGAGGAGAGAATATAAATGGGAGCTGTAAGTACGATAAGATGGCTATTATCTATAGTTTTTATAAGTTTAACAGGTGTAACTTTATTTGGGGCTACAAATTTTTATGATAATCCATCAACAAAGGCAGAAATAAAGGTAGATAGTAGTGTAAAAAGTGCTAGTAAATTT
>RRZT012978932.1_pt1 | contig 14317 bp, 17 predicted proteins | sample 2165551 | NCBI WGS metagenome assembly RRZT01 (sample SAMN10456910, study PRJNA506462) | wastewater metagenome | biome: wastewater; feature: sludge; material: wastewater sludge; isolation source: wastewater sludge with Escherichia coli K12::gfp cells carrying plasmid... | place: USA: Moscow, Idaho... | reverse complement strand
TTTTTAATCCATCTGCACCATCAAAAGCTGAAGAAACGGTATAATTTTCCTCTTCTAAACCTTGTTTTAGAAAATCTACTATTCCTTTTTCGTCTTCTACAATTAAAATATGCATAATAACTTGTTATTGTTGTACAAATTTAATTCCGAAACTAACAATATTTGCATTTAAACCATCATTTCTATCGTAATGATTAAATCGTAAATCGATATTTTTTAGTCCAAACTTCCAAATTTTTGCGTTGGTAAAAATGTCGGTATAACTAATCCCAATTCCGTATTGATGTGCCTTAAATGTTGACAAATCATAATCTGAAGTATAATATTCATCAGTTGATACATGACCTTCATATGGCGCAAAATACTTAGAAGCTCCTTGCGAATAAAAGCGATACATTGGAATTACAGTAAATTTCTCGGTCAATTTATAAGGTAATTCAATATTTAGCGTGTGCGATGTAATATCCCAATTATCAAAATAGTAACGATAATAAGTTCTCAATGTTAATTTTTCATTCAAATAGAAATTCCATCGTGTACCAATTGGCAATTTAAATCTCGAATCTGGTAAACGTTCAATGTCATCTGCTAATTGGAATTCATTAATAAAGAAATCACCTTTGTCAGCAAAATAAACACGTTGGTATGGTGTTGAAAGTAAGCCATTTTGATATAAAACATCTAAGAAAAACGAACCCTGTATTTTTTTAGTCACCACTTGCGAAAAACCTAAACTCAAAGCAAATGAATTTCTATTTTTTTGATTGTGCTCTTTGAAATTAGCAGGATTGTAAACTTCTGAAGAAATTTGATCTGGTGTAATTACGAAATCGTCATAAATTCCACCATTCATTCCACTATAATCGACAAAATCTTGTAATTCTTTTGGGTAGATAGGCTTCCAAGTATCTAAATAAACGTTTGCAGCAACTGAAACTTCCGAGTTTTTCCCATTAAACAATCTCGAAACGCCACCACCAAAACCAATGGACGAATAATCGTATTCTACTGAACCCGAAATGTGTCCGTTCCAAATGGTATTTCTATCATCAGAACTATGACTGTAATTTAAAACCAAAGACGTTAACACATCTTGTGCCGAAGCTCCAGAACTCGCTTGCCACGGACTTGGCGTATTACTATCAAACGGATTAATATTTCCTGAGGAAGCCGAAGAATAAGCTGAAATTCCTGCATCAACGGTTAATACGTCATCGTCATTTAAAGGAATTGCTACTACAAATGTTGGGGTAAGATTTGTTAATTCTTCCATACCATTTCCACCAGAAACAGCAGAATGAATACCATCTTGTTTGTAATAACTCATTAAAAAATCTACCTCGATAGATTCCAAAACACGTTTTTTATACGCTACATCAGTTGAATCTTTCTCTTGAGAAAAACCAATTAGCGAACAAAATGCAAATAGTAGGGTTATTTTATTTTTCATTTTTTTCAATTAATTGCATCCACAACCACCACCAGTTTTTCCACCATTTGCACCAGAAGCAGCTTCGCGATACACTTGAAAAGTAGTTTCAAAACGCTCTGAACTTCTGGCAGAAAGTTTCATTTCTGGATCATTGATATATTGTTTGTCGTATTCTTTTACTGAATTGCATGAAATAGCTGAAAAAACAACTATTACAACTAAAATTATCTTTTTCATTTACTGATATTTTTTAATGTCTATATTTTTTGATACGTGAATTGTGCCTTTATCATCAACAATAATGCAACCTATTCCGTTTAATTGATTGATTAAATCTAAACCAACTTCAACTCCTAAAACGAAAATTCCTGTGGCTAAAGCATCTGCTAATTCGGTTTGTTTTGAAAAAACGGAAACACTTACAATTCCTGAAGCAGGATAACCAGTTCTCGGGTCGATAATATGTGAATAGCGTTTTCCGTTGAAGGTAACAAACTTTTCATAACTTCCTGAAGTTTCAACCGCACTATTATCTAATGGAAACGTGGCAAATACTTTATTTTTGTTCATTGGATTTACAATTCCTACTGTCCAAAGTTCACCACTTGGTTGTTTTCCCCAAGTATTGATATCGCCTGAAACATTGACTATTCCGCTTTTACACCCTTTTTCTTGAAGTAAAACTTTAATCTTATCTGCTATATAACCTTGACCAATTCCACCAAGACCCAACTTCATTCCTTTGTTTTTAAGGAAAATTGTGGTGTCTTTTGGATTTAGAATTATGTTTTGATATCCAACTCTTTCAACCGATTTTTTAATAGCTTCTGGAGATGGCATTTCCTTCATACTTCCGTCAAATTTCCAAATTTTATCCATTGATGCATAGCTAATATCAAATGCTCCTGAAGTTAATTTTGAAATTTTTGTAGCTCTTTCAACCAAATCATATACTTCTTTATCTACTTTAACTGGTGTAATTCCAGCATTTTGATTCACTTTTGAAATTTGAGTCGTTGGAATCCAATCAGAAATTAAATTTTCAATTCGTTTTACTTCGGCTATGGCCAAATCAGTGTATTGATTTCCCTGAATTGAATCTGTAGCGACAACCGTAATTTCAAACGGACTTCCCAACAAATTTTGTTTTTTCTTAAAAATTTGTTGGCCAAATGAACTACTTGTTACTAAAGCAAATAAAAGAATTGTTACTACTCTCATTTTTTCTCTAATGCGTGAATCATTTTGATATATTCTTCAGGAGAAACGTTCTTGAATCCCATTTTTCCTAATACTTTTCCATTTTTATCCAAAACTACAACCAATGGGAAACTACCTTCTACGTTATATTTTTCGGCTAATTTTCTGTTGTGTTCCGTTTGCTCTTTTGGTAATTCATTGGCTTTTTTTCTTGGAAAATTGGCTTTAACCAAAACCCATTCTTCTTTTGCCTCTTTTTTAAAAGCTTCAGATTGCCAAATATTTTTATCTAATTTGATGCATGGAGCACACCAATCTGAGCCTGAAAAAATGATGATTACATTTTTATCTTGCTCTGATGCTATGTTTTTTGCTTCCTCAAAATTAGTTTTCCATTCTTGAGCAAAACTAATACTTGATAAGAAAACGAAAATTATTATTGCATTTTTTTTCATTTTTTTTATATTTATAATTTCATTAGCTATACAAAATAGCTTGCATAATTTATACTTTAAATTATTATTACAAAATAACAGCAAAAATGTTTACATATTGTATTTAGGTTTAGGGATTAAGTAAAAATTAAGTTTACTTCAATTTGTTATTCAAATATAGATAATCAGCAGTTTGATACCATGAAATTGTTTCATAAAGTTTTGATTTGTTTACAGGCAATAAAAACAACTGATTAGAAATTGGATTCCATTTATAATTTGCATTCTTTTTTTGGTTTGATATTATAGTAACGTTGTTATTGTTTTTAAATGCTAATTTTAAATAGGTTCCCATAAGTGCACGCTCTTTGTATGAATTTGATAGTACATTTGTTCCAAAAAAGTTTGAAGTATAACTCCAATGTAATTGACCAAAAAGTGTTGGAAAAACATCTATTTGACTGCATAATTTTGTTACTTTTTGGGGTTGTATTAAATTTTGCCCATAAATAATTGCTGAAATTTGATAATTTTTGACATCAATCTCGTCTTTTCCAGCGCTACTTGCACAATGATCTGCTACAAAAACAAAAATTGTATTTTTAAACCAAGGTTTGTTTTTTGCTTTGGTAAACATTTGTTGCAATGCGTAATCTGAATATTTTACAGCACCATTTCTTCCAGTCCCTGAAGGAATATCAATTTTATTATTTGGATAGGTATAAGGTCTGTGGTTTGATGTTGTCATGATAAAATTTAAAAAAGGTTTGTTTTTTTGATGATATTCATCTGCAACTTTAATCATTTTATTATAAATATCTTCGTCACAAATTCCCCAAGCATTCTCAAATGTAACCTCATTATCTTCAATATTATGACGTGTAGTTTTAATTGCATCACTTAAAATGCTGCCTCTGCCTCTATCATAAATATCAAAGCCATTTCCGCCATAAAAGGCATTCATGTTGTCAAAATAACCATCACCACCATAAAAGAAATTACATTGATAATTTTTGCTTTTAAATACATTTGAAATTGTATATAAATTAGCATTATTTGGTCTTTTTACAATACTTTGACCTGGTGTTGGTGGAATTGATAAGGTTACCGCTTCCATACCTCTAACAGTTCTATTTCCCGTTGCATATAGGTTTTTAAAGAATAAACTTTTGTTGGCAATACTATCTAAAAATGGTGTGATTTTTTCTTGGTTCCCAAATTCACTCATAAAACTTCCGCTCATACTTTCAATCAAAATAAAAACTACGTTTGGCTTGTTATTCGTATCCAAACTATCTGTTATTTTTCGTTTTATAGAAAAGTCATTTGCTATAAATTTTGCATTTTCTTCTTTTAAGTTGTTTCTAAGAATTTTAAATGTTTCTTCGTCGGAAATTGAAGTATAAAAAGTTTTAAAGTCTAATTTGTTATTTCTTAATTCTGCAAAGAAAGAGTAAATTCCAGCTTTTGAGATTTCGTTATTGTATCGATTTGTTGACCATTCTGCGTTTGAATTTGTAATGAATAATGTGTAAAAAGACATCATAATTACAGATAATGCAAAAGGAATTATTCGTTTTTGGAATGAAATTTTAGTGTTAAATGTTTCACTAAAAAAGTGTTTTTTCCAGAAATAGTGAAAAATAACTCCAGTTATCAAAAGCATTGATGGAATTAAAACATATAATGGATACGATTCGTGAATGTTTTGTACGACTTCAAATGTGTAAATTAAATAATCTACAGCCACAAAATTAAATCGGCATTTGAATTCCTCCCAAAATGTGATTTCGGCAAAAAAAGTAAAAACAAAGATGAATAATATCAAAGAAAAACCTGAATAAATTAGGAGTTTATCAAGCTTACTACCAATCCATTTTTTAGGAATTAGTAAAATGTAAAAAGTACTAATCACAAATAAAAAAGATAGGACACCAATGTCATAAAAGAACCCTATTCCTAAAATTTTGACTAAACTAAATATAGAAAGCTCTAAATCATTTAATTGCCAAACCAAAAATATTATTCTAAGAAGCAATGAAAACAATAGAAACCAACCTGAAAAACCAAGTAAAAGAGCATATCTTTTAGATAAATATGAAGCAACTTGCATAAAAATTAATTTTATACAAAGTTGAATTTAAGTAAAATATTTTGTCTTAAGTATGGCTTAATTGCTTCTTAAATTTTGCTTAAACTAAAGTGTTTTAAATAATGTTGATTTTGATATTAATTGAAATTATTTATAGAGTAATTTCGCTTCCGAAATAACATCAATTAAAACAGTATTATCTATTTCTTCAATAGAAAAATAACGCAAGGATTTCACTGTGTTTCTCTTTTCATCAATTAGAATTTCTTGATTACTTTTTAACTGAAAACCTTTGGCAAAACCAAGGTCTAAAAATCCTTTTTTATGATTGGGAGCCAAATAACAAAATGGCTTTTTTTTATAATACACATACGGAATGCCCCATTTGAAAAGTAATTCAGATTGCGAAAGCTCCTGCTCTACTACTGATAATACATGTAACATCATCGCTTGGTATTGTTCAGGTTGACGAAGTATATATGCTTCTGTGGGTTTCATTTAAAAAACATTTTTTCAAAAATAATGTAAAAATTGTTTGGTCAACAAATTATTTATTATTTACTTTGTATTTCAAAGTACTTTAAAATGGAAAACGAAAAATATCTTAACGACATTACCGAAATCAAAAATTTGATGAACAAATCATCACGTTTTATATCTTTGAGTGGTTTATCTGGAATTTTAGCCGGTATTTATGCTTTAATTGGGGCATGGTTAGCTTATAAGACCATTTACTTTGATACTTCAACAATGGGTGCTTATCGCGATTTAATCATTTCTGAAGCTGCTGTAATTCGATTATTGATAATAGCAACATCCGTTTTGGTGTTGTCAATTGTAACTGGAATTGTGTTAAGTATCAGTAAAGCGAGAAAAAGTCATGAAAATGTATGGAATACCGCTTCAAAAAGATTGGTTATCAACTTTATGATTCCTTTGGCAACTGGTGGATTTTTCATTATCTTTTTAATCGAAAAAGACATGTTGGGTTTAGTTGCTCCATTAACTTTGATATTCTACGGATTAGCCTGTGTAAATGCTAGCAAATATACTTTAGGAGATGTTCGATATTTAGGAATAACCATGATAGCTTTGGGATTATTATCGACTTGGTTCTTAGGTTATGGATTATTATTCTGGGCATTAGGTTTTGGAGGTTGTCATATTTTATACGGAAGTTTAATGTATTTTAAATACGAGAGAAAGTAAGATGTATTTTTTAATTAGCCTTAGCGTACTTTTCCTATTTTGCATTTATTGGTTAAGAAAAAAAAAATAGGCTACGTTAAAATAATTGCAATATCATCAATCAGTTTATATCTAATCTCCATTTTGGCATTACATTATTTTGATTATGTTGACAAACAAGAATTGAGAAAATTTGACTTAAATAATAATGGTAAAATTGAAGGAAATGAATATACATATGAATATGAACAATTAGAATTGGATATCATAAATGATAATGGAACAAATCAATTCTATCTTTTGGGTTATCCATTTTGCTTAGTTTACTCAATTATCATAGTCTTAATTTTTTATATCGCAACAAAACTTTTAATCTTTTAAACCATAAACTTTTAAACTAAACATGCTTAACATCATCCAAAATATCAACAAAGCCTTTGATCACCGAATTCGTTTGGGGATTATGTCGGTATTAATGGTGAATGAAAGTGCCGATTTTAATATGCTAAAGGAACTTTTAGGCGTAACAGATGGTAACTTAGCATCGCATACTAAAGCGCTAGAATTAGAAAATTACATTCAAATTGAGAAACAGTTTATTGGCAAAAAACCCAACACAAAATATAGTGCTACAAAAGAAGGAAGAATTGCTTTTACTTCTCACATCGAGGCGCTTGAAAAATTAATCAAAAAAAGTTAAACCTATTTTTTTATCCATTTACTTTGAAATTCAAAGTACTTTTAAATATTCATTATGAGAGATTTATTTATAGAAAAAATGTACGAACTCAGTAAAAAACCATATCAAAAATTCTTTAAAAAAGGAAAAGCTTGGGAAATTGAAATTAATCAGTTGATACAACTTCCAAATGATAGCTTGGGATTTCACTTAGGTTGTTTTTTACTGAAATATAATTTTGAAATCCAACCTAAGTTAGAAGACCACGATATTATTCACGTGCTAACCAACACTGGAATTTCAGTTGTAGACGAAATAGGAATGCAATATTATTTGTACGGCAACGGTAAACGAAGCTTGTATTTGATAATGGTAATCGTTTCTGGAACACTCTTCTATCCTACTCGATTTTCGTATTTCAAACAACAATATAAACGAGGGAAGACAGCTCATGAATTCTACGGATTGGATTTTTTAAATATGCTTTCGTTTTCACTAACTCACATTCAACAAACCTTTAATATTCAATAACATGAACAAACTCATTAACATTAGTATGACCATCGGAATTTTATTCTTTATCGGAATTGAAATTACAAAAAACATCAGTACAGAGGCTCAAATAAAAATAAAAACCACATGGAAAAAGATTTTTTAAAACTTCCTCTTGCTATTCAAATGGCAATTGTATCGTTTGGAATTGGTACACTATTATTATTACTTCATTTTATATTTAAAAAATCTGATATAATAGTAACCGTCGGAATTTATTACGTCCTGATTTCATTTCTTATAAATGGTTTAATGCTTTTAAAACTCATAATTGATTGGATTACTGAACCTCTAAACAGACCTAAAATTGAGAGACAAGCATTAATTCTATTTGCAAATGTTCCTATTTCATTCGTTTACTTTTTAATTGTAATCTATACTCTTTAAACACATTCACTTAATAAAACTATAAATCAAACATCATGGAAACACAATTTCAAAAAGAACCAAAAGTATCGTTCTTTCAAACCACAACCGCTAAAATGATCATGGTTGGGATTCTAACCTTAGTATTAATCATTCCACTTGCTTTAGTGCAAGAATTAATAGTAGAAAGAAGCCAACGCCAAAAAGAAGTCATTACCGAAACGACTTCCAAATGGGGAAGTTCCGTTTATTTTTATGGGCCGATTTTAAAAGTGCCGTACAAAGACCCTATGTCGGGTGCCAATAATTATGCCTATTTCTTTCCAGAAACCTTGAATAACAAAACCGAAGTTACCATGGTAAAACCTTTGGAAAGAAGTATTTACAAATCGAATGTATTTACTACCAAAATGCAATTTGAAGGTAAATATCTCAATCCAAATTTTGCTTCGAAAGGAATTCCGGCTGAAAATATTTATTGGAATCGTGCTAAAATTTTAATTCGAACTACCAATTTGAAAAGCTTGAAAGACGAAGTGAAAATGAAAATTGGAAATCAAAATTTAGCTTTTGAATCGGTTGCAAATAGTACAAACGACAGCATTGAAAGTTTGGAAACCAACTATTTTGATTATAAAACGCTTGAAAACAATACCAAATTTAATTTTACGATTTCGTTCAACGGAAGCAAGCAGGTAAAAATGGTTCCGATTGGAAAAACTACTGATGCAAAGGTTACTTCGAATTGGAATTCGCCAAACTTTAACGGAAACTTCTCGCCTATTTCAAGAGAAATTAAGGATAACGGATTTGAAGCCAATTGGAAAATACTGCACTTTAATCGACCATTTGCTCAAAACTATTTTGAAGTTTTACCTGAATTAGGCAAATACGCTTTTGCAGTAGATTTCATTACGCCAGTTGATGAATACCAACAAAACGAACGCGCCTCGAAATATGGCTTTTTAGTAATTGGATTGACGTTTTTAATCTTCTTTTTGATTCAATCAATTAGTAAAATCAACATTCATATTTTTCAATATTCGATGATTGGAATTGCGTTAATCATGTTTTACACTTTGCTAATTTCGATTACAGAACACAGTACTTTTTCTTTTGCCTATTTAATAGCTGGAGCTTCTGTAATTGTGTTGATTTCGCTCTACTCGATTTCCATATTAAAAGATAGAAAGTTTCCGATGTTTATTGGAGCATCGCTGAGTGTTTTATATACTTTTATTTATGTGATTATTCAACTTGAAGATTATGCACTTTTAGTTGGAAGTATTGGATTGTTCTTAATATTGGCAGCCGTGATGTATTTCTCGAGAAAGATTGAGTGGAATAAATAAAAACAAAACCTCCGATTGAAGATTATCAATCGGAGGTTTTTTTAAACTATTATTTCGAGTATTTCATAATAATTCGGTCCCAAAAATTACTATAAATAGCCAACAAAGTAACAAGGAATAAAAACAAATAATACCAAGCATTCAAAAATAAATCAGACCAGGACAATGAACCTTTAGAAAAACTAATAATTAGTAAAACTTGAGCACCATAAGGTAACAAACCTTGGAAAATACAAGAGAAAATATCTAAAATAGTAGCTGTTTTCTTTGGATTAAGCTCATAATCATCATTAATTTCTTTGGCAATACCTCCAGTTACTACAATAGAAACTGTATTATTGGCTATAGCAACATTTACTAATCCGACAAGTGCTCCAATTCCCATTTGTGCCGATTTCTTTGTTTTGATACGCTTTTTAATTTGATGTAACAAAAAAGTAATTCCTCCTGCCTTTTCAACCAAAGCTGCCAAACCTCCTGTTAACATGGATAACAAAAAAATATCCGTCATGCTTGTAAAACCTTGGTAAATGGTCTTTGAAAAAGTTAAAAGCGTAAAATCATTCGAAATAAATCCAATAAGTCCTGCCGAAAGTATTCCAATAAAAAGTGTGTAAAAAACATTAATCCCAATTAAAGCCAAAACAATAACTAACACATACGGTACAATGGCAATTAATTCATACTTTTCTGCTGCTACTGTCAATTGACCTTCACCATATCCCAAAAAAAGTAGTACTATAATCGTGAATAGAGCTGCAGGAAGTGCTATAAATAGATTTACTTTAAACTTATCTTTCATCTTACATTCTAAAGATTGTGTGGCAGCAATTGTTGTATCGGAAATCATGGAGAGATTGTCCCCAAACATGGCGCCACCTAACAAAGAACCTCCAATTAAAGGAAGAGAAGCACCAGACTTATCAGCTAATGAAATAGCTATTGGACCTAAAGCCACTATTGATCCTACGGATGTTCCGGTAGCAGTGGATAAAAATGCTGCGATTAGAAAGATTCCTAAAGGAAAGTAGGAAGAATTGATGTTTTCTATTCCCAAATTTACTACTGCAGCAACACCTCCCATACTTGTGGAAACAGTTGCAAAAGCTCCTGCTAAAAGATAAATAAGGCACATAGTAATAATCTTAGAATCACCACAACCTGCTATCAGACTGGAAACCTTGTTGTCTGAAGTATCTTTAAAAATAACAAAAGCTGTAACAATTCCTAAAATAACCGCAATGGATGAGGGTAAAGCGTAAAAATCATTTAGTGAAATTCCGCTTCCTAAAAATGTAAAAATAAAAACTGCTAAAGGCAGTAAGGCTAATAAATTACCTTTGTTTTGTGTTTGTTTCATGCGCATTTTTTTAAAAATTTACGTATCACGAAACCCAAAATAAAATCATGAAAAATGAGAATAAACAACATTTTTTCCAAAAGTATTGGCTTATCGTTTTAGCACCTTGCTTGTTGTTGCAGGTTGCTATCTTTGAAAAGATTCGTGATAACGTTGGCAAAATTAAATTAAAAAAATGGTAAAAAAAAACTCCGTCACAACATTACGTTATGACGGAGTTTTTTTTATTATATATTTCTAATGACTTCCCTCCGCTTCAATGGCATCTACATCAATATTTTGTTTTTTTAGAATTCCCTTCACTAATACAGCAAATAATGTTAAATAAGCGAAACAAACAACCGCTACAATATAAGATTGGTGAATTCCGATGATATCTGATAATTTCCCTTGTAATGGAGGAATAATCCCACCTCCTAAAATCATCATTACTAAGAATGCCGAACCTTGAGAAGTATATTTTCCTAATCCAATAATTGACAAACTAAAAATAGAAGGCCACATAATACTACAAGCCAATCCACCAGATAAAAAGGCATAAATAGCAATTGTTCCAGTGCTAAACAATCCAATTAACATTGCAATTACACCAAAAGTTCCAAAAATCATTAAGGTTCTTGCCGGTTTATCTTTACTCAAAAAGAAAGCTATAATTTGAATAATCACACAAACGATATACCAATACAAGGGTTTCATATCTTTTCCAGAAATGATATTCACTCCTAAAATGATTCCGAATGCGATAATTGGTATAATAAGTAAAGCTAATGTTTTCTTCATTCCTTGCAAATTGAAAACACTGATAGCTCCTGCCCATCTTCCAATCATTAAACTTCCCCAATACATTGAAATATAAGGTGCAATTTCTGAAGATTGTAAACCTCCAAATTCGTCTAATTTTAATAATTCACCCAAATTACTTCCAACAGCTACTTCTACTCCAACATAGGTAAATATCGCTAACATTCCTAAAACCAATTGAGGATATTGCATCGCTCCCCAACCTTCCGATTTCTTTTTTGCGGATGTATAAGAAAACATCAAACCACCTACAACTACTAATAAAGCACCTGAAAGCCAAAGCATTCTATATTGTTCTAAATCTGAAAAATCTGCTTTAGAATAATTAGTTGTATCTAATTGATAGGTTTTAAAAATTGGCACAAAACAAGCAGCTAATAAAACTGTCATAATCACTAATGTTCTTAATGCTTTATTCGCTTTTTCCATTGGTTCGTTTGCAATTCCGCTAGGCACTTTTTTTGAAAACCAAAATAAAGCTGCAGCAGCTACGAATAATAAGCCTACTCCAACATATAGTAATACTACTTTATTAAGTTCTAATGTTTTAATCTGTTCGTCTGAAACGGATGCAGCTGTACCAAATAATGCTAATGCCACTATAATAGGACCTATTGTAGTTCCAAAAGAATTGATTCCGCCTCCAAGATTTACTCTACTCGCTCCCGTTTTTGGATCACCTAATAAAATAGCAAAAGGATTGGCTGCTGTTTGTTGTAATGAAAAACCTAAAGCAACTATAAATAATCCTACTAACATTCCCGCGTAAACACTTGCTTCAACGGCAATAATCATGGCGCCAGCTCCTAGTGCTGAAAATAATAATCCATAAACAATACTTTTCTTATAGCCCCATTTTCCTACGATATCTTTTCCTGATAAATCACCCAAAGCAAACAATAATAAGGCTCCTATGTAATAAGCGGTATAAAAAGCAAAATCAACCAACTGAGATTGAAATTGATCTAGTGAAAAATAACTTTTACAAAAAGGAATAAAAATGCTGTTTCCAGCTGCGATAAATCCCCAAAAGAAAAACACTGTAATTAGTGTATATAATGCAGGATAATTGGTTTTGATTTGATTGCTCATTAGTTTTTGATTAGTTTTAACAAATATATACGTTTTATTATAAAAACAAAAAACCCGATTCACATCGGGCTTGTTATTATTTAGTAGCTATAGCTTCTTGTTTTTCGTCAACGTAATCTTGTAGATATTTAAAACGTTCTGTAAGTTGACCGTTTTCTGTAATTTTGGCTCTTTGCAAAATTCCATCTTTATCTCCATTAAAGAAAGCTGGAATTACGTGTTTCATGAACATTTCTCCAAAACCTTCACTAGCGTCTTTAGGTAATTCACAAGGTAAATTATCAACTGACATCACCATGATAGAAGCCGGATGAGTATACGAAACTTCTTTGTGTTCGCTTGGTAAATATCCAAAGAAAGGCTCTGCGATTGTTGATGCTTTAATTGTACAAGCTACTGGTCCATCAACATCACAAGAAATATCGGCAACTACTTGAATTTTATTATCAGCTGCACGAAGCATATCACGAGTTAAAATATCTGGCGAACCGTTACCGTGAAAATGTCCAGCGATGTACATATCAGCAACTTTCGTAAAACGTTCAAAATTAGAAACGTAATCTTGTGGGTTTTTGTAAAAATCGGTATTATCTAAAACCTGACCATCAATACGTTTGTTATAATCTAATACGTCGATTTGAGTGTAAACAGGTTCTGTATAGTTTTTATTTAAAAAATCTTCAACACTTACTTGTTTTATTTTAATTCCGTCTAAAATCTCTTTAGCTCCCATTCCTACTTTACCATGTCCGGTAAGTACAATTTTAATATTTGGAAGCGTTTGGCGTTTTAAACGTGCGATTAAATCTTCTTTACCACTTAAGGTTTCTGCTTTTGGCAAAGTGAATAAATCGTATTTGATTCCGAATCCTCTGAATCCATTATAAGCCCCTACTAATCCAGCATAACGACCAAAGCCAATTAATCTGTGATTGGTTGCATCTACAATAGTTTCATGATCGTATAATTCGATATTTTTATCTAAAATAGCTTTTAACAATTTGCGATTGTATGGCTGTTTTTTAATCGTGTGCGAAAAGAAAAAGTACTTTTTATTTGGAATTAAAGCATCAACAGGAACTTCTTTTACTCCAAAAAGAACATCACAATCCGACATTTCGGCAGTGACATTTAATCCTAAATTACGATATTGGTCATCAGAGAAGATTCTGATATCTGAACTTTCCACTTTTATTTCCGCTTCTGGATGTTCTGATTGTAAGCGTACTAACTCTTCTGGAGTAAAAACTACTCTTCTATCCGGTGGATTTTTTCTTTCTTTGATGATTCCAAACTTCATAGCCAACAGTATTTATAACTGAATATTGATTTAATGTTACAAATATAACTTTTTACTTTAGTTTGCACAATAGTTTTTTTATTGAAAAATTGGTAGTATTTTTGGCTCACTTTTTGAGTATAATATTATTCAAAAAACACTACTTATTACACATGGGGTCGACTGGTTTTGACAGCGAGTGGAATTGATTAGTAAGCACGTCGAGCATTGTATGTTTAGCTCGTAAATCCAAATGTACAAACCTATAAACGGCGAAAATAATTACGCTTTAGCTGCTTAATCCGAATTATAGTACGATTTGCCTAGTCCCGACAAGGTCGGGAAGCTAGATTCTCCTCAAAAGCCTTGGTTTATGGCGGTTGGTTTAGGAGAACCGTAAATGTAAACCTAGAGAAGGTAATGCTTTAAACCCTTCTTGACACTGATAAAGCTAAGCTAAAAGTGGCGGTTTCTAGCCTTGCTTTTAGTC
>RRZT010097526.1_pt1 | contig 14321 bp, 20 predicted proteins | sample 2165551 | NCBI WGS metagenome assembly RRZT01 (sample SAMN10456910, study PRJNA506462) | wastewater metagenome | biome: wastewater; feature: sludge; material: wastewater sludge; isolation source: wastewater sludge with Escherichia coli K12::gfp cells carrying plasmid... | place: USA: Moscow, Idaho... | reverse complement strand
GCAGTGATGGTTCCTGCGGTGCCGACGAACATGACTCCTGGCGACCGTGGCATTGCTGCTATTGCGGCAGTGGTTTCCCGGCGCACCCAGTCGCGCGCTTCCTGCACCTCGTCTGGGGTCGGCGGATCACTGTGCAGTATCCGTTCGCTCAACCGCACGACACCGATATCGATGGATCTCGCCAGCGTCGCCTGGCCGGGCCGGTCCAGAATAAACTCGGTGCTCCCTCCCCCGATATCCAACGCCAGCAGATCCGTCACACCAGAGGGCAGGCCGGAACGGATACCAAGCATGGTTCGGCGGGCTTCCTCCTCGCCGGAAATGATCTCAACCTGGAACCCGGCTTCCCGTTGGACCAGGCCTAGGAACTCATCACGATTCCCGGCATCGCGCACCGCACTCGTCGCCACGGCCGTTGCCGCGTCAACATGATAGCCGTCGATGACCTGACGCCATTCTTTCAACGTGGCCACCACTCGTGCCATGGCATCGGGACGCAGCACACGCTCCCGATCCACCCCTTGACCGAGCCGGAGAATGCGTCGGTCAGATCGGAGCTCTCTCAACCCTCCGGCAGAGGTCAGTTCCGCTATGAGCAAACGACAAGTGAGCGTCCCGATATCGATACCGGCGAAAATTCGTGTGGGAGCAGTCGTCTCGGGGATCATCAACTGAATCTCATTGACCTTCGACCGTGATGTCGTTCATTTCCAGCAGCAACTTGGTATGTTCATCTTGCAGTGTCCGCACCTGTTGCATCAGGCGGGTGATTTCAGAATCGGACAGGATACGGTCTGCCGATTCACCACGATCGTGCAACGCAATCGTCCGTTCGCCGATGTCCCCGTGGAGATCGTCAAGCTGCTGATCCACCTTTCGCAATTCCAAGCGGTAGCGCAGTAGTTCGCCCTCTTCCAGCGCGCGCGTGGCGGCCTTGGCCGTGCCGTGCCGCAATGTCACCCAGCCGGCCCGCAAATCGTGACTCAAGCGCTGCAACATTCCCATCGATCACCCTCCACCCAACCGGCAGTGTCCCAGCTGCTTAGCTCACATCTCCCAAGGCCAGCCTGCCCCGCCAGCGACGAAACATCGCGGCCTTGAACGCCTGGTGCTGGGGTAACATCAGGCCCGGATCCTCTTCCAACAACGTCACGGCTTCCTGCCTGGCCTGCTCCAACAATTGCGCGTCCCGCACCAGATTCGCAGCTCGAAACTCCGGCACCCCCCACTGACGCAGCCCCAGAAATTCACCGGGGCCTCTGATCCGGAGATCTTCTTCGGCAATGACAAATCCATCGTTCGAGTTCACGAGCGCGGCCAACCGTTGTTGCGCATTGGAGGCATTCTGCTCCGGCCGGCCGTCACGGCTGACCCGCGTCCTGGCCTCTCGCGCGAGGTATGTGGCGATCAAAATACAGAGCGATTGATGTGCCCCACGCCCGACACGCCCTCGCAATTGATGTAACTGCGCCAACCCGAATCGTTCGGCATGCTCGATGACCATGACCGTCGCATTCGGCACGTCTACCCCGACCTCGATCACTGTGGTCGCGACGAGAACCTGAATCGTCCCGGCCTTGAAGGCCGCCATGGTGCGCTCTTTTTCCGCCGTCGGAAGCCGGCCGTGCAGCAATCCAACCCGCGCCTGAGGAAAGACCTCGCGCTGCAGGTGTTCCGCTCCCTGGATCGCCGCCTTGAGATCGACCTTCTCAGATTCCTCGACCAGCGGGTAGACGATATACGCCTGGCGCCCGGCCTTCAACTCCTCCCCCACCAGCTGCCAGGTCTTGTGACGTTGCCCGTCGGTATAGAGCAAGGTTCGCACCGGTTTGCGGCCCGGCGGCAGCATGTCGATCACCGATACATCTAAATCCCCATAGACCGTCATGGCCAGGGTTCTCGGTATCGGCGTCGCCGTCATCACCAGCACGTCCGGTCGATACCCTTTCTCCAGCAACGTCTTCCTTTGCAGGACGCCGAACTTATGCTGTTCATCAACAATCACCAGGCCAAGGTTCGCGAACCGCACCTTCTTTTGAATCAATGCATGGGTGCCGATCGCGATCTGCGCAGCGCCGGACTCCAACTGCTTCAGCGTCTCGTTCCGGTCTTTTGCCTTCCCGCCGCTAGTCAGAAGCACTGCCTTCAACCCCACTGCCCTCAGCAAGGGGACAAGATTCAGATAGTGCTGTTCGGCCAGAATTTCGGTAGGGACCATCAACGCCGTCTGGCAGCCCGATCCACAAGCCATCACAAGGGCATGCAGCGCCACGACGGTCTTCCCGGACCCGACATCACCCTGCACCAGGCGATTCATCGGCCGCGAGGTCACCATGTCGGCTTGGATCTCACGAAACACACGTTCCTGCGCGGAGGTCAGCGTAAAGGGAAGGATCTTCGCCAGTTGCTTCAGTTGCGCCACGTGAGGATTAAACCGAAATGATTTGAGCTCTTCCTTCATCTCCCGTTGGCGAAGCACCATGGCCGCCTGTAGCAGAAACAGTTCTTCAAACGCCAATCGTCGGTGAGCAGACGTCACCCCCTGATCCAGGGCGGCCAGATCCGTCTTCGGCAAGGGAAAATGCACGTGTTGAATCGCCTCGCCGATCGGCGGCAGCCGATGGCACGCACGGACAGACAGAGGCAGTACCTCCTCTATGTCAGCCCCATACTCCGCCAGCAACCCCTGCATCAAAACTCGCATCTGACGTGACGTCCACCCCTTCGTCTCATGGTAGATCGGAACGATGCGCCCCACATGGAGTAACTCATCCTCGCCGCCGCTCAAGACTTCAAATTGCGTCGCTTCCAACCGCACATCGGTCCACCCACCCCGACCGGCCGCCACCCGCCCAGACATCATGACCCGCAGGCCTTCCTTCAACACATCTTCCAAGTATGGTTGATTAAAAAACACCGCGTGCACAGTCCCCGTTGCGTCCTGAACCGCCACATCGAGAATCGACAGCCGGCGAACGCGCGCACGCGTTGCCTCTGCCCGAGTGATCACGCCGCAAACGCTCCGTGTAGCCCCCGGCACAAGCTCGGCCACCGGCGTGATGACCGAACGATCTTCATAGCGCCATGGTAACGTCCACAAGGCCTGCTCGACAGTGCGCACGCCCAGCCGCTCCAGCAAGAGGGTTCGTTTGGGACCAACTCCTTTTGCATATTGAATCGATAGCTCCCACAGCGGTCTGGCAGGACTGGACCGAACCGGTAAAGGTTGTACTTGGTTCTCCTTCGGAGGCCCCGCCGGCTGACTCACCGCTCGCGCGTCCCCTTGTAGGCGGCTGAGCAGCGCCAGCGCTTTCGTGAGCCGATCCTGCTGTTCGAGGGGTGTGAGCCGAGTGTGAAAGTCGACAAACAGGTTGCGTAGTGCGATCAGTTCCGTCTCCAGCGCTCGCGGATAGACTCGCTCGCCAAGAGTGCCAATTACCTGTTGCGACACAAAACGGTCAAGATTCCTGACCGCCGAGAGATGGGCGTACGCATCGCGACAAGCAAATTCAATCGGTCTGGTTACACGATGCAGGAAGGCTTGGAAAGGATCGTGAGAGTCGGCGGATTCAGGACGTGGCATCCTGGAACAGGATCGTACCACAGCCACCTTGACGGCTCAACGAGGGGACTTCTGCCGAATGGTAGCCAGTCGCACAGACCCCGGCTGCTTTTTCAACTTCCCTTTGTCCGCTCCCGGCTCGGTGGTACAGTGAATTCGCGTAGGATTCACGGAAGGACACCTATGTATCGACGCAATATCAAACATATTCTCGGGCCTCTAGCCGTGTTGATCGGCATCTTTATTTTCTATCAAACCTGGCTGAAGCCTCGCTATTTCCACGACACACCGGCTCCATCACCGCAGGTCATTGTCGAGGAAACCACCCCTGCGTCGAACGCTCCTGTGGCCCCATCGCAGGAACGTACCGCCCCGGAGATCAAACGGTCAAGGACTATCGATCCCGTCAGCATTCCAGTTCCGAGACATCCCGAGCTGCTCGGAGCCATTCACGAAGAACTCGAGAAGCACAATATTGCCTTAGCAGAGACGAAACTGGAGGAACTGCCGTCGTCGATCCTGACGGAATCCGCCACCAAGCGGCATGTTGCCATCTTGTGGAATAACCTCGGAATCATCCAGGAAAGAAGCGGGGGGACCGAAGTTTCCGTGAAAGCATTTAAGAAAGCGGTCGCGCTCGACCCCCAAAATCCGATTGCCCACCTCAATCTCGCCCATGCCTACTGGGGGTTGCGGGACCCCGCACTCACGGAAGATTTCCTCCGGAAAGTCGTGGCACTGTCTCCGGATGAGCCGTTCCCCCATGTTGCCTTGGCAGACCTGCTACAGGAGAAGGATCACCTCCCGGAAGCCGGCAAACACCTCGCGCAGGCCAAGGAACGAATTAAGAAAGACCCCGGTCTTCAGTCTTATCTGAAGGCGGTCACGACGAAAGTACATCGCGCCGAGAAGGTCGAGGATAAATTCTCGACGCACAGCAGCGTCCACTTCACCGTCAAGTACGACGGAGGTGACGACCCGGACACGTGGACGACCGTGCTGGATATTCTTGAAGAGGCCTATCGGGAAATCGGTCAGAAATTCAACTTTTTCCCGTCAAAGCCGATCATAGTCGTCCTGCACACAAAGAATCAGTTTCAAGGCGCCACGGGAAGCCCTGGTTGGGCGGATGGCCTGTTCGATCCCGTCCTTGGGCGCATTCAAATCCCAACCCAAGGCGCTGCAACGGATCGGGCTTGGCTGAGTCGAGTGCTTCGTCACGAATTTGTGCATGCCCTGATTCACGAGGAATTGGGGGCAACCGGTGGAATGATTCCAACCTGGCTGAATGAAGGCTTGGCAATGCAGCTGGCCGGTGATCCCTGGCAAGAGGTGACCAGCGTCACGCCCGGTGAGCACAGCCTGGTTCCTTTGACGGCGCTTGAGGGTAGTTGGGAGAGTCTGCCTGCGGAGAAGGTCAGTCTCGCTTATAGGGAGGCCAATGCCGCCACCCACTATCTCATTGAACGGTTCGGCATGCACAAGGTTCACGAGGTGCTGGTCCACCTGAAGGCCCGTCAGACAATTGCTGCCGCCATGCAGGATAGGCTGCTGCTGTCATACGATCACTTCCAGCAGCAATGGGCGGACAGTCTGGGCTCCACACTGGCTCAGCCAAAATCCTAAGGCTATCGCAGCTTCGTCTGGTACGCGTGATGCCTCGACGCAGCGCTAAGATTCCAAGATGGAATGGCCTGGGGATGGGCACGAAGCTCCGGCTCGGTCGGAGACTCCTCAATGCGATCCAGTTGCTCGAACGAATCCTCCCATAACAGCGTTCCGGACGTGCGATCGTAGGTCCGCACAACCAAATCAAAAATATGTCCGATGGGGTCGCCGACCGGCCTGACGAACAGCCCACCGAATAACACCCCTTCGACCCGGGCCTGCTTTCGAACCCCTGGGGCGAACTGATCCTGCCAGACAAGTCCGCCCGTGAAAGGATTTACGGCCCGAACCGAGAAGAGGGTCTGAAGTGGAATGGTGCTGGAAACCGATACTTGTAGCGCCGATGTGCGGGTCGGGATGATCGTCGCGCTGGCTCTCGTCATCCCTCCTTCGCCCAATTTGAGCAAGTTCAGCTGCCCTTCCCAAAGAAACCGCCCCGTTTCTGCATCGTACACTCTCAACATAAAGACTGACTTCCCTTTAGAGTCAGTTCCAATGCCACCGGCAAAGATGCGCCCCTTATTCCCATCATGTTCGGCGACGCCCTCTTCCTTCACGTTTACATCGAACGAATCCTCCGACAGGATGGCGCCTGTCGGCGCATCGTAAGTCCGTACCGTAATCATTGACGACCCGGCCGCCTGAAACCCAAACCCGGCTGCTAACACTTCTGAATGATCGGCAGGCACTTGGGCCACGCCCTTCCCGCTAAATCCAGAAGCGGTTATGCTGCCGGGAGATACGTGGGAGGGGGCAGCTGAGGAAAGGCCGGAAATGAGCACAAGCACACTCGTCGCCCACAAAGCTAACGCCAACCGTCGCTCCTTTGGTTGACGACCGAACCTTCTCGACCCTCTGCTTGATCGCATTCCAAGAAGCCACCCAGCAATGCTCTCTGAAAATATATGTAGGGCCACGTGTGCCTCCCTGTGAGAGGCGGATTCTCACTCGAATACCCACAGGCCGTAAATCACACAGCGGGCCGGGCTGGCCCCTCAAAGGTTGGGTACATGATCGCATCCTCAGGTGAGCTTGGACTTGCGGGGACAGGGGGATCCCTGGTGACGAGCCCCCAGACAAATCGCCTGGCATTAGAACCAGGGGCCAGGGAACTTGCGATGGGCAATCGCGGCAGTTATAGTGCCTCCATGAAGGCATTTCGTCCGGTCATCACTCTGCTCGTTGCTCTGGTCGTGCTGGAAGGCCTTCTTTTTGAGGCAGGATCAGCCAACTCGCTGGCCACGATCCGGGACGGTATTTTGTTAGGGTTTCTGTTCGGGGTTCCGACACTACTGGTGGCGGGAATTCTCCTACTCCGTCAACACTGGGTCGTGATGGCAGCCGTCATGTACAGCACGATTGCCCTGGCACTCGATCTCTCTACAATTGTCCAGGAAGCAAGCCAGGCTTCCCCCCGCCCTCCGATCCTGGCACTGACACTCGGAAGCAGCCTGCTTAATTTTCTCCTCATGATCTTCGGGGGCCGGTGCGCGCTTTCCTTCCGGCCGGACGAATCGCCTCCAACACCCCCCCATCCCAATCTTCAGTCCCCTTCTTCATCCTAAGCGGCCTGATCCGCACAAACCCCGCCGCTCGAAGCCACTCAGCTGTTTCACTGAATGAATAGGTATTTCCCGCAGGTGTAACCAACAGCATACTCACGGCGAACAGGCTGGCTTCTTCGGGATAGAGGCCTTCTCGGTCGTGAAGAAATACATCCTGAATGATCAGTCGTCCGCCGGGGGATAATGCAGAATACAATCGCCGAAACAGCGCCTGGTTTTCTTCCGCGGAATAGATATGGAGCACATTGGAATACCACACTACATCATACTGACCCGGCTAGCACCTCATCCATAAAGTTGGGCGGCAGATAGGACAGCCGCTTCCTTGCCCTGTGTGTCGCAGCAATCTCTTTCGCCACATCCAAGGAGCGGTGATGCATCGCTCAGGTAAACCGACGCCGATACGCCAGCAAGTCCGGCTGATCGCGTTCCAGCGGACTCCCGGTTCGAACAACCCGCGCGAGCCGCGACCAATCCACCCAGTGACTCTGCAACAACTCAACGTAGGCTCCTCGGTATTTGGGATGCTTCGCATTCAACACCGTTGCGGAAAATGGGGTGTTACGGTAGGCCTTCTCGCGCTTCCTCAACAATCCGCACATCGCAAGATTCCGACAAAGAATGTCCACCCCTCGCTCGCTCACATCAAGAGCCTGAGCAAGCTTCTGGATAGACCAGCTCCCCGATCCCATTGCGGTAAAGAGACTCAGCTCCGGCGCGGTGACAATCACACGCGGCAATCGGCAGGCAGCCAGGAGGCGATGAAAGGTTTCAATACTGGTGATGGGAGGGCGCATCACGAGGTAACCCGGCTGAATTATCTCGTGCTATGGCTCAATCTTGAATAGATTCTGGCACCAGCGCACGGCAGCAAGGACCTCATCAAAGCGCTGAAAGTCTACTGTCTTGTGGAACGTAATGGCGACATATTCGTCATTCATATCGGTCTGTTCCGCGAAGCCTGCCTTCAGAAGCGCAGGACGCTTCTTAGACACCGCAGGGCCCAGAAAATACTTGGCCTGTTTCGCCACTTCATCGGTACCCAGGTCTTCGGTTGTTCCATCGCACATCAGACTCTTCACATCGTCCATGGCGATGCCGTGCTGGCAGAGGAGTTGCCCGTCCGACCGCACCTCCAACAGCCACCCATCATCCCCCAGATCAAGCGCCAAGGCTCCACCGGGCTCCAGCTCATAAAATTGCGGAACCGTACTCACCAGCCGTGCTCGAGCCTGTTCCCATGATGGAAGCGCGACGGCATTCATGCGCGTGACTCCCGAGGCTGGGGAGTCGGATCTTCGGCGCCTAGGCGGGCGCGAAGCCGTTCGAGGCGAGTCACATTCTCAGCTAATTTAGGGAGATCGTACTTACGGTCCATTCGCACCACCTGCTCCAGTAACTGAACGGCCATCTGCAGCTGACCCAAATCCTCATAACACTGGGCGAGAACATAACGGGCACCGCCTGTACGCAGTTCATCTCGGCTCCGCTCCGCGATTGATTGACTGGTATGACAACAAGCAATGGCGTCATCGTAGCGCTTTTGGATGGCAAAGGTTCGCCCCATCATCCGCCAGGCATCGGCGACGCCTCCTTGATTGTTGAGACGGCGCATGAGCACCAGAGACTGCTCATAGTACCGTAGCGCCTCTTCGAACTGGCCTGTTTCACGCGCCACCAGGCCGAGATCGGAAAACAGCACTGCCTTTCCCAGCTCGTCGTGTACCCGCGTCATGATATCGAGCGCCTCAAGGTAATAGGCTCTCGCACGATCCCACTCCCCGGCGTCGGCGCGGAGATTCCCCAGATTGGCCAGGGTCGTCCCAATGCCCTTCTCGTCACCCAAGACCTTCTGCAACTCCAGCACTTCCTGATAGTAGCTCTGAGCCGACTCACGGCGACCACTAACCGCGCAAATATTGCCGAGATTGCCCAAGGTCGCGCTCAAAGCGCGATGATCACCGGTCAGGCGATCACATTCCAGGGCCTTTGCATAACAGACGTAGGCATCCGTATAGTGCCCGCGCGCAAAATGCTCGTTGCCCTGACGGTTGAGTTCCTCTGAGAGTCCGTTTCGAAGGGCCATTGTTCCCTACGTCTGAAGGGCCTGCTCCACAGCCTGTTTAGCTCCGAATACGATGCTAGCGCCATCGCCCACAAGAATCGAGTCGAAGTTATATTTCAACAATCGCCGGAGCCCGTCTCTCGCCTTCGTGATATCGCCATATTTTTCCGGAGCCAGGAGGCTCAAGCCTCCCGCCGGTTTGCCAATTAACGCATCGCCGACGATCAACACGCCCTTACCCTGCTGAATGTACAACGCCGACTCACCCGGAGATTTTTGATCATTCAGGTGAATGACCCAAATACCGCCGGGCAACAACTCGCCATCCTTGAATGTCTTGGACGGCTTCACATCCATCTGCGCGACATCGGCCTCAGGCATTTGTAGTTGGCAACGAAAATCGGCCTGGTACGACGCCGCCTCACGAACATGATCACGGTTGGTGACAATGATGTAATCAAGGGCACCCTGGCGTCGAACAAATGTGTGGGCCTCGGCCGTCATCGGCGGAGGATCAACCAGAATCTTATGTTCCCCCACGTTGAGAAACAGCCCGTTAAAATCGAGCTGCTTGTCTTCTGAAAACCAGGACCATTGCCAAATACCGGGAAGGAGCTGTTTCACTGATATCGCCTCACGTGGATGGGATTACAACGCTGCCACCGCATCCTGGAGAGTCTTTGTAACCTTCGCACAGATGCCGGCTTCGCTGGGAAGATCGACAATATCGTCTTCCGAGAGGGTAATGAACTTCCGATTCGGCCCCTTCGTGAGGGATATAAGGAACATGCTGTTTGTTGGCTTCGTCGGAATCACGACCTGAACGGTCTGATCAATACTCTGCACAACTTCCAGAAACTTCTGCTTTCCCTCTTCCCATTCGTCCATGGATGATCCTCTTTCCCCACTACATGGTTCCTGCGCCGGCTGGAGTCGAAGCTGCCAACAGTTTTTCCACTTCCTGAATGATGACCTCGGCGCCCGCCAATTCCATATTGCCCACCCGCTGCCACCTGATCACACCGCGCTGATCGATCACATACACATTGGGAATGAACTTCCCACCGCCATACAGTTTGTCGGTGGTCTTATTCGGATCGAGTAAATAGGGGTACGTCACCTTCACGGGAAAGGCACTCAAGAATTCGCCCACGCCCCGTTTGGAATCCCCCGACGAATTGACCCCGACGACAGCCACATTTTTCCCGGTCATCGCCTCATGGACCTTTTGCAGGTTGGTCCCTTGGGTCATACAGGGATCACAAATATGAAACAACCCGAGGACAACCACTTTCCCCTTTAACTGCTCAAGCGAAACAGCATCGCCTGTCACAGACGTCAACGAGAAGGTCGGCGCCGGCTCGCCGACTTTAAAAAACCCGGCGGCGACTACAAGGTGGGCAGCCCACAGATGCACCAATACGATCACAACCGCTACGAGAAGTCGCTTCATCAGAGCCTCCTTCCTGGAACCAAGCCAATGATGGAGGCCAATGCTCCCTCGGCTGGTTCTCAGCAGTCACCAATCACTGCTGGTGATGCAGGCATCCTAGCATGCGTTTTTTTTCGGGAGCAACCACTTAGGGAGGCAAGCCATTTATCTATTGACGAAGGAGAAACGTTTCATGCCGGAAAACCCACGATCAGCCGGAGCTCTGCAACCACCGCACGACTGCTTCACGCATCCGGACAGAAAGAATCCATTTGGCGATAATCCGATGAAACGGCTTCAAACAAGTGGCCAGCATACGAAGTCGTCGTTGAACCCGGAACCAGGGCAACGAACGGGTGAGCACCTCTGCTTCCGCGCGACAGAGCGCAACCCCAAGTTTCCACCGCTCAAGCCAGGAATCTTTGAGCGTCATGTACAGAGCCTCCGCACAATCTTCATCAATCCCATGACGAGGATTCTTCAGCAGCTGCTTAGGCATCTTTCGAACGAGGACGGGGATGTCTGCATCTGTCTCGATTTCCTGAAGTATCGTCAGTGGAACGGCAGTATCGAACAGACTGTGAGCCATCGCCAGGCCGAGCAGGACCAACCGTCGACATCTCCACTCGCCTGCCTGAAACAACACACGACTCCAATCTAACGCCGGCCGCCGACGCACGAGTTCCGCCACATCGCAGACCCACTTCAACTGCTCCCAGGCATGTTTTGCCCCATGCACGCAAAGAAGAATCAACAGATCCTCCGGGCAGAGGCCCATCACCGATTTTGTTGGTAAGTGAACAGGCTTCAGCCTTCCCCAAAACGCGCTCCGATCAAGCCGAAATCCGAAATGCCGGCGAGCCATCATCCACTGAAGATCGACCGCAACAATGCCGTTTCGCCTCTGGAAAAAGTGATACGGCTCCCCTGACTCCTCCCCGCCTCCCATGTCCTGGCTGGTCAGTTGATACCCCTGAGACCATAAGACTTTCCGAGCTTGGGGAATCGCTCCCTGCTCAACAATCAAATCAATATCCGCACATTCCCGTAAACCTAGGTCGCCATACGCCGTCTGTGCAAGCGTGACGCCTTTAAAGGGAATCGCCGTCACCCCCTTGGCCGCCAACGCATCGAGTAAGGTCACGAGTTCTTTAGCCAACAAGCTATTTAAAAGAGCGTTCGCCTGATTGTGCCGACGAAAGGCTTCGTGAATGGAAGAAGGCACGGCAGCGGGACAAATTGTGACCAGATTGCGATACACTAGCGGCGCCACGCCATGGGCTCTGGACAGCTGCCAGACCAGCTCCCAATCAATTCCATCGTAGGCCAAATCTGCCACTTCGACTCGAACAAACTCACTCACCGTCGTTCGCGCACAGAGCGCAAGCAATCGTCCCTCCGCACGCATGAGGGACAATCCTGGCGCCGGTGTCGTCCCCTTACGCGAAATACCTCCAAGACGAGAGGAGCTCCATTGCGCGACGGTGGACCTTGGAAACTGTCCCATGTCAGTTCTCTCTCCTTGCTTGCCGCTTCTCCAGAAGAGGCGTTACCAGCCATGGCAACTCCATGACATCGCGTCCGAAGTGGAGTCGGTAACAATCTGCCTGCTCGACCAATCCCACAAGCGCTTGAAACTCCCGGCGCGCCACTTCGGTGTCATACACCAGCAAGGAATGCGGAAGAATCATTTCCAATGCTACCTTCTTGGACAAGGGCTCCAGACAACTGTGCGAGGAATTGACCACCTCGGGAAAGAGGATCACGCTGGGCTCGCAAGGCTGACCTAATGGCCCCGGATATACATCCTCAGCATGGAAATAGCTCTTGGGGACACCGGCATGAAGCACAGATGGCGGGGCCTCTCGCAGTTCTGGAAAGAACGATACTGTGTGATCAGTAACATTGATCTTGAGCGGATACGGGAGGATCTCCACACGCGTGCCGCTGATCCGAAAAAATGGGTGATCATCGGAAAGGTAACGATACCCTGCTCGCAGCAGGGATAGGAACGAGGTGGTTTTCCCCCGCCCACTGAAACCGGGAATCAGCACACCTTGCCCCTTGTGCTCCAGTGCGGTGGCATGAAACGTATACAATCCTCGCCGCTTCAGAAGTTCCGTCATGGCGAAATGGACAAAACTCGCCCGGATATCCGGCGCCATGGCCTCCGGTCTCACCAGATAGCCCCGGGCAGATTGTGAGTCCCCATCAATCACGACAAGGCCCTCTCCATGAAAATCGGCAATCAATAGGCCGTTGTCTGAATAAATGTCGCACAACCATGTCGTCTTCCGATCAGGGTCGATCGCGAGGCCAGAACCGCTATACAACAATTTCGCTGAACTGGAAATCTGGACCGGAACATCCTCACATCGCTCGATCGCGTCGAACTCCATCCGCATGGGCTGAGCCGCAACGGTGTCGCGGTGAAAGTGACGGAGTAACGCCCAAACGGAATGTGCCAACTCGGACGAATTGGTGGTGAATTTCATCTCTATGCCATGGACGGAGAGTAGAAGTTCCTTCATTGTCGACGCCATGAACATTACCGCTTCTCCTTTTCAGCCTTCTGCCCGTCGTCACTACCGCAGAGATGTGGGGCGAGCTGGCCGGTCTAGTTAACCGGCCAGCTCCATGGCTCTCACTAGAGCACCTGGCATGTTATATGGGTGTTCGATCCAGCACGCGGGACAACTGAATGGCCGTTACGTCGCGCAGCAACTCATGTTTCACGAGCGCCGGCTTGACGTATTCGGTCTTTATCTGTTGCTCCATTCTCACTCACCTCCTTTCTGTGTGAAGTAATCCTTCCTGCTCCAGAAGCACAATCAACGCCAACATATCGTCCTGCGCCTGCTGTTCAGACACATCAAACCTGGCACAGATTGCTGAGTGAATCTGCCGCAACGACTGCTCCCCTCTGCACAAATTCCAAATGGTTGATCCGACGACATTGAGCGTGTAATAGCGGCCGGAGTTCAGATTCAACAGCACACTTTCACCATCGAGAACCGTGCTGTGGACCTGTTCATCCTGCCTGGGAAATATTTCGGACAATTCGAGTTGAGGCTCACTCCACAGATGCACAGTGGCAGGCATATAGATGCTCCTGGTTCAGATTGCTGGGACATGTGACTGCTCCGATACCACCATTCGTTCTGAAACCGATTTTTCCCCGAAGTCTTGGTCCCTCTACAAGCAAGCCGTGCACATCACTGCAAGACAAGGGCGAAACTATCGTCATCACGCTCGTTTCTCTATCCCCAGTGAGATTGGGCTCCACCTCCCTTTGGGGGATCCGGATTTTATTTTCATGAAGAACGGATGAAAAAAGCGTACGGATGGGGCCGCTAGTGGGTTTCAAAGCCGAACTTGTCAGCTTGATTCACACAGACGCACAGGAAAGACTCGATTCGCCCAGGCCCGCCAGGTCCAGTTGACCCCAAGAGAACGGTAATGTGCAGAGGAGGTCTCAGGAGATGCGAGATGATTGAGTACTTGAGGAAACCAGGGATTGAGGGAAGGTAACCGTCACGGTAAACGATTGCCAGTAGGAGGACGGCTCAAGAAACTCATGACCCTCCAGCACCAGCCATGCGTGTCCCTCCAGCTGCTGATTGAGCTTCATCACTCCGCATTTGAATTGAACGGGGAGGCCGGCACGGCGGGCGAAAAAAAATAGCGCTAACGCTCGAGGAAAACAATTCCCCTTCGGATTGTATGGAAACAGCGCGAGCCACCGATCCACATAATAGGCCACATCTTCCATCGCGTGCTCATCCGGATCGGCTGAAATCTCGCATACTAACCAGCCGAGCAATCGCCTGAGACTCGTCAGGCGGGACGCGATGCGGACCCCAACGACCACAACACCAGTGGCAACGATCACTCGATACTTCCGAACCAGCGACATGCCAATTAGTCTAGCAAGGCGCAGGAGGAAGTCCAGACGATCCTATGAACCGGCGAGGACAACGATGTCAGCGCGGAGCTTCAAAGAGCCCGAGTTGGAGTTCTTCTGCCCGG
>RRZT011541023.1_pt1 | contig 14323 bp, 7 predicted proteins | sample 2165551 | NCBI WGS metagenome assembly RRZT01 (sample SAMN10456910, study PRJNA506462) | wastewater metagenome | biome: wastewater; feature: sludge; material: wastewater sludge; isolation source: wastewater sludge with Escherichia coli K12::gfp cells carrying plasmid... | place: USA: Moscow, Idaho ... | reverse complement strand
TCCAGCCATATGTATGAATAGCTCTCAAAATATAAATCCAATAGATGTATTAAATACAAAAATAGATATTAATTTTCTAGGCATTGATAATGACATCCAGTACCCAACAGAAAGATTAACAAACAATCTTTTAAGTGTTGAGATAAATGATTATTCAGAATATGCTGCAACTGATTTATATATTCCAAATAAATATGATAACTTTTTCATAGAACCTAGCTCTGGAATATCAATAAATGGTAACGATGTTGGTGCCGGAGATAAATTCTTTATAACCAATAACACTGTAAACAATTTAACATTTTCGTCTACAAGCAATGTATTAGATATGATGGATGAAATAGAAAGTATTGGTACAGACAGGTATAAGATAAAAAATTATCTACCTGGTGTTGTATCTGTATACGGTAAATTTAAAACTGCTGATAGAACATCTTTGTCTCATATATGCTTCTCTAAAAAGCAAAATACTAAAAGTATAACCAAAGTATTTGGATATGGAGCTGGAGCATATTCTACAGGTGGATACTCTAATGGATCAATATTGGAAGAAGTCGGTTCTAAGACTAGTATAATATATACTCCTGGCCAACCCGATAATTACACTATTGATAATGACATGATATCATTTGTTATTAATCCAAGAGTAGATGGATTGAGTTTAGCAATGCCAGCATGTACAATATCTTCAAACATTCAAGTATATGAAATACTTGGAGAGTCCATACAAGACGTATTCTCATCTTGGACATTCTCAATTCCCGATATAATATCTCTTGATCCAGATAAGATTAATCCATTGGCAAAATACCTTGTGGTATTTCAGCCAACAATAAACCCATTAATAACAACACTATATATACATAACGGAACATTCAAGTCTGAAACTTTATCCAATGTATCAATGTATGGAAATACATTGGTAGGCTTATACACTATGAATAGCAAAAGGATATTTGTTAAGTTGGGCACAAAATTAGCTAATGGCTCTATAATGTACTTTAATTCAGAAATAATTGTAGATGTAGTTATAAATAAAGATGCTATTATAAGAACAACATCTAAATTTAAAAATATAAATATTTAAGGATTTTAAATGAGCAACTTAGGTTCACATAACCCTGGGAATATACTTGTAAAAGATAGTGCTATAAGCATCCCAGAAATACAAACTGCGCTATATGCAACAATGGCAAATTCTGAATATATTGGTAATGCTGTAGGTGATGTAAACGGATATGGTACTTCTAAAGATAGAAGTTTTAAAACAAGCTTATCTGGCGCAATAGGAAACATGCAGAATGTTGGGATAGACTTGCCATTTGGCGTAGAGTTCTCTGATTATACTGATGCGTTTACTACAGATGACAAGAACGATTTCGTACTTTCATTAATACCTACTGGCGGCATAACCATTTCGGGCAATCCAAATACTCAGTATGTAGAGTCAGTAAATGGAAACTTGAATAATAGTAATGAATACATAATAGATGGCAGAAAGATAATCTTCCATACTAAACCTACTAATTCATTCTCTGTTATTTATAAAGGTAGATACCCATCTATTGATGGATTAAATGTATCTGGATACATGCCTAACATATATCCTTCTCCAGAATTAATGAAATCTGGTGTACAGGAAAGACCTGTAATTACCCCTAAGGGTAATGGCATATATGAAATGCTTATTAAGCCTTCCAATAGAAATGCTTATGGGGATATATTCTCGGCCAGATTAGAGTATTCATTATCTGACAAGCTTGCAGACTTTGTTAGTCCTACGGGCGGAACACTATGTCCATCAGAACATATAGGTGTATGGAAATTATTCAATGGTTCATTCCAGAGAATAGAGGATGCCCGAATAAGTATATTGGCACCTAATAAGATTAGATTCCAAACAGGTATACAGATTAATGATAAATCTGACGTATTGATAATCGCATTGAATAACTGGACTGTCGCAGATACTATAAATGCAGTAGTAAGATATATGCTTACTCATAAGCACTCTAGTTCTGATATAGGTTCTCAAATACATCATAAGGATATCTTAGGTTTAAGATCTAATAGATATAACCCAGATACAAGAGAGTATGGTACATCAAGAATTAAAGGAGATGATCATCCTCAGTATTTCAATAGAGAAGGTTTCATAAATGATAACAGTGGCAACTTTAATAACGCAATTATAGGTGATGTATTAATAGGTTCTACTAATGAGTTTAATCTTTATAATAACACACTAGGGCCTTCTAGAAAACTATACTTTGGTTCTACTAATGGTGCTGCATCATTTATGTATGACAGCTCTAAAAGAGCTATTAAACTTCATGGTTCTGAAAATGGTTTAGCAATAGAAACATATTCTAATCCAAATGATACTGATAATAAACATGGCAAAGCTATCGAGTTTGATGGTCATTCTATATTCGGACATGGTGGTGTTAGTAAAATGGTTGCAGGCGTTTTAGAATACTTGCCAAATGTTTTAACTATATCTCCAGAAGATAATATAGTTTCATTTAAAAATGGTCAAACTGGATCTACAGTTTATGCTGGTAAATTTGATGCAGATATAGTTGAAGGACATAAATCTATTGAGCTAAATGATGACAAATCTAAATTGGTTATAGGTGCTGGATCATTTACAAATGATGATGGCAATATACTGATTACATCATCTGATCCTGCAAAGTATATCTCTTTCAATATAGATACATTGTTTGATACTGTATTTATAAAAGCATTAACTCCAAAACTTATAAGAATAAAAGATGATGCCAAAATAGAATTTGGCACTGGTGAAGATACTCACATTAGAGCAATTGGTGAGACAATAGATGTAGTAACAGGCAAGCCATTAACATTCTCTGTTACAGGTAAGAATACTGGCATGGGATTCAAGACTGGAAATTATAATCCATTCTTCAATCTATATACATCTGCTGAAGGTGGTGGCTCATCTACTCCTACAGATCATGACTCTTACATGGAGGCTGGATCTGGTGATATGTTCATTATCAAAGGTTCTACTATTCCACAAACAAAAGATGGTGTAACCTATTCATTTGGTGATGCCGCAAATGGTAGTGGTAATAAGAGAATTGATAATCTTAAGCAATGGCCAAAAGCTGATTTGCATGCTGGTGAAGGGAGCTTCTATTCAGTAAATGTAAATGCCTCATCTTTAGATGAAAGACGTGGTGTAAACTTTGATGATGTAGCATCTGTATATGCAACAGGCACAGACACAGAATGTCCTCCTGGATGGCTTGTATTAGAATCTAAGAATGGTGTTGTATTAGTTGATGCAGCAGCAGGCGCAACTGATTGTCAGAATATTGTTTATTCAGAATTAACATCTGGCCCAGTTAAAGTCTTTGGTGATGTTACTGTAGATGAAAGCATTGGTGTTGTAGGTAATATAGATTCAGGTGGTAAAATATCATCTGATAGTATGGCCGTTACAAATGATGCAGAGTTCGGAAGTATAACAGTAAGTGATGATTCTAGATTTACAGGATCTGTATCATTCACAGAAAATGTTACAGTTAACTCAGAGCTTAATGTTGGTGGATCAATCAGCACAAGCAATAGAATAACTGCTAACGAAATTAATGTTACTTCTAGATCTTACTTATCTGGCCCTGTAGACATACAAGATGTCCTTAATGTTTCTGGTAATATAACTGGGAATGGCTCACTTGTAGTTGGCGGAGATATAAGAACAAATGGTAAGATAACCTCTGCATCTGCACTATTAGAGACTGCTACCATATACAAGCTTAGAACAACTGATGCAATTGATGCAACAGGTGGTGTTGTTGCAAACGGTAAGATAACTGCAACTGGCAATATAGAAAGTGAATCAGATATTATTGCTGATGGTGGTAAATTCACGACACAAGTTAAAACAAATAACTTGGTTGTAGATAAAGACCAAACTGTAGGCGGAGAATTGTATGTAACTGGTAAATTCCAAGTAGCTGGTGATGTTACGATTGGTGCTAATGGTACTAGAATGGCTGTAAACTCAGATACAATATTCAATAACAACAAGTCTTCTTTCTTAGGTGTTGTTGAAGTATCACAAGATACATATCTGAAGGGTGAGCTAAGTGTAACAAGCGATGCCAGATTTACATCTTCTATAGAAGTTGGCGGGCAAACTGTACTTAAAGGCCCAGTCCTATCTTCATCATCATCAGAATTCCAATCTATTAGAATTGCTGGACAATCACAATTACAAGGTGACGTATATATAGGTGAGAGATTATCTATAAGTAAATCTATCTCTATTGGTGGAGGTATATCTGTTAAAGGTGACTCTACAATAGGTGATGAAAATTCCATTATAGTTGTTGGTGGTAGAACACAATTCAATAGAGATGTAGGATTCACTGGTAAAGTAAATATATCTGGAGAAACAAATATCTCTGGTAATGCAAGTATCACAGGTCAGTTAACCATCAACTCTAAAGCAAATATTGAGGGTGAATTATCTGCTGCTGGTAATGCAAGCATACGAGGTATATTAACTGCTAACGGACTTAAGACTACAGCACAATCAGAATTTAACGGAGGATTAATATCCGACAAGACTATTGTAACTGAGTCTATAAATACAACTGGTTCTGCAGTATTCCAAAATGGTGTAAACGTAACTGGTGCATCACAATTCCTTGGCGGAATATCTACTGCTCCAACCGACATATCTAACTTCGGCACAGTAAACGTATCTGGTCATTTAAACCAATCAGACAATACTGTAACAAATCAGTTTGCCGCAAATACAATATTCAACAATGATGTATCTGTTGGTTCGAATATGAGCGTTAAAGGATCTATATATACTGGATCTAAAGAATCTGGATGTTTCATCCAGAATAACGTAATTGAGTTAAAGGGCAATACCTCTACTGTAATAAGTAAGAATGCTACATTCGATAGTATATCTGGATCATTCAAAATCAATATATCTGTTACTGGTTCTTCTTCTGCTATATCTAATAAGATATCTGCTTTCACAGCAAAAGATTATACAAAAGTTAACAGTCTGTATGTTGAAGATTCTCAGGTAAATAGAGGAGACATATTGTGTCTTGGCACATTATATGTTGGGGCTATTCAAACTATTGAAACTACTGGATCTCAAAATATATTCGATGAAAAATCGGCAACACTTAACATGAGGGTGGCAAGAGCCAAATACGCACCATGATTAAAAAAATAGAATACAAGTTTGCTATAGGAAGAAATAGCGACAGTGTTCTACTAAAACAGATAAGCAACGGCTTGAATGCCGTTGCTGCTGTTGATACTAGTAGACTAAATGGAAGTATATATAACATAACCAAAACTGGGGTTGTTAATTATAACAGGCAAATTAAGATAGTAAAAGAAACTATCAAAGGGACTACATTTAAAGCAAATACATCAGATGTATTGCTAACAAATATTTACGATAAAGACGGAACCCCTTTATATTATAAAGCTGTAATTAGAAGAAAATTCTATAAAAATCTGTACATTAATAATGTTAAGATAGAGTCATATGATGATAACTTCTTATACACTAATGATATTGGCCCAATCAAATATGAATTTGATGATGGTACTACAGAAACTGTTAATGATGATTTCTATCCTGTGTTTGTAGATTTTTCAGATGTATCAATGTCTATGATAGCTGATATGGATGGAAGAATATATAAGCATCAGATAATTGATGGCGAGTTTATTATATTAACAGATAGTCTTAATATGTCATGCGCCTCAAAAAATAAACCACTATTAAATATGTCAGAATATTCATCTGGCAATTTAAGTTCTTTAAATCTGTATATAGATACATACAGCTTCACAAAGTCATTAGAGAGTAATGGCACCTCTTATAAATTAGAATACATAAAGCCTAATACAAGCATGGAAGTTCTTAGAATATTATCTGAGAGAGCATACATTGATGGCGACTATATTGTTGTTCAAAAAGATTCCATATATGATTTGGATATAGAAATAATACTTAAAGATTCATCTGGTAAAGATTTATTAAAAATTGATAATTCAAATAATATATTTGATAACAAGAATGTATTTTGTAGGTCTGGAAAGATATATGCACCTAGCTTGATTGAATCATTCTCTGCTGTAGAGTATAGCTATATAGCGGTAAATTATAATTATATAAATTACAAATCAAACAATATACAAATTCCAAAATACATGATCAGAAACATATCATATATTTCTGTTGGTATATTACCAGATTATGTTCAAATAGATAATAGTAGAGTTAAAACAAATAACCCTATAGTATATTTCATATTTGATAAATTTGATAATTTGATATATCAAAACTATGTAGACAATAAGTCTGTATACAAAAGAATATTAGGTTATGGATTCGGGCAAGAGGGTTATTCTGAGAATGGGTACTCTGGATATATAGAAGATGAAAATCTAGAAGATGATGTTAGAGTTAAAGCTGTCGAATATCCTGCAAGCGGATACTCTGAATATCATTATTCATTTGGTCCATTCGGCGGCATATCTGTTGACAATAGAGATGTATTAGATAAAATATCTGCGGACAATGGTAGTCCAGTTGGGTATATAGAGTTATGCAAAATATACCAAAAGGACAAATCCCTTATTGATGTTATAATAAATGATAGGTTATCAATACCAAGAGTAGGTTCTAATGGTATTAGAAAAATAGAAAAACCAACTAATACAATATACTCTATTCATGCTGGGCCTTACAGAGAGTCCGTACTAGATGCTGGAGTGAATGAGATTCTTGTATCAGAATCTACAAGGGCTGTATTAACAAAGCATATGCAGTTAAAAGATAAAGTAATATTTAAATTAGATACAAGCTTTGATATATCAAAACATACATCATTAAAATATGTTACAGACGCTAAGGCAATCACATTTAAGAAGGATACTTCTAATATGAATGACAGGTCTATAGATAAATATAAGATATATGGATATAATGATTATGGGTGGGAAATTATTGATACTGCAACATTTAAAGATACTTCAGAAGGGGTATTTATAGCAGTAGATATTATGAGACTATCTACATATCATTATGTTGGAATAGGATATAACAGCGTATCACCATCAAGGTACATACTGATATGAAGAATTTTTTAGAGAATCAGCAATTCTATTATGTAAACGATAAGTTAGATTTATCAAAATTGTCCTTTGATATAGATCATATGACTGTAGGATTTATGAATAGAGCCATAGAGAGAATAGGGATTGATGTAAATTCATCCCTAACTTTCATGGAGGAATCTTATGATGATATCGAATCATCATTAAGTAAATGGTACATATCATATGTGGCAAAAATAGATAACATACAGAATGCAAATGAATTCATAATGATGCTTAATATATCCCCTAGTGATTATGGGCATTATGCTATATCAGAAGTTGACTTTGATTTATCAAATAATATATCATATTCTAAAACTGATAAAGGCTTTGTTCTATCTAGCAAAGATGAATTGTTCATGGGAACCAAGTAAGGAATAATATGTCTATAAGTAGAACTTATATAACCAACAGTATATCATTCAATAGGATACTTATTAAGCCTAAGATTGGAGATATACTTATAAAATCTGTTTCTGTTATGACAACAGATGGAGAAATATATCAATTGGATATACTTCCATTTGTATTAGAAGAAGATACTGTAATTCAGAATAACATCAAGAACTGTACAGCTATAATAGTAAATGTTAATCATCCGTATATAACTACAGAAGCTCACTTAGATGATTGTATGATAGTTGATGTATCTAGAAGTGACCACAATGTAGTGGGCACTCTTAATACAAAGCCTGTAAAGATAGGTGTAAAAAACTTTATATCTGTAATAACTAAAATAGATAATAAGTCTGGCGTAATAATATCTGCTGATGTAGGCATAAGATGTTTCGACAATATTGATTCTGAAATAATAAATGAGACTGTAAGACTTGGGCTTGGAGACTCTAGGCAGATTATAGTAGAAGAAAATAATTTATTCTATAACTCTGATGAAGTAATATATTACAAAGATGGATTGATAAGTTCAAATAAGGCCAAGGTAGAAAACGGATCTATAGCTAATTATGATGATAGCTGTATATACATATCTACGCCCTCATATATAAATGACCATAAAAAAATATACATATCTGAGAATATAGATATAGATAATAATAACAATATATATGTCAAGAATGATCATGTTAAGTTTGTAGAATGCAGCATTAGATGCACAATACTTGATGCAAATTTTGCATCACCAATAATAAAATACATAGGGGTAATATCAAGATGAATGATAGATTATTTTTTGATACATCATATGGCAGAGGTCTTGGATATAAAAGAGATTTCGCACAGGATGTACAAGATAGCACTAATGGAATGATTACTAGTGTTAATGACTTAAATAATAACACCCTTATGGCTCTTGATAAGTTTGCTGTAAAGGTTGCAACATTAAGGGGCAAGATAGCACAAGCTGTAGATGCTACACTTACAATAGATACTTTATCTGGCAATTCTAATTCTCAATTCTTCTTAGAGAATCAAGCAATATTTAAAACGGACAATATTGATATATCCAATAATAGCATATTCTTATCTACATCATTAAAAGAATCTCATCAGATATTCGGAGTTGATATATATACTAATGGCTCATTGGGTAATAGTATGGATTATACTCAGAAGAGATATTATAATAAAGATCTTATAACTACTGCTAATAGACTTGAGATTGAAAAGATTGGCAATGGTGTATCATCTACTATAACTATAAACCTTAACTCTCAAAAGATATGTAACTGTGTAGAGTTTAAGTATTATGAGTTTGGCGTTAGAGCTCCTTCTGTTGGACAAATAGAAATATCTAAAGATGGCATATTGTTTGAGCAAATATCTCCAGACATAAAAGTATTTAAAGATAAGATACAGATGCTATTTAAAGATAGCAGCGTATCGGTATTAAGATTCTCAGTGTCTCAAAATGATGGGTATATCTCTAATTCTCAAAAGAGATTTGCAATTGGTATTTCTAATCTAAAAGTTGGTGTCTCAACATCTGCTGAAACTGGAAGTATAACTTTCGGGCCAATGAATTCTGCAAGTGAAATAATCAAAGCATCTATTGCATGCGGCATAGCTAATGATGGAATATCTTTAGAGAATACATTATTCGAAATATCAACAGACAATGCTGTCTGGGAAAAAATAGTTCCTCCATATACTATTTCTAAAGACAGAAAGTATGTAGACTATAATACAATATCTGACAATTCTATTTCTACTAAGCTTCCAGTTAAAACACTGTATCTTAAAATCACTATGAATGGTGAAAAGATAAATAGAAAATACTCTTACAGCTCTGCATATAATAAGCATACTCAAACTATAACAAACTCTTATCCAGTCGTTAATGCTCCTTTTGATATAGGTAAAGAATATATTATCGGAGAAAATACTGGAGTTGATTTCGGGGAAAGAGTTACATATAAAATATGGACTGATAAATCTTCTTCTGTAGATTATTCTACATCAATCAAAGAAGGTGATAAATATCTGATTAAAAAGTTTGCCAATATGGGTGACATATATAAATCCACAGTAAGATATTCTAATGTTAAATGTAGAGTAGAAGATGAGGATGGATACAGAATTATCCCGCCTATTGATACAGATGTATACAGTGCAAGATTATTTAAAGCTTCTGATCCAGTAAGAAGAAACATGAGGGTATCAGATAACATAAGTATTGTTCTTCCATTTAATAAGCCATCTGGCATATATAGATTAACAGATGGAACAACATATCGAGAAATTGATTTAAGCTCTGGATATTTTACTTCTTGTTATCAGTGGATATATGAGGCCCATGATAAAGATATTAGATTAATAGATCCAGTAGGAAATGTTCTTAAGATATATGAAGCTGGTAAATATATAAATCTATTAGAATATTTTGAAGTAGAAGATATAGGTCAGCCAGATAACACTCCTAATATAATTAAGATTAACAAGCTATATCCTATGGTAGAGCTTAAGCATGATGAGTTTACGATTGTAGACGGTAAGGTTATATCTAATTATCCAAATGCAATAATATTCCCATATACAATATATTCTACTCCAGTTAAATTTACAACTGAGTTTGGTATAGACAGTGTAGTATTTAAATCGGATTCAATATCAATGTCTAAGTATAGAGAAGATATGCATTCGTTTGATGGTAAGAATATAGCCAAACTTAATAAGTCTTGTATAGTAAAAGGTTCAGTGAAATTTGATTTCTCTGATGCTTCTATATTCTCATTTGTAAAAGAAGTTGATTTTATAAATGGGATAGATGAATTTAATACTGGCAATAAAGTAGAAGTCAATATTCCAAAGAATGAAAACAAATTTTCATTAGGACATAAGGTAGATCACTTCTGTGAAATTAAGTTTGTTGGATACTCTAGTATATTTAATAATAGAGTGTTTGATAGAAAAGAGCTTATAAACGCGGGCGACTATATGCTTAATGATATTTCAGATTCTGAAACAGAAGTAATATTGCCAGACAACATAAAGACTCATGATATAATTAGTACGGTAGCAATAATAGATGTAGGTATAGAATCAGTGGGGAATGGATACTTTTCTATTGACTATAATAATGGTATTATATACTCACAAACTATAATAGATGGCAACATAAAAATTGAATACATTTATTCAAATATATTCATAGGTGGCAAAGAATTAACCTATATAAATAAAGATGAATACACTGTCTCTGGAAGACAAGTGTCATTCAAATCTCCATCTGACGAAATGTCAATATCAATAATATCTAAAGTATCCGAGTCTTACTCGCTAGATATATATAAGAGTCCTACAATAAATGATCTCATTTTAAATACGGTGACAGTATGAATACAAATAATCAGGAAGTTATAAAGTATTTATTTAGATCATATTCTGACGTATCTCAAAAAGCAATAAAAGACGTAAACGATTCAGAGTTTTATTCTAATAGAATAGGATTCGACAATGAGTATTTCTCTGAGTCTTTATTCTTAGATCACAATATGTATATGTATAAAACTTTGTTTTACAATAGACATAGGGTGAGTAATCTAAATTCTAGACTAGAAAAACTTAATGATAAAATACTTCATGTGTATAGAGATCTGTACACAAGATTAGATAGTGCAATATCTTCAGCCAAGGGTTCGTCCCTGGCTGATAAGTCTAATTCAGACAATGTATTTACATACTTATATACCCCTTCTAGTATGCCAATCAATACCGAAATAACTACATCTATGATTGTTGATGGTAAAATAATTGGCATGAAAAAAGATTCTGTTATACAAGACGATAAGAATATATCTAATAACACTTTAAATATCAGCAACATAAGATGTGTATTAACTGAGCCCAACAATGCATACAACTGTATCATTACAGATTCTAATGGGGTTCCAGTTAAAGAAGACACTCAAATAATAAATACATTTAAAGATGTAGTGTTTAGTGGGTACTCAGATAACTCTGGCGAAAAAGAAATAGAGATTATCATAGATAGAATGGAGTATTCTAGATTTAACAATATTCAAATATTAACATCTATGCCATACATATATACAATATATAAAAGCAAAGATAATAATATATATGAAAAGTTAAATGATAAAAGAATATTAACATCTGAGCTTAACATATCCTTAGAGAATAGTCTTGATAGATATATTAAAATAGTTGTTCATTTATCAACACATAATATGTCTACTAATAGAGGCTACTTATATAGATATGAAACCAAAGGAATATTTGTAATTACAACAAAATATGAATTTGACACTATCTTTGAATCCGCCGATATAGATATAAATATTGATGGCGAATATATAGCCATAGATACTTGTGACAATTATCAAGACAGAAATGTAGAGATATCATATAGTGTTAGCGTCAATGACAATCCTTGGAAGAGTATTAAGCCTGTTAGAAAAACATCAATATATGATTACGGTTTAAGATCTATAGTTCCAATAATAGATTTCACAGAAATGAAAATAGGTCTTCTTACAGAATATGAAGAAGATGATGGAAATATATTTTCTGAAGTAATTCCAAATACATTGGCGAACTCAAACGAATTCAAATACTTTAATTCTACAACCCCATTTAAGTATGATGGTAATTACGTTTCTACATATGGAATACTGTATGAAGATAAAGAGTTTGACTTTGGTGAAACAACTGTTCTTCTAAATGGAGTTCCTGTTTCAGGTAAGTATAAAATCTATGCTGGTATAAATAAGATAGAGTTTTCGGGATCCTTGTTTAAAGAATTATTTAATATAAGAAATGTAGAATCTATATCTGTTGATACTCGCGGGGCGTACAGTGTTAAATTTGAAAACTCAGAAGTTATAAATACATTCATTGATGATAATCCAAAAGAGAATGGATTCTCTTTATCTATAGCTATATTCGGGCACAAATCAATATTAGGTGATGATATAACTAATTCTATCACCCTAGTGAATGATGAAGATGGATATAGAATTAAGACAGACTCTAAATGCAAAAGAGTATATGTATTAACAAGAAATAGATTATCTAGAATTGATAATATAAAAATAAGAGCACATATGAGATCGAAAGACTCATACACTAGACCAGAGATAACAAGAGTTATATTTAGGGTGGCATAATGGAAACAGATTTTTCAGGTAAAGACATATATGTAAGTCCAGACGTAAAGTCTGGGCCTCTATATAATGTTACTACTGGTGAACCAAAAACAATTGAAGAAGTTATATCAGAAATACTATTTAGAGTTAGTAATTTAGAAAAAGAATCTGATGTAAAAAAACAAGTAGAAGATATTAAAAATATAATAGGGCCTGACCTATTTGTTGATCTGGAGAAAACCCTATCATCTAAAAGTATTGATGATAGGATATCTGATAATTTATCTTATATTAAACAGATAGCATCAGACGTATTTAATAAAAATTCTAAGATAGGTAATGAATTAATAAACACAGTTTATTCATTGAAGTCTGATAGACAAACAGTTCAATTATCTGTTATGGATATCATATCTAGAATACTAGATGTTCATGGTGGAACATATTCTCCTAGTCATACACATATATCTCAAGAAGAAGTAATAGACTTCACTACACAGAGAATCAAAATTGGTGCAAAAGAAACTCACTTCATATTCCCAAACAACAATGAGCTTTTCTCTTCTTATGAAGATCAAACCTCTACATGGAAATATAGAGTTGCAGCAGCAGTAACAAATATAATGATGCATATAAGTTCCAATACTCTGAATGGAACAACATTCATTAGATTCTATATTAATGGATCAGAGGTTGGCAAAGGAATATCAATAGGACCTAACGCGCAAGGCTCCTTCGATATGTCAGAGATGGGCATCTCTGTCAATTTTATGGATAGAATAGCTATTAAAATATCTACAGATTCGGCAACTTCTGGAGAAATAAGCATAGATAATTCTGCCATAACTCTAATAAAAGGCCCAGACAACACCTTATGATTTTCAGCATTTACAGAAAGAGAACGCAATGTCTACAGATACTCAATATCTATCTTTAACTTTAGTGAATGGTGGAGATAATGTTGGAACCTGGGGTCCTATATTAAACAAAAACTTTTTAACTATAGATGATCTTGCAGGAGAAGTAATAGAAGCAAGAGGAGATAGTGGCAATATATCAGATAGGTTTGATGAAATAACATCAGAGTTATCTGTTGCAAGGGGAACAACCCCTACACTAAATGACAGGATTAGCCATTTGCTAAATCCTGATGGTACAGCAAGGGCGCAGAATCTACCAAGAGCAGGCGTTAGTACATTTGGTGCAGTATATGTATCTACTGCTCCAAGTCAAAGTGATGTACCCGTAGCACTTGGAGTTAATGATCCAAGAGTTTTAACCAATGTAGAGAAGAGTGAATTAACCGATGGTTCAGTAACAGACCTTCATATGCATAATATGTCTAGCATATCAGATGTAACAGCAACAGCTTCTGAAATAAGCGTTGCTTTATCTGGTATATCTCAGAATGTTACATCAGCTAATCTTAATACATTAACTAGTGGCGGAGTTGTACCTAAGTCATTAATGACAATTCCAAATGCTGCCAAAGGTTACACTGGTATAGTTTCATTATCAGTAGAGCCTGTATCTGGCAGCCCTATAGCTTTAGCAGAAAATGATAATAGAGTTTTAAC
>RRZT013074131.1_pt1 | contig 14324 bp, 17 predicted proteins | sample 2165551 | NCBI WGS metagenome assembly RRZT01 (sample SAMN10456910, study PRJNA506462) | wastewater metagenome | biome: wastewater; feature: sludge; material: wastewater sludge; isolation source: wastewater sludge with Escherichia coli K12::gfp cells carrying plasmid... | place: USA: Moscow, Idaho... | reverse complement strand
TTGATGGCGACCAGGTCATCCAGCTCCATGGAGAGGCGGCCCCGGAATGGTTCGCGCCGCTTTCGGATTGGGATTTCAAGAACAGCGGTTTGGCGGAGCCGGTTGATTGATCAAGGCGCTGGTTGGGCGGTTGCAATCGCTTTTCGGGTGACGTGAACAGCAGAGTGGGGGAGAGGTTGTCTTGAGGCGGATGCCGCACCTGATCGATTTCGAGACGCCATCTGACGAAGCGATCTGCCTCCACGAGGCTGGTGATGCCAGCGCTGCCCTGGTGGTTGGCCTTATTCGAACAGGCTATGGGTTTCTGACTTTACCTATGTCGCCACCTGGCAGGGTTTCGTCTACGTGGCCTTCGTGATCGACGTCTTCGCTCGTCGCATCGTTGGCTGGCGGGCGAGCCGGACGGCACATGCGAGCTTTGTCCGCGATGCCCTTGAGCAGGCACTTCATGATCGGCGTCCCGCTCATGGCGGCGACCTCGTGCATCACTCGGACAGGGGCGTTCAATACGTGTCCATTCGCTACTCCGAGAGGTTGGCAGAAGCTGGCATCGAGCCTTCTGTCGGAAGCGTCGGCGACAGTTACGACAACGCCCTCGCCGAAACGATCAACGGTCTCTACAAGGCCGAGGTCATCCGTCGGCGCGGGCCATGGAGAAACTTCGAAGCGGTCGAATTCGCCACTTTGGAATGGGTCGATTGGTTCAACCACCGACGCCTCCTGGAGCCCATCGGAAACATACCGCCAGCCGAAGGCGAAGAGCGGTACTACGCCATGCTGGACGAACCATCCATGGCCGCATAACTTAAACGAAATGGCCTCCGGCAAACCCGGCGCGGTTCAGTTTCCGGCAGCACCGCTATCGCGCTGCGTCGAGGGTTTTCCCGACTCATGGACAAGTTGGAGTCCGGGGACATTCTGATCGTGACCAAACTCGATCGGCTCGGCCGCGACGCCATTGATGTCAGCTCGACGGTGAAAGCACTGGCCGAAATCGGAGTGCGCGTTTACTGCCTTGCGCTTGGCGGGGCCGACCTCGCCAGCTCGGCCGGGACAATGACCATGAATGTCCTCAATGCCGTCGCCCAGTTCGAACGCGATCTTCTAATCGAACGGACACAGTCTGGCCTAACTAGGTCTGCTTGCATGCACATTGTTGCTTGCCCAGCTTGATGCCAGGCGAATTCTAGAGAAGCATGAACGTTGATCCCTGGAGCCCTCTCCGGCGCCGAGGCGCTTGGCAAGCAAAACTACCCCGCCCGGGCATCGAAACTATAGCTTGTGCGTATTGGGCGTGTCCGCTCGCGGCGGATACTCTGGCGGAGAGGTGTCTAATGCAACCTGCCCCCACCAATGGCAATCGCGCCGAGGCCATGGAGATGCTCTTCGATCCGGCGGAAACGAGTTCCCGCCTGCTCGAATTCTTCTTCCAGATCCGCGACCCGACAACGCTTGATCACCAAGGTAGCGACCATGGCTCAATTGCCATGCGGATGTGGAAGCGTCTGGCGTGTGCCCTTGCAATAAAGTGGAAACCAACGTGACGACGGTAAGCGATTTCTGGAAAGCCGAGTCCGAGCACCAGGATTATCTGGAGCGCATCCCACACGGCGATAACTGCCGCTTCCCGCGCCCGGACTGGGTTCATTTAGATAGGGGATGGTCTCAGCAATTTGGAAAGACACCACCATTGTCGCAAGCGACGAGACGGTCATCGTCGAAGGAAACCACTACTTCGCACCCTCCGCGGTTGACCAGAGCCTGCTCGAGGCAAGCACACGCACGTCTGTCTGTCCGATCAAAGGCACCGCGAAATACTTCAACATTCGCGTTGGTGGTACGCTCAACGCGAACGCGGCCTGGACCTACCCCGAGCCAAATCCGGTTGCGGAGGCCATCCGAGGTCACTTCGCTTTCCGGAAGGGAGTGCACGTTGCGTAGCGGCAGCCCGGATCAACCAGTCTCTGCGCCGTGCCATCGAGCAGAAGATGCACAGCATTGCCGAGGGGGCGATGCCGTCCATGAGCCGCAGGCCGGACGCACCCCGTATCCCGGCGTAACGGTCCAGGGCCACTCGATAGAGCGCCATCTGTGCAGCCAACCAGGCGTGAGGTGGGCTGGAGAACTGTCATGGGGCGCTCGGACGCGGCTATCAGCGAAGCCCCTCCCTGCCGACCTGCCCGCAACGTCCACGTCTTTGTAGAAAGCGGCAGATGATCCAGGCTGCTTGCGGCTTGGTTCCTATTTCCCCCAGAAGTATCCTCCAGCGAGTATGGTGCGTTGATGCTTTCAAGCCTCCTCAACCTGATCGAGATATTCGCTAAATCTGTCAGGTTCCATCTCGTCGCGCTGCGCGTCGTCGTCGTTGGTCAGGCGTATGCGTGCCGCGGGTCTGCTGGAAATCTCAGTGATCGCAGCAATCGCCGTAATCCTGGCCTTCTGGCTGGGTTACTCAACTAACCGAAGCGGCACCTGTGTCGTTGCAGCGGCACACGAAATTGTTCATCGCCGCCGCGCGCGACGAGTGATCGGACTGACTGTTGCCTCTCTGGCTGCGGGATTGGTCGCTGTACCGTTAGCTTGGTCGCCAGTGGGATCAGTATTGGAAGGGTCCACGGATCTTAGTATCACGCTAGTCATTGGGGGAGTCGCTTTCGGTCTGGGGGCGCTTATCAATGACGCATGCCTATTGGGGTCGTTGGGACGCCTAGGCAATGGGGAGTCAAGACTGCTGGCGCTGCCACTGGGACTGACTGCCGGATTTCTTGTGACATTCGGCCTGTATCAACCAAAACCTCAGTCATTTCCCAGCATCCTCAGCACGCCGAGCACTACTACGGCAGTCATCCTTGCCACTTTCTTGGTTGCGCTCGTTCTGCTCATCGCGTTCATTTTCAGAAACGCGATGAAAGAAGCCGGCACTCAAACGGCAATGATAAGCATGATAGTGCTCGGGATTACTGGTGGAGCGCTCTATGCGTTGATGCCGGCCTGGGCTTACGCGGATCTCATATTGGCCAGTCTTCCCCTTGGCTTGGACAGAACACGGGGTGCGGCAGTGACGACTGTTCTGGCGGCCGTTGCCGGTGCGGTCGTGTCTGCTCATCGAAAACGCACTTGGCGCCCGCGTGGTGCGTCGCCGCGACAGCTAGCTCAGACATTCGCTGGAGGGGCGTTGATGGGTGCCGGCACAGCGCTTATCCCTGGCGGCAATGACAGCCTCATCTTGGCAGCTATTCCCGCATTGTCTCTCAGCGGCATCGTTGCTTACGTGGTGATGTTTATCGTCATTGCAATCGGGCTGGCGACAACCCGGAACAAGGCCGCTCCGGTTGCGTCCTAGAGGTGACCGAACACGCGGCCGATCACCGACTAACGGAGGAATGACGTGGAGCATGCCGAGTTTGACGCAGCTTTCGAGAAGCTTGCGGAGGGATACAGCGAAGGCGCTTACGAAGGGCGGCGTTTCGGCGTGACCGTCCGGCGATCCGAGGACGGACGACGTAACAGCCTGTTTGCCAGGGAGTTGGCGGCGACGGACATTGTCAGCTTCAATCTTTATCGCGCAACATCAGGAAAAATATCGCTCAAGCCGTGCGAGATGTCTATCGCAAAGGTCGTCGCATTCGTGCTGAATTTCCGGCCTGACTCTTGCCTAGAGAAATAGGTCTGGGCCAGCCTCTCCTCCTGCCGCGCCCGTCCTAATGCTGCCCATATCGCTCGAGCTATCGAAACTATAGTCGTTGGGTATTGGACTTCATCTGGCGCTAAATCCATTCTCTATACGTCGCCATCGGTGGGAATCGGTGCTGGCTGCCGTGTAAGCCATAACGAGGAGGTCTAAGTGATGACAAAAATTAATGCTGCTTCCGTTCCGACACCTTCCGATCTTGACGAATCTGCCGCCATGAGCGTCTCTGATGCTCTGAAGATCATCCTGGCGAACAGCTATGCGATCTACCTGAAGACAAAAAATTTCCACTGGCACGTTTCCGGACCCTACTTTAGGGACTATCACCTGCTACTCGATGAGCAGGCCGCAGAGATCCTCGCCGTTACTGATGCGATCGCCGAGCGCGCTCGAAAAACGGGCAATACGACCATCCGATCGATCGGCGATATCGCGCGTCATCAGACCATCACGGACAACGATGCCGAGTTCGTAACGCCGCAGGACATGCTGAGCGAACTCCGCGCCGACAATCTCCACATGGTTGAGTCGTTTCGCCGCGCCAAATACGTCGCGGACGAGGCGAAAGATAATGCGACGTCCGGCCTGATCGATACCTGGACGGACGAGGCGGAGCGGCGTGCGTGGTTCCTCTTCGAGATCAGCCGCTAGGCCTGCGCCGGGCGGCGCGTCAGGAAATACGCCTATGCATGGGAGAAGAAGGTGGCCAAGATCGGCTTTGGAGGCGGGTGCCATTGGTGCACAGAAGGGGTGTTCCAAACCTTGCGCGGCGTCAGTCAAGTCGAACAAGGCTTTGTTCAATCGGACGAGCCGGCAGATACGTGGGCAGAAGGGGTAATAGTCACCTTCGATCTATCGGCGATTCAGTTGGCAACGCTTTCCGAGGTGCATCTCAGAACTCATTCCGCAACCAGGGCCCGCTCACCCCGCAGCAACTACCGCAGCGCGATCTATATCTTCGAGGACAGCCAGCGGCAAGAGGCTGAATTGGCGATAGCTCGATTTGCCGACGAGGCGGGCAAGGCGGTCCATACACTAGTCCTTCCTTTTAGAAGTTTCAGGGCGTCAGACGAGCGTTATCAGAACTACTATCGAACCGATCCGAGCAGGCCGTTCTGTCGCCGCTACATCGATCCCAAGCTGGAGCACATCCGAAGATATTTTTCGGAATTGGCGCTCCCCAGAAGCGCCCAGGCCGAATAGGCAATCGGGATCGTGATCGCTCGTAGTTCCAAACCGCTTCTCGATACATTCTGAAAGCTGTTGGACTTCGTATCTCAATTAGCACCACCGAGTCACCGCATAAGTAGCTGGCGTCGTTGAAAAGAAGAGCCATCGATCCACCAGCAGAGACAAATGACATGACAAAGAATGAGGTAATCGAAGTTGGCCGGGAAGTGATCGTGATGCTTCGGCTGAAGTTCAAACCTGGCGCTATCGCTCAAGTGCTTAATGAGATCGTTTCCGCCGCCATGCTAACGCGTAAAGAAGTAGGCAACATTGAGTTTCAGGTCTATCGCGCGAAGGATGACGTCGATCGCCTTGTTCTGTTTGAGCGTTGGGCAGACCAGGCGGCGTTAGATCATCATTGGCAGCAAGATTACACTAAAAGAGTACTGGTGCTTTTCGAAGAAAACCTCGTCCGGCCCCTATCCCAAGTCGAGGATGTCACACACCTCAGCGACGTATTGCAGGCCGTGCCGTAATTCGCCCCGACCAGACTATTCCCGAGCTTGACTATCGGGATCGGGATCGGGCACGCGGCGCGCCCAAAACGCGAGCGCGGGCCCCGGCGGCGGTCAGGTACGATCACCAAATCCGCAACATCAGCAGGAAATTCGTGAAAGCCACCCTGCACGCCCTGATCGCCCAAGGCATCGACGCCCTGCGTAACGCCGGCACTTTGCCGGCCAATACTGCTAGCCCGGATTTCGTGATCGAGCGGCCGAGAACGCGCGAGCACGGCGACTTTGCCAGCAACGCTGCGATGCTGCTGGCCAAGCCGGCGCGACGCGATCCGCGTGCGCTAGCCCAGGCATTGGTGGAGGCCATCCCGATGGGCGTGGACATCGCCAGGGTCGAGATTGCCGGCCCAGGCTTTATCAATTTTCACATGACCGCCGCTGCCTACCAACGAGCAGTCGTTGCCGCACTCGACCAGGGCGATGTATACGGAGGTAATGGCAGCGGTGGCGGCAAGACCGTCGGCGTGGAGTACGTATCGGCCAACCCGACTGGTCCACTGCACGTGGGTCATGGCCGCGCTGCCGCCATCGGTGACTGCCTCGCTCGCCTGTTGCAGGCCAATGGTTGGAACGTGCGGCGCGAGTACTACTACAACGATGCAGGCGTACAAATCGAGAACCTCGCCCTGTCGGTGCAGGCTCGTGTGAGCGGTCTGCTACCTGATGACGCTGGCTGGCCGGAGGCCGGCTATCGTGGCGAATACATCGCCGATGTCGCCCGCGCGTATGTGAACGGCGAGACGGTCGAGTCTGACGGCGGGTCGGTTTCCGGAACGGGCGATGCCGCTGACCTGGACTCCATACGCCGCTTCGCCGTAGCCTATTTGCGCCGGGAGCAGAACGAAGATCTCACTGCGTTCGGCATAGCGTTCGATACATACTTCCTGGAGAGCTCGCTCTACAACGATGGAAAGGTGGCAGAGACCGTCGAGCGTTTGACTGCGTCTGGGCACACCTACGAGGACGGCGGCGCGCTGTGGCTGAAGTCGACCGGGTTCGGCGACGACAAGGATCGGGTCATACGCAAGTCCGATGGCACCTTCACCTATTTCGTACCGGATGTGGCTTACCACCTGTCAAAGTGGCAGCGCGGTTACGAGCGCGCGATCACCGGACTGGGCGCCGACCACCACGGCTCGCTGGCGCGTGTGCACGCCGGGCTGCAGGCGCTGGATGTCGGCACTCCTCCCGGCTATCCGGAATACGTCCTGCATCAGATGGTCGCGGTGATGCGTGGCGGCGAGGAAGTGAAGCTATCCAAGCGCGCCGGCAGCTACCTGACCCTGCGTGATCTCATCGATGAGGCAGGGCGCGATGCAACGCGCTGGTTCCTGGTCGCGCGCAAGCCGGACTCGCAGCTGACTTTCGACATCGACCTTGCGCGCCAGCAGAGCAACGACAACCCGGTGCTCTACGTGCAGTACGCGCATGCACGCGTCGCCAGCTTGCAGCGACAATCCATCGAAAAGGGCTACAACTTCGATGAAGCAAATGGGCGCCTGCACGTGGGATTGCTGAGCGACGACAACTCGCTGCTCTTGATGGTCGAGCTTGCACGCTTGCCTGAGGTGGTGGCAAACGCTGGCCAGCTGTTGGAGCCGCACCTCATGGCGCAATACCTGCTCGAGTTGGCCCATGCTTTTCACAGGTGGTACCACGGCACCCCGGTACTGGTCGAGGACGCGGCACTGCGCGATGCACGACTGCTGCTTGCCGCTGCTGCGGCCCAGGCACTACGCAACGGGCTCAAACTTCTTGGGGTCAGCGCCCCTGACAAGATGTGAATGGAGCGCCTTTCACTTGAATCTTTGTTCGCGTTCGTTATGGCCTGCTTTGCCGTCACGTTCCTGTCTTAGCAGCGAGTAAGTTCCTACCAGGGCTTAGTAAGACTGGAAAGCCCCCAACTGGAGAACCACATGTCGAAACCAACCTTTTTTGTCACGCCAGGCTATGGCCCTGTCTTGCACGAGCTCTTGCATTATTCCCAAGCCCTACGCGTGGGGGATCGCGCGGAAATATCGGGTCAAGCAGGGCGGAACAACGATCTGGAAATACCTTCGGCGTTAGAAATCGCGATCGCCTAGGCCTTTGAGAATGTCGCGCGCGCGCTGGCAACTGCAGGCGCGAGCTGGAAGGATGTTGTGCATGTCAATTCCTATCATGTGGGAGGCTTTCCACCCATTGTCAATGAGACGATGGCCAGGCTCTATCGCCAATACATGCCAGATCACGCCCCCATCTGGACGCAGCTCGGTGTGGAAGCGTTGGGTTTGCCCACCATGCACATTGAAATCAGGGTGACAGCTATCGTTGCCTGAAGATGGAATAGAAGAACGAACGCCACGCCGAAGCCGCCATCGGAGATCTGATAGTTAACATTGGCGTAGGCTTCGGCAAGGATCGCGCTGCTGCCAATCCCTACCTTCGCGATGACGTCACGTTTGTATTGGCGCTCACCATTCTTCTGGTGCAGGAATTAGTTCGGAGCAATGTGGCTTTATCCGGCAAGATCTCACCGCCCAGCCACTAAGGCGGGCGACGGGTTATACAAGGCCGGATAGGTGCTTTTCAAAGCCGCCAGCTTTGGCGCATCGTAGTAGCGGATGTAGGCCGCATTGGGATTTAACGTCAGGTAGTCCTGGTGATAGCTTTCGGCCGGATAGAAGGGCTTGGCCGAAGATACTTCGGTGGCGATCGGCGCAGCGAAGGTCTTTGCCTTCTGCAACTGTGCGATGTAAGACTTGGTGGCGGAGAGCTGCGCAGGGGTCGTGGTGAAAACAGCAGAGCGATACTGGGTGCCGTGATCGGGGCCTTGGTAGTTCAGCTGGGTCGGGTCATGCACCACTGAGAAAAACACCTGCATCAATTTCCCATAACTTACTTGCGCGGGGTCATAGACCACCTGCACCGCTTCGGCATGGCCCGTGGTTCCGCTGCTGACCAATTCGTAATTGGCATCGGAGGCGTTTCCACCGGCGTAGCCAGAGACCGCGCGCTGTACGCCTTTTACATGCTGGAACACGCCTTGCACGCCCCAGAAGCAACCTCCCGCAAACACGACTGTTTCCAATTGACCTGAGGCTACTGCGCTTGATGACGCGGTCTCAATCGGTGCGGGAACCGCTGCGGCCCGAGCGGATGCGACGACGGAAGGTTTCTGTGCCATAGAGACTCCAGCTATCAGCAAGGCCGTGATGCCAAGGGCAACGGCGGCAGCGATGATCTTGTCTGTCGTGGAATTCATTTCATACTCCCAGAAAGCAGGTCATTCAACCGAAAGTGAAGGCGTGAGCACGAACGCCAGGATCTAGAAAAGCAGCAGACCACTCTTGAAGGAGGGCTGGTCCAACGAGGATCTTTCTAGCCTGTCAGGCCGGCGCGAAGATCATCGCCACACCATTCATGCAATAGCGCAATCCTGTGGGCTTAGGTCCATCGTCGAAGACATGACCCAAGTGCCCACCACACCGCCGGCAATGCACCTCGGTTCGCACCATGCCCAAGGTGGAGTCCGTATCCTCGCCGACCGCATTGTGCAGCGGGGCCCAGAAGCTCGGCCAGCCGGTGCCACTCTCGAACTTGGTAGTGGACGAGAACACGGGCAAGGCACAGCCCGCGCAGGCAAAGGCGCCTTTGCGGTGTTCCGAATTCAATGGACTGGAGTAGGGGCGTTCCGTTCCATCGCGCCTGAGAACCGCGTATTGGCTTGGGGAGAGGCGCTCCCGCCACTCTGCGTCGCTTCGCATGATCTCAAAACGCTTCCCACGAGTAGCAGCAGCAGCTGGAGCCTGCGGAGTACATGCGGCCAAGCCAAGCAGGGAGCCGGCGAGCGCCAGGCCCCCGGTGCGGAGCAGTTCTCTACGGGACAGATTATTCATGCTTACCTCTACGGCCAGGTGGGCCAGGCGGATGCGTGCTACGGTCGTATGCGATCAATATGGGGGCAAAAAGATTCGGGTCCGCTAGGACATGAAGCGATTGTTCAGGAATAGCTGGGAGCCACCAAGCTGGATACTTAATCTGCGGCAGCAGCGCGGATGCAGTGGGTTCGACCGCAACTCATGAGATTCCACAGCGTGTTCAGTGAACAAATCCTTGGCTGCTGCGAGTGAGTGTCGAGCAGATCAACCAGGCGACTCAACCAGGCGACTAATTGCGGCGGCGCGCTCGTGCTTGTAGGGCTTTGGCGGTCGAACTCGTCTCGCGGCTTTCAGAGAAGGTCAGGCGAGGGCACCAAAGCCGGGGCGGGTTATGAGCGGAGTTGAGCCTTAACCCTTTAATGGGGACCCAGTGAGCTGGAGCTGTCCTGAGGGTGACAAGCGAGCAGCGAAGTAGCGGGGCTAAAATAGTCTGATGTCATCTAAGGTCCAGATACATGAATGCGGCGGAGCAAGCTCGCTTTTGCAGGCGTCGGATTGTTTCGTCTTGCCCTCCGGCACGCTTTATCTCGACGCAGCTGCTCAAGGTCCGCGCTTACACAGTGTGTTGATGGCTGGACAAGCAGGCCTTGAGGCCGGCGCTCAGCCCTGGAAGCTCACTTTCGCCCATTGGGAGGCGCAGATAGAGGGCTTGCGCGCATTAGCCGCCGATTTGTTGTTCGAGAGTGATGTTGAGGGCGTGGCCATGGTGCCCTCTGCGGCGTTTGGCATCTCCACCGCCGCGCGCAACTTGCCTTTGCAGCCAGGACAGGAGGTCTTGGTGCTCGAAGGTCAGTTCCCATCGAACTTGCTGCCCTGGCAGCAGCGCTGCACGGAGGTGGGTGCCAAAGTCATCGCAGCAAAACGAGAGCTGGAAGAAGACTGGACCGAGGCTGTGATGCGAGCTTGGGACAGGCGTACGCGCCTGAAGATAGTGTCGCTCCCACACACCCACTGGCTTGATGGGTCGGCGTTAAACATGGATCGGATCGCGCAAAGAGCACGTGAGAGCGGCACCTTTTTGGTGCTGGATCTCAGCCAAAGCTTGGGGGTTTTGCCTGCCGAGCTCGGTCGGTGGCAGCCGGATTTCGTTGTGTCCGTGGGCCATAAGTGGCTGCTGGGCCCGCATGGTCTGGCATGGCTATGGGCAGCGCCGCAGTGGCGCGATCAAGGCGTAGGCCTGGACCAGCACTGGCAAGCGCGCCAAGCAGGGGATCAATGGTACTTCCCGGCTACCCAGCCGCCTCCTTACCGCGCAGGTGCCCGGCGCTTTGACGCCGGTGGCGTAGCCGATCCCACGCGCTTGGCGATGGCAACTGCCGCGCTAGCTCAGCTAAGGCAATGGGGCTTAGCCAATATCACCAGAAGGCTCGACCAGCTCATCATCGAACTTGATCGCGCTTTGGATGCCCACGGTTTGGAGGGATGGAAAACTAACGGACATGGACCGCACTTCACAGGCCTTCGCGCGCCCGACGCGGCCCAATACTTCGCCGCTACGAATGCATTGGCGACTCACGGCGTCGTATACACTGGCCGCAGTGGACTGCTACGCATTGCTCCGCACTTGCATATTGGGGTCGCGGACATGGCGCGAACGGTACAGTTTATTGCCTCGGCCGTGCAACCGGGCTAAAACTCTTCTCCGCGGTTGTTTTCTGATTTCACACTCTCAGCGCAAAGTGGGCGATACCACTGGTCCCAGCTAGCCTCTTGCCCATGCCTCTTTCTAAGTCAAAATTCTCTTCTTCAGCGTGGCCTGACCTTCAAGCGCTTCTTGGTCGTTACCAGGTTGTGCGTGCGCGCAGCATCAAACTTGCTGCGTCACTCTCCCCGGAAGACGCCATGGTGCAAAGCATGGAGGACGCCAGTCCCGCCAAGTGGCACCTTGCGCACACCACGTGGTTTTTTGAGCGATTTGTTCTCGCCGCACGCGAGGGCTATCTCCCAGTCGATGCGCGATGGGACTTCGTATTCAACAGTTATTACCACAGCGTAGGCCCCATGCATGCGCGACCGCGCCGCGGACTGTTGTCGCGCCCTGCGTTGGCAGAGGTGCTGGGTTATCGCCACGAGATCGACGCGCGTATCGCTGCACGATTTGAAGCGGGCGACATTTCATCGGATTTGGCTCGGGTAGTGCTAATGGGCACACACCACGAACAACAACACCAAGAACTCTTGCTTACCGACATCAAGCACGCATTCTGGAGCAATCCCCTGCATCCGGCGTATCGCCAGGAGTTGACCACGCACCCCACTGCCGAAGCTTCACCGCTGCGATGGATCGCTTGTGATGAGGTCATTACCGAAATGGGGGCGGCGCCTTGGCCAGAAGCAAGGGAGTTCGCCTTTGACAATGAAGCGCCCCGTCATCGTGTGATAGTGCCTGCGCATGCCTTGGCCAGTCGCCCGGTGGACAATAGCGAGTATCTCGCGTTCATTGCCGATGGCGGCTATGAGCAGGTGGGGCTATGGATGAGCGAGGGTTGGGATCGGCTACAAGCGCAGGGGCACCGTCGTCCTCTTTATTGGCATCCCCAGGAAGAACTGGAATTCACCTTGGGAGGATGGTGCGAGCTGGACCCCCGCGCGCCGGTTTGCCATCTCGATTATTTTGAAGCCGACGCTTTCGCTCGCTGGGCAGGTGCCCGCCTTCCTACCGAAGCGGAGTGGGAGCAAGCCGCTGCAGGGTTGTCGGCGGAAGGCAACTTCCTCGAACGCGATGCGCTGCATCCACAAGCCAGTCAGACGACGTCGAACACGGGATTTGAGCAGCTATTCGGTGACGTCTGGGAATGGACCTCGACGGCTTACACCCCGTACCCAGGATTTAAGACCTTGCCCGGCTCACTGGGCGAATACAACGGCAAGTTCATGAGTGGGCAATGGGTGCTGCGCGGCGGGAGCTGTGCCACCCCTGGCGATCATATTCGCGCCACCTACCGCAACTTTTTCCCACCCCCCACGCGCTGGCAATTTTCCGGCGTGCGTTTGGCCAAGGACATATGAACGCTGAGATGATATCGACCGACCTGCACCCGACTCCTAACGACATTATCGGCGATGTGCTCGCAGGCCTTGCGCAATCCCCTAAGCGCTTACCTTCCAAGTATTTTTACGACGCCCGCGGCTCCGAACTCTTCGAAAAAATCACTCGACAGCCGGAGTACTACCTCACCCGGGTTGAGCTTGCGCTGTTGCAAGCCAGTGCTCCAGAGATCTCCCATGCAGTGGGGCCGTACGCGCATGTCGTGGAATACGGTAGCGGCAGCGGAAGAAAGACGCGCCTTCTGCTTGATGCGCTGGAAGACCCGGTGGCCTACACGCCAATCGAAATCTCTGAGAGCGCCTTGCTGGCCAGCGTTGAGCGGCTGGATCGAGAGTTCGGCGATGTGGAAATGCTGCCTGTGTGCGCCGACTTCACTCAGCCTTTCGAAATACCGCAACCTGAGCGGAAGGCAAAGCAGACCTTGGTCTTTTTTCCAGGTTCCACGCTGGGCAATTTTACTGAAGACGAGTCTGTGGCTTTGCTTCGCGCGATGCGCCAGACCATGGGCGCCCGTGGGGGCGCCCTGATTGGCATCGACATGCAAAAGTCCAGCGTACTGCTGGAAGCGGCCTACAACGACAAAGCCGGGGTCACGGCAGCCTTCACCCTTAACTTGCTCACGCGCCTCAATCGTGAGATTGCAAGCGATTTTTCCCTTAAAGACTTCGAGCACCAAGCGCACTATTCCACTGAATGCGGCTCGATCCTCACCTTCCTAGTGAGCAAGCGCGCACAAACTGTGACGATCAGAGATCAGCGTTTTGAGTTTGCCGAACGGGAAAAGATGCAGGTTGAATATAGCCGCAAATACACCGATGCAGGGTTTGCAGCGCTCGCTGGAAAGGCCGGTCTCAAGGTGGTGCGTGGCTGGAAGGATCCACAAGACTGGTTTGGCATAAAGCTGCTCCAGCCCGTATGAATCCGTAGCAGGGGCCGTGGCGCTGGCCTGAAAGCTCGGTCGCCCAGGCTCTCGTTCCAGCTCCAATATTCCCGGCGTTTTGATCTTGCCAAACGCTGGGTCCGCGGTCTTGGCACTTTGAGTCTGCTATGCGGGCGCACCTAGCGCTGTTTAGGCGCGCCTCTTTCGAGGGCAAAACCCGCGAAAACGGGCCTATGCGGCTTTGCCGACGCGCATACTGCCTGCCTCAACCCAACCAAGAGGCAACGCACATGAAACAAGCCATCTGGAACGACACCATCTTGGCAAGCAGCGACGACACCGTCGTGGTCGAGAACAACCACTACTTCCCACCCGCCTCACTGGCGCACGAACACTTCCGCGAATCCAGCCACACCACCGTATGCCCATGGAAAGGCACTGCGCATTACTACGACGTGTTGGTGGGCGATGCGGTCAATGCCAATGCGGCCTGGTACTACCCCGAGCCGAAGGACGCCGCCAAGCAGATTCGCGGACATGTTGCGTTCTGGAAAGGTGTGCAGGTTGCCTAGGGCCTGTTAACGCTATTGGGATAGGCCACGCCACATCTGGGCGCGTGCGGGGCAAGGAAGAGTGAGGAGATGTATGTCGATACCATGATCGAACGATGACGCCGCCCTGCTTTGGCCGAACCTGCCGCGTGCCGGCCTTCCTTGGCCGGACTTGGCTTGCCGTCGCCGCTACACCCTCTATGCCATCGCGAGCCGCAGACGCCTCTGCAAACGCCGCGAGGCCGCGGGGCCAAAGCGGTGAACACGTACACCCAGAGCCTCGAGCGCTCCTTGCGCGCGATAGGTGTTGCAGTGCTCTAGTCCCGCAACGCTCTTGTAGAATGGCGTCATCGGCAACCAGCGGCCGTCGACCTTGGCGAACCAACGGATTCGCCGGTCGTAGCGCCAGCGGTCGGTATAGAACTTTGCTGCGCGACGCAAGTTCTTCTTGATTTCAAGGTTCATTTCAGCGGACTCAAATCGTAGGC
>RRZT012292435.1_pt1 | contig 14330 bp, 13 predicted proteins | sample 2165551 | NCBI WGS metagenome assembly RRZT01 (sample SAMN10456910, study PRJNA506462) | wastewater metagenome | biome: wastewater; feature: sludge; material: wastewater sludge; isolation source: wastewater sludge with Escherichia coli K12::gfp cells carrying plasmid... | place: USA: Moscow, Idaho... | reverse complement strand
TTGATAGGGTTTATGCGGTGAAGACCCCTGAGATTGTTTCTGCTATTTTGGACTGGGATTTCTTTAAATTTTCCTGCCATAACTGTAACCATATGGTGCTAATTGATTACCCAACAGTCGTAGTCGATGAAGAACAAAAAACAATTATTCAGTATTGTGCAGATGGTAATGTTGATGTGCTTTCAATGCAAATTTGCTCTTTGATTTCTGAGGGTGTTAATCTCAGTGAGTATAGAATTCGAGTAGTTTCGGATATAGAGTCTTTCGTTGAAAAGGTACAGATTGTTTCAGCAGGGTATGATGATAGAGCAATTGAGCTTATGAAGTATATGAATAGTCCTTTTGAGGATGGTGATATTCAGTTTAACTATGAACATATGGTTTTCACCAAGGTTGGACATGAAAGCTATCAATTTATGTTTATTAATAACCAGACTGCAGTAGCATCTCTCGACTTTTCTCAAGAACAATATGAGTACTACCTTGCTGATGTTGTGGACCTAGAAACTAATACATATTACATAGACTCTAGATGGGCGGAATCATTTACTCGTTCCAGTTTGGCATAAAATTCAAAATTTATTTACTAATATCAATGACCTGATCATTAGTTAGGTCATTTTTTATCTTCTAATTTAGAAAAACGTAGTTAATATATATAATTATTATGTAGATTTCTAGAAAGGAGGTAAAATCAATGGTAAGACGGAATTCTAAAATTACCCGTCAACTAATAGATGAATATTTTCCTTGAATTTTGAGAACCTTAGGAGTAAAATTAAGGTTGTTTATTTGAAAATTCTATGATAGAATAAATTTGAAATATTGGATCTTCTGTTATCGGGGATAGGGGTTCGACTCCCCTCCTCATCATTTGCTGCTAACCGATGTTACAGACTCCTCTACCTTTTTACTATTACTCACACAAGTGGGTGTAGAAATACTTATAGAAATAGTGAATGATTGGTTATTCAATTCATTGAATGTAATGGAGGGCAAGATTATGGCAATAATAATTTCGCAGGGTTCAAAATTTCTAATGTGTCTCGTTGCAGCGGTGAGGAGCTTCGGTAGCATTTATGCAGAGCTAGCGAGACACTACAAAAGAGTATTGCAGACAATGGAATACTTTTTTGTAGTGTTATATGGATTGGAGTTATATTATGGCAGATTCTATTATTGCTAATGCGTTAAAAAATGGGATTGATAGTCCTAAGTATGAAGGATTTGATGCCTGTGCATATTTAACTTTTGATATTCTTAATGGTGAGAAGGATAAGTTAATAAGAAAAATTTCTTCCGGTGAGTATCTTTCTTCGGAAGAACAGTATTTTTTGGCAAGACTGGATACAATTATGAAAATTCTCAATGAAGAATATGATGAATTTAAGTTTTAATCCAAAGGTTAGTATAATTTGAAAGGATGGCTATATAGTCATCCTTTTATTTTATATACTACAATAGTAGATTTCTGGAAAGGAGGTTAACCATATGGTAAGAAGGAATACTAGAAAGACAACTCGTCAGCAGCAACGTATTCTTGATGCATTTGAAAATGAGCGTACGGTTGAGATTATTCCAGCTAAGCGTGAGTTTACTGATGTAAAGACAACCAAGTTGCGCGTGGCTGCCTATTGTAGGGTGAGTACCTTTGATGAATCACAATCTGGGAGTTTTGAACTTCAAAAACAAACTTATACTGAAAAGATAAACAACAACCCAGACTGGGAGCTTGCTGGTATTTATGCAGACCAAGGTGCTTCAGGGACAACAATTAAGCGGCGTGAGCAATTCAAGCAGATGATTGATGATTGCCGTGAGGGAAAAATTGATTTAATTATCGTGAAGAGTGTTAGTCGGTTTGCCCGTAACCAGTTAGACTTTATTGGTATATATCGAGAGCTTAAAGCTTTACTTTACCGAATCCAGTAGGGATTTATATTGAAGATATTAATCTTAATACTTTGGATACTAATAGCGAGTTTATACTTGGAGTTATGTCCATCGTTGCTCAAGGTGAAAGTGAGCAGAAGAGTGCGTCCATTACTTGGTCGGTAATAGAGCGGTTTAAGAGAGGAATACCAATTATTCCCACTCACAATTTACTCGGTTATACAAAAGACCAGTATGGACGGATTATGGTAGATGAATCAGAAGCAAAGATTGTCAGGTTCATTTATGACTCGTATATTGATGGTATGTCTGCTCGAGAAATTGCAGAATCACTAATGGATAGTCATATTCCTACAGTCACAGGGCTTGATAATTGGTCTAACCTAGCAATCTATAACATTCTCAAAAATGAGAAGTACAAAGGTGAAATCATCATGCAGAAGACTTTTACTGTTGATCGCTTCAGTCATAAGTCTCGTAAAAATAATGGTGAGAAGCCTAAGTATCGTCTAAAAAATGGAATTCCCTCAATCATACCAGAATCTAGATGGGATTTAGTGCAAGAACTTATTAAACTACCAAGAAGAAAATCGAAATCTACAAATAAAGTTATTGCACCTAAGCTCTACATCAAGAAGCTCAAAACTGGTAATTTGAGGGATTTTGTTGTACTTGACCCTAGTTGGAAAACTAAGGATATTAAAGAAGTATTTAAATAAGAAAGAGGAACACTATGCGTTTTAAAGATTTTGGTTTGGAAGTAGTAACTGTTGAACGTTCGTCATTCGATTATAGCATGACCATCAATAAAAACTTTGTTACTTTTAGTAAGGGGATTGTTCAAGAGTTGGATTATCCTGCTCAAGTTTTGATTGCTTTCAATAAGGAAACAAGGGTTATGGGAATTCAAGTTTGTCGTGCCAAAACTAGAGGGTCGTTCACGTTTTCAAAACCAGAGGGTGAGCAAAAGGGGATTGTTCAAGTCATGAATAAGAATCTGAAAGAAACTCTGCTTCATATCATGCCAGAGTGGAAAAGCGACAAACGCTACAAAATCGAGGGAATTCACATACCTGAAGATAAGGCTTTTGTTTTTGAGCTATCTAAATTTGAAGAGTTACCTGACTTCCGTAAGAAATAGTCTACAATTAAGGAATTATTAAGCAGAAGGAGCTATACCATAGTCACCCCTAAATAACTTTTTCTTTTTCATAATCTCCTTAAGACAAGAACACGATTGTTGTGTTCTTGCCTTTTTAATATTTTTATGTTAGCGTGTTCGTGGTATAATATAGTCAGATAGCGCTTAGGAGAAATTAATATGCGAAATGATATTCAGCCATCACTACAAACTATAAGATCTTACTTTGAAAAGTCAGAATTTTATATTCCCACCTATCAACGTCCGTATGCTTGGCAAGTTCCACAGTGTGAACAATTAATTGAAGATATTAATCTTCATATGGAAAACTTTGATGAAAGCTCTCAAGATAATTATTTTTTTGGTGCGGTTCTAATAGCACAAGAATCTGGTGAAGAGTATGATGTGACATTGATAGATGGACAACAAAGGACGACCACTTTTATGTTATTACTGAAAGCTATTCTCTTAAAAATTGAGAAAGAGCTTGAAGCTTTGCCAGGTACTGATAATGATGCAAGAAGGTTAGTAAAACGCCTAAATGGTCTAAAAGAACAGATTGTAACCATGCTTTTCAGAATAACCGATGATGAAAAAGATGATTATGTTGATGGATTATACTATCCCACAGTCGAGAGAATTAAGTATGTAAACGATTCAATTTCTGAAAAATACTCTAGTGAAATACCAGTTATATTATTGGGAGAAAACTTTAATTCGATTAAGGAAAATGTCCATCAAATTTATCGTCGTCAAAAGGATAACAGGTATACTAACTTCTATAAAAATTTTAGATACTTCTATAACACATGTAATGAGTTGAATGCATTTAACCTAATAAATTTCGCTAACCATTTTATCAATAATTGCCAGGTTATCACAATTACGAGCTATAATACTGATCAGGCTATCAATATTTTCAATTCATTAAATGGAACCGGTGTTCCGTTGACACCGATCGAAGTGATTGTTTCTAAAACAACAGCAAATGCTTCTGATAGAAAAAATTTTGAACGAAACTGGCAAGAAATTGTACAACGTACTGATTCTGCAAGGCTAGACTTGAACTCATTAATTACTCACTATATTTTCGTTAAGCTATCAGAGCAGAATGGTGCTGACCGTAGGAATCCTGGTATAAGAGCATTCTTTTCAAAAAATAAATATCTTTTAAATGATGATATTCTTTTTACAACTGAATTGGATAAAATTATAGATAATTATGAGAGTGTAGCTGATTCCATTGTGGGACAGTTACTAAGTAGACTAAATGGTAATTTACGTCCATTTATTAGTAGCTATCTATTCTTCCGAAGCGATAGTCGTTATTTAGATTACTTACTTCGATTAGGTATTTTGATTGAATTGTCAGAGTTATCTTATAGCCATAGGCTTTTTAAAGGTTTTTTAGAAGAAATCAACTTGATGTATAGTCAAGTTGACTCAATTTCAACTACAGAATTGATAGATAAAGTAAAAAATCATATTCAAACAAATTTTGAATATGATGAAGTTAAACAAATACTGTCAGAAAGTGGTGTATCCAATTCGCTTCTCTATATTAATGAGTTTTTATTTTCAATAGAAACAGGGGCACAATTTAACTTAGAGGGGAATATCGATATTGAACATATTATGCCGCAAAGTGGTCGTAACCGTGAAAACATAATGTTAGATGCTGGTTTTGATAATCAAGAAGAGTTCCGTGAATACGCAGAAAAAATAGGGAATAAGATTCTACTTGAAGCTGATATCAATCGAGGTATTGGAGATGCATGGTTTAGAACTAAAAGAGAAAATAGTATTACTAGTGGTCACGGTTATATTGGCAGTAAATTTCCAATAGCTAAGTCACTTGTCAACTATCCAAAGAGTGTTTGGACTAAAACTGAAATTGAATTAGCTACGGAGCGAGCAGCAAGACGGATTGCAAATTTTATTTTTGAGAGATAATATTATTTTTTACAAAGATTATAGATTCAAAAGGAGCACATCAATTTGAGTGCTCCTCTTTATTTTAAATTCGTGACTGTTTTTTGATAGATATACTTCTTGGTGAGTTTACTGTCCTCGAGTTGCTCTACCATGAATATGAAGTAGTGATCGCGGTTATCGGTAGCCTTCTCTTTATTGAGCTTAAAATAGTTTTTTCTTGATTTTGCCATGATCAACAAAATATCATCAGTTAAGAAAGTGAGTGGTGTATCTAAAGCAGAGTAGCGGTAGAAGTCAGCTTCAAATTGTCTGTAGTTATCACTGAAATAGTCCATTTGAAGTTCATTATGATGAAACTCAAGCTGATTCATATAGTACCTCCAGCTCTTCCTCAAACAAGTCGATGTGAAGAATATCTTTGAAGGAAGCATTGATGTAACCTGATTTAGTCTTCATCGATAGATTGCTTTTATTTAGTTCGTACACAGTTCCAACATAGCTTACTGGTTTATCATTCTCCAGTATGTCGAAGTGAGCTATTAGCTGACTTGAATAAAGTTGACTGGCTAATAGTAATTTATTTTCAAGAGTTAAGTCTGATAGATATGAAATCTTACTTGCATCAGTATCAAGAGCAGTTGTATGCTCGGATAGAAAGAAGCCCATCCATTTCTGCATGCCTACGTCTTGATACTCTCTGGCACATTGCCAAGGGAGATATGAACGGTCAACCATAAGTAACACCTCCTGTTATCAATTTATTTTAGTCCATCTAAGCCACCTGCAGAGTGTCCCCCAATCAATTTACTACGTTCAATATTTCGTGAACCTTCGGTAAGAATATTGGCTTTTTGAATGGCTAAGAATCCAAATTGCTCTCGAACTGAATCAATAGCGGTTTGGAGCTTTTCTTCTTTTTCAATAGTCTCCATATCATCAAAAAGTGAAATCAAACCATAGCTTTCATCAACAAATCCACTGTATGAAATACCAATCTGTCTCACTGCTCCAGAATCGTACTTGTTGCGGAACAGTTCGATAACATGCTTGACCATAGTCTTGGTAAGATTAGTAGGTTCTATCTTCATCTGTGCATTGATGGCTTTCTTCATCTCGATGTTGGAGTATCCAATGTGGATAGAAACAATAGTGACTTTCTTGTGGGCTTTTCTCAAGCGTATGGCAACTTGTTCAGCCATTTCAGATAAGACAAGCTCTATCTCCCTTTGATTGTGATAATCACGCTGTAAGACTTGGGAATTGCCTAATCCGTGGCTTTTTGGCTGATAGGGATTATGTACATTACTTTCGTCAACCCCATTAGCATGGAACCATAGTTGCAGACCAACTTTACCAAATTCTTTCTTAAGGGTAGTTGGATCCACATTGGCCAGTTCTTTAATGGAATTAATACCAAGTTTATGAAGTCGTTTCTCGGTTCGACTGCCAATCCCCCAGAAATCGGAAAGAGAAGGTATAACCCAAACTTTACTCTCCACGTCTTCATAGGACCAATTAGCTCGCATGGTAACAGTCTTCTTGGCTTCGTTATCAAGAGCAAGTTTAGCAAGGAGCGGATTGGCATTACTCATTCCAACAGTTGAGTAGATACCAGTTTCTCTCCAAATATCTCTTTGGAGCATAGCTGATAGATTATCGAGTTTTGCTTTTCGAGACATGGATTTATCATGGATGAAGTAGTTGAGGGATGAAGTTAAATCAATGAAGCCCTCATCTATAGAGTAGGGGTGAATATCATTGGGAGCAGCATAGTTTTGGAAAATGTGTTGGATTTCCAAGTTTTTCTCAATATATCTATCCATTCGAGGTGGAACAATGAGTGTCCGTTTAGCCCAGTGTTCGATGAAGGACTTGTATTTTGGTGTAACCTCAATCCCTTGTCTCCAGACGTTCTGATAGCTGAATTTTCTTGTCTTAATATCAAAAGGAAGGTCATAAGACCGACCAACGTTTGATTTGCCAAAGACCTTTTTGAACATAGGAGAAGAAGCGAGGATAAGTCCAGCAGAATTATCAGCACGACTCATGACACAGAGAGAAGTGTGCAACGGATTTAGCCCACGGTCTACACATTCCACGGAAGCATAGAATGATTTCATATCGACGAAAGCAATATCAGAAGTTGGTTCTTTTGAATAGTCGATATATCCCATAAATTACCTGTCTTTAAGTTTGGAGAGTTCCTCGGTTAGCTCTTGTACATAATCGGTAATATCATATTCTTTTAAGTAGGGAGTGAATAAGATGCGGTCATCTTTGATGTAAATCATTTCTTCCACTTTAACTGACATCATCTTCCTCCTTCATTGCGATGAGAATACAATCCTCAATCAGGAAAGCATAGGAGTAAATATTACAATCTTCATCGTCAGGAATAAGAACTTCATCAAAACCTTCATTTTCTAAACGTTCTTCGAAGTTATCCATGTTGAAAATTTCTACTTTGCATTCTGGATTGTATCCATAGGTACCTAATTCTAAAATGTCTTTGAGTTTCATAACTAAGCTCCTTCCACAGGCATGAAATGCCCAACAACCTTACCAACGATACGGAAATCATCATCTTGGGAAATAAAGCGTTCAGGGTTACCTACCTCATTGATTGACACCATTCGGAAACCATCTTCAACTTTGTAGAGCTTTTTGATGTAGGTCTGTTCATTCCATACTAAGGCATAGACTGCTCCATCATAGTCAAAACCAGTTTCACGAATAAGTGCTACCTCGCCATCCAGGTATTTTGGAGACATAGAAGTTCCTTTGATCCAAGTAGCAAAGTCATAACCATATTGTTCCTCATCAGAGTAAACAGTACGAGTCTCGTATTCGTCCGCAAAACTTTGTCCAGGACCAGCAGATAGCGAAATATCGTCCAGAACTTCGATAGGAAAAAGCTGAATGACCTTACGCTCAGCCTCACGTTGAGTTTGAAGTAAGTCCTCCATATATTCCTCAGCTAGAACTTTGTTGAAGTCGTTGAGCTGCAGGAAATTGTTTACAATGTTGTACTCAGATTCGAAGTAAGTTACTGGCACTTCAAGAAGAGTAGCGAGAGCTGTGAGGTTTTTTTGATTTGGTTTTGCTCGACCAGATTCCCAGCTACTGTAAGATGAACGATTAATTTCAAGTATGTTTGCGATTTCAACCTGAGATAAGTTTTGATTTTCTCTTCTTTGTTTGAGACGTAATCCAGAAAACATGGTATAATACTCCTGTGTTGTTTTATAAAACAACTAATTATATCCAAAAATAAAAAAAAAAGCAATGATTTTATTAGTTGTACGGATTTCGGTACTTTATGGTAAAATAATAATATATAATCTCAAGGAGTTGTTATGAGTATAAGTTACGGTCCGCTATGGAAAAAACTAGAAGAAAAGAATATTACAAGAACTGAATTGAGAGAATCCGTCAAACTGGCTTCCAGTACTTACTCCAAATTAATAAAGAATGAGAGTGTTACAACGGATACTTTGCTGAAAATTTCTTTGTACTTACAGTGTGATGTATCTGAATTAATAGAAAGTTTAGTTGATGAGGTCAAAAAGTAAAACGATATGACATATACTTTAAAGAAAGAGTTAGGCCAGGTATTTACGCCAAGTAATATTTCAAGGTTAATGGCCTTGTTTTTTCAGGGAAGGACGTATGATGAGATTCTCGATCCTGCTGCCGGGTCAGGCTCTCTTTTAGAGGCCTGTATGGATTTAATCGATAGAGAGACAAAATTAAGTGCGGTAGAAATTGATGAAGATTTAATTGATATTCTAATAGATAAAGGTTTCGATACCTCTTATATGAACTTTTTTGATTTTGACAGAAGAGTTGATGGAATCATAATGAATCCACCATATATACGCCAGGAGTTGCTGACGAGTGAAAATAATAAAGATATATTAAGAAAAAAAATTAAATTTAAAAATATAAATTCTAGGTCTAATCTATATCTTTATTTCTTGCTAAAAGGATTAGACATTGTCAAAGAAGGTGGAAGAGTTGTCGCAATACTACCAAATACTTGGTTGAACTCAGAATATGGTGTTTCAGTTCAAAAACATATACTTAACAAATATTCGTTAGTGTCAGTAATTGATTTTGAAAAGAATGTCTTTAAGGGTGTTGATGTTGATGTTTCAATTTTTGTAATAGATAATATTCCTCCTTCTGATTTAACATCAACTGAATTCTGTTATTTTGGAGATATTGATGTTAAAAAAATTAAAAGTTTGGATCAGGCAGAAGTTAAACAAAGTGTTTTACAAAATGAGATTTTAAATTTAGGATGGTCATTCTATAAGTTAAATAGTAATCAGTTCAAGTTTAGGAATCTACAACCACTTTCGACCTTCGCAAAATTAAATAGAGGATTAACAACTAATTACAATAAATTTTTTATTCGCAATTATGATGATTCTTTAGTTAAAAATTATCCTGATATGTTTAAAAAAATAATAAACAAGCAAAATGAAATTGAAGGTATAAAAACAAGGCTGAATAGTTTAAAAAAAGTTGCCCTTGTTATACCACATTCTATTGAAAAATTACCTGATGAGATTTTATCGGAAATACTTGAGATAGAAAAAGAGGTAGTTCAGAATGAAAAACCCAAAACTCTCTATAGAAAGATGGTAGATAAGAAGCCATGGTATTTATTACAGGCGCCCCAAAAGAAATCTTTGATATTCAATTATATTATTAGAAATGATGTTCGTTTTATTTTAAATGATACATCAGCAATTGTAAAAGATAATTTCTATCAATTAATTTTTGAAGACAATGAAAAGGAATTATTCTATTTAGCTGTTTTAAATAGTTCTTTTTCAAGATATTTTATTGAAAATATAGGAAGAAGCTATGGAAGTGGATTATTGAAAATTCAAAAATATGAGTTGGAAAACCTACTTGTCTTAGACTATCGGAAGATATCGGATAAAGATTTTGATAGAATTGTTAGCTTATCACTAGAATTATTAACTAGATATTCACAGGATACTATTTCAAAAATTGATAAGGTTCTGTCAAATTATTATCTTAGTGAGTGTGAAACTGGGATAAGTGATTTTTACAGTCGATTAGAGAAATTGATTAAAGGAAGACTAAATAATGAAAATTGATACGATAAGCCTATTCTCTGGAGGAGGGGGGTTGGATTTAGGATTTAAAAACTCCGGATTCAATATTGTTTATGCTATTGATATTGACAAAGCTGCTGTAGATAGTTACAGAGAGAATATTGATCCAAATATTTTACTAGAGGATTTATTTGAAGTTGATTTAGCTACCTTACCAAAAGCTAAAGTGGTTATTGGTGGTCCTCCATGCCAATCATTTAGTTTGGTTGGAAAGCGTGATGTTCATGATAATAGATCCGATTTAGTTTGGAGATACTTGGAGATAATTAATCATGTGCAACCAGAATATTTTGTTTTTGAAAATGTCGTGGGATTGAAATCTGCCAAAACTCCTAAAGGAACAAAAGTAATTGAGGACCTAGCTTCAGCTTTTGAACGAATAGGTTATACTATTAATATCGAAACCTTGAATGCAGCAGATTATGGAGTACCGCAAAGAAGAAAAAGGGTAATTATTGTCGGAAGTAGATATGGATTAAGGTTTAACTTTCCAAAACCAACTCATAATGAGGATGGTAGTTTGGGATTAAGTAAATGGGTGTCTGCTCAGGAAGCAATTGGAGATTTGGGTGAGGCGACTGTCGATGGCATTACGAAATACTGTACAGCAATTGAGAACTCGTACCAAGAATTGATGAGAGAAAAAAGCTTAGAGAGTGTGTCTCAGCATTACTATCCTCAAATGAGTGATTTAGATAAACAGATAATCTCCTTTGTGAAACCCGGAGGGAATTACATGGATGTACCTGACTTCGTTCCTTCAAATAGAATAAAGAAATTCAAGGAAACCGGTGGTAGAACAACCTGTTACGGAAGACTTTTGCCCTCAAAACCTGCTTATACAATAAATACTCATTTTAATAGACCAAATGTAGGATGTAATATCCATTATAAACAAGATAGATTGATTACTGTACGTGAGGCTCTACGTTTCCAAAGTTTTCCAGATACATATAAAATTATCTCTAAAACAAAAAGGGGTCTTCATACAGTAGTTGGTAATGCGGTACCACCTCTATTAGCAGAAGCTATAGCAAAACAGTTGAAAAAGTACATTCTTTATAATAATTAGAAATAAGAGAGTAACTATGGTCAATTACAATATTAATCATACAGATGACGAAGTGGGTGCCTTTCATCCCATTTGTAAAAGTGCATTACAGAAGGCATTAGAAGAATTGGGATTAGATGATAATTACCAAGTGATACACCATTACCCAATAGGACAAATAGTTCCTGATTTTGTAATTTTAAATAAAAGCACTGATAAAATTTTGTTAATAATAGAAGTAAAAAGGAAGCCATCACAAGTAAAAAGTACAAGATATAAGGATCAAGCTCGTTCTTATATTCTTGAGGCTGGTTCACCAAAATTGGAGACACCATACTATGTTTTAACTAATTTAGAAGTTACTAACTTTTTCAAGTATGATGCTAATAGGACTTCCGTTAATAAACAGATGCTTGCTCCTAGTCCAATGGAATCAGGATATTTTAATAGGACATTTTCTTTTACTGATTTAGTTGAAAATTTCAAGATATGTATTTCTACAGCGAAATCAGATTCAGGAAGATTTCTTTGGGGGTATGGTGATATCGTTGAAGTTCTTGCAAGATATGATTTGGATTTTGATAATTGGCATACCGCATTTACAGTAGTTGGATATGAATTCATTCGCTCAGTACTATCAAATAGTCAAAATTTAAGATGGAGACCAGCAACTTATTACCAGAATAATCCCAGAATGCTGCAAAACATAATAGGAACGGTTAATTTTACTACTTTAACTTCTCCAGATATTATTAAAAAAAATGATGTATGGGAGCAATCTTTTCTTGATGGAGTAGTCAAATTGGCTAGCAATTCAGCTGATGCGGATGAATTGACCAGTGCTGTACACGAGTATTTAGTTAAAAAGAAATCGCATTTAGGAGTTGTTCCTACGGATTTAGAACTTGCAACAGCATTAGTAGCACTAACCATAGATAGAGATAAATTTACTGCTAATGATATTGTATGTGATCCAGCAGCAGGAGGTGGGAATCTAATAGCTGCGCTAATCGAATATTTTAATGAGGTAGAACCTAAACAAATTAAAGTTAACGATATCTCAGATGATTTAAGTCACTTATTGAGCTTAAGGCTAGGTCTACGTTTTCCAAAATCTATTTCACCTGACAACTCTCCCAAAATTAATAATCAAAATATAATTGATTTACCAGAAGACTATTTTTCTGATGTTTCCTTTGTACTTTTAAATCCACCATATTTATCTGGTGTTGCTAATCCTAAAGAGATAAAAAATGTTCTAAACAGAATAAGACAAAATTTTAGGATCAAACCAATAACAGGTGTGGGTCAGGTACCGTTAGAAGGGCCTTTCCTTGAGTACCTACTAGAAAAAATTGAAAATGGAACCGCAGTTGGGGTGATTTTACCTAAATCTCATCTATTTGGATTAGGAAAAGAATCGACAGCTATCAGGAAGTTATTAATTGAAAAATTTGGATTGACTAAAATTTTTCTTTATCCTAGAGATAACCTATTCAACGATGTTATTAAGGAAACTGTAATATTGGTCGGTGAAAAAGGTAATACTAAAGATGATGTAGTTTTGATTCAAACCACTCATAAGGTTTCAGATATTAATATTAATGATTTATCAGAACTGAAGAAGTCTGATGTGTTGGATATTAGAAATATTTCTAGAACTAAGCTTGATTTGTCAGTAGATGATGGGTGGAGAACTTTCCTTAGTGATTTTGATATTCCTTATGAAATTAGTAAGGATATAAAGAACTCAAAAGGATTTCCGAATCTATATCGTGGAAAAGCTGGTAATAAGGGAGCTACAGATGTTCTTTTTATTACGAAACATCCACAGTGGGATAAAGTAAAAGGAATTGTTCCACAATCATGGTTGGTAGATGCAATTGAAAATACTAATGATATTAATGAAAAATTTAAGTACATCAATGATTTAAAATTGAAGTGCCTAGCACCTCCAGAGAATGCTTTTCAAGTAGGAACTACAGAAAATCAGTTGTTAGAAAAGATAATAACTACAATTCAAGTCCATTCTAGTTCTAATAAGCAAGGGAAGCAACTGAAAAAAACAAAAACAATTTCTGATATAATTAAAATTATCAGGAGTGATTCATCAAAAATAGTTCCAGCAGGAAGTTTAATAATACCTAGAAATCTTAGAAAAACTTTTAAAGCTTATATCTGTAAAAAACCAGTTGTTGTTAGTACAAACTTTTTTGTAATAGAGAAGCAAAAAGATTATGATATGGAACTTATATATTCCTGGCTTTTTTCAGTTTTTGGGCAGATACAACTTGAATTTTTCTCAAAACTTCAAGAAGGCGCAAGAAAAAGTGAAAAATTTGCTTTTACTCCAGTATTAATTCCTGATATTGATAATTTTCCAGGCACGGATGATACAAGTAGAACTTTTTATGATTTCGGTATAGCTAACGATAATGATAGAGAATGGGCAAAGCTACTTGAAATTAACTTTGATAAACTTTCTCTGTATAATGAAGCTATTTATGATTTAATAATGCAAAGAAATCCCTGATTTAGGATTATATCTACTACAGAAGATGGAAGAAAACTGAAAATAGAGGTGAGTTAACCTCTATTTTTTAGAGAATGATGTTGTTTTATGATACAACAAACAATTGAGGTAAATAATGCCGATTACTGAATTTATTAAAAGAAAATTTTCTGAACGAATTAAATCAGATATCCATAGTGATATTTTTGTAACCATAAAAAACAGGGCAGCCAAAAGTGATGAGAATTGGGAAGTGGTTTCAAGAGAGCTTCCCAAATTTAAATCGATAAAGGCAATACCGTATCAGATAGACTTTAAAACCATTCGAATCTTAGTTAATGTAACTTTAACCACATATTTTGAATTTATTAATGATCAGGATGTTGAACAACGAAATGTAGATTGGTGTCATACAATTGAATATGAACTTCATTTTGAAGAAGAAGTAAGATTGACATTTATCAATATTGGTAAATTGCGTTCAGTAGAATTTGATCTAGAAAAACAGTTGGATAGTACCTTGTTACCATATATGTACAATCACCAATACGAACAAGAAGCAGAATTATTCCTTGAAACTTTCTATTCAGACTTTTTGAAAGAACCAAGTCCAATTGACCCATTAGTTGCTATAAATAAGCTCAA
>RRZT010758486.1_pt1 | contig 14331 bp, 8 predicted proteins | sample 2165551 | NCBI WGS metagenome assembly RRZT01 (sample SAMN10456910, study PRJNA506462) | wastewater metagenome | biome: wastewater; feature: sludge; material: wastewater sludge; isolation source: wastewater sludge with Escherichia coli K12::gfp cells carrying plasmid... | place: USA: Moscow, Idaho ... | reverse complement strand
GCACACCAGCCTTACCTTCTTGTCTGACCACTTGATAACCAGGCAACTCATCAGGATTGTCAATGTATCTAGTAGTGACTGGTATTGGTTCTGTTGTTACGATACGTTCAGGAAGAGCTAGTTTTTGAATTGTGACAGGTTTGGCTGTTGGAGCCGGTTCAGAGAATTCAGGAGGTATTGGTTTCAATTGAATATTTTCTATTTTGAAATCGCTTGTTGGCGCAAACAATCCTAAAATAGCCAAATCACCCCAATATTTAATTGAAACATCAGAACCACTAAACGCAGTAACAGAGCCTGCAGCACCAACCACATCAGATGGTGCATAACCACCCTCATAAATCTCCCACTCACCCGATTCCACTGTGTTTCTTACACCAGAAATCATAGCTGAGGCTCCAGTATCAGATTTAAAAGCCAATCGTTCTCGTTTGTCAAAGTCTACCGTACGGAACATCGTTGCAATATTCACAGGCTCATCCGTTCCCGTTTTAACAAATTGGAAACGTAGTTCCGTCGCGGATTCCATTGAACCATTATTGGGAGCATCTATACTGAAGGCATGAGAATAGTCATCGACGTACGGGTCTAACCACAGAGGGCGTGTATCACCAGCGACCCAAGTGACGACAACATCAACTCCCTCCGTACCGCTTATACGAATAGGCGCACCCTTGTTAATACCGTTACCGGTACTATTAGGATCAAAAGCACTAACCGTAGAATAAAAATCAACCACTTTCTTAGCATTCGCAGAATTAAATAATTCTGCAATATTGATTTGTGTAACCTCAACACCCGTAGCTCGCAACACTGGTGTGGTTCCGGAAGTGTCGATTTCGAGTGCCGCATTTTCTACATTATATCGAATTGCCTCATTTCTAGCTGTGTTATAAGCATCTTTACGTGCGTTATATGCTTCAAGTTCTGCCGAAATATCACCTTTGTTAGCAAGGATTGAGTCAGTAGATGCAATATGTTGGTTAACTTGCTGTTCCATAGTTGCAATACTTGCAACAGGTACTGTAACGGTCTCACCCAATTTAACATTGGCTGATATCTGACTGTCCACACGGGAGTTAAAGGCTTGAACCTTATTATATAAATCAGTAAACTCATCAGCATGTACAGATGTTGTAACCGTACCACCCAAGATGGCCGCTGCTGTAAGGAGTACTTTTCTATTTTTTCTAATAATCATAAAATCCTCTTAATTTTTTAATACCTTAAATATATCTTAATACACCTTAATTATACCAAATCGGGGGGGGGTTGTCAAGAGAAGATGGCATAAATTTTAATTATAATAATATTCGGGCGCTTATGATAACTTATTCTGGTGTATACACGTCAACCCAAAGAACCTCAAAAGACTCCTATTAGTCTTGTTCATCTATTGACAAAACCTACAATATATGATATAATAAAGGTATAAAGTAAAATAACGTGGGTAAAACCACTAGGAGGAATAATGGCTTTTGGAGATTTTGGTAAAAAAGCTCAGAGACAAATTCAACGAGACTATTACAACAAAACGAAACAAAATGCGAACGCACCTCGAAGAGATGCAAACCAAAAGGTTGACAAAAAGAACAAGACTACGGCCGACCCGGAATGGTACTATCTAGCACCAACCTGGGGTGTAAGTGTTGGTGGTTATTTACTTCTTTGCGTAGTATTACAATACTTCTCAATGATGTTCATAAACTTACCACCAAACGAACCAGATGTTGGATTCTTCCACATGAACGGCTTAGTTCCTTGGTATTTTATCTTAGCCTTACCAGTAATTGCAATTGTCTACTTTATAGCCTATAAGAAAATCTATGCTATATGGTTTAACAACAATGCTATGCACTTGACAAGCGACATTGAAGAATATACAAACGATGCCTATATTCGAACAATGGACCATTTGACCCAAGAATTAGACGTAGCACCCGATGTGGGACTAGGTTTTGACGGACACGTATCAACCCTTATGGGTCATGCCATGATAAGCAACAAAGGTATTAAGAAAATTGACGTACCAGTTTACGACCCAACGGTCGATGGTTTCGTAAAACGGGATGAGAATGGTAATATCGTCACCAAGAAGATGCCTATGTTTGACGAAGAATTGGCAGATACTTTGTTCTCAATGTCAGGTGTACCACAAAAATTTCGTATCTTACATGACGCTACCGATTACGACTTCAACCCTAAGTTGAAGAAAAATGAAGGTGGGGACGGTAAGAAACGTTCAGGTTCCTACGGTCGTATGGAGTATGATACTCTAGCAGATGTGATAAATAATGAATTTTATCCATTAGATACAGAAACAGCACGACCAGCAGGTGTATATTTTTACGACAGCCGCCCGGTTAATACGGTATTGATCGCTATCACCCGGGGTGGTAAAGGGTGTTTGCCCCATTTATTAGGTAACTAGTAAATGCTAACACGTTAAAAGCTTTGAATCCCTAAAGTCTCCAAGCCCAAACAGTGATTAGAAATGATGAGCTGTGAGGTAATGAAAATAGAAAAGAGTTGGAGAATGTAAATAAGGTTAAATCCTAAGTTCATAAGAATGGGTCTTTAGCTGGGAACACTCTAAGGGCGTAAGCCTATGAGGGACCCTCAACGATTATCCCCTTGTCGGGGAGTAGAACCGCAAGCTTATGGCGGAAGAAAAATGTGTGACTAACGAGGTGGGAAGGGTTGACAAATAAGACCATTTATGATATAATATAGTTATGAAGAAAACGAATAATATTATTAAATTAAATGGAACATCCAATTATTTCCCACAAATAGAAGCGACGGTAGAAGAGTTACTACCAATGTATTATTATGGATTTGTAACACCAAGTACACTAAAAGCCTTGGTTACTGATGAATCAGTTGTTGATAAATTGGTGTCTGACTATAAATCCACAAGAAGTAACTCAAAACAAGCCTATCAAGAGAACCTTTCAAGATGGATGGATAAGACTGATGAAGTAAGAGTTGATTTGAATGCTTATTTATCCGGAGACTTAGACCGTATAGACATCATGGTCAAGTACGGCTTAGATTATAAGAAATTAAAATCCTTTTTCTCAGATGTTTTGGGTGTTGATAGTGTTAAAGATTGGTCTAAACGTAAGTCCATATCTCAAAAGAACACAACTCTTGGTTTATATGGTGTTGAACATACCGCCTTATTGGAAGATGTTCAAAAGAAACGGGTTGCAACAACACGAGAGCGTTATGGTGTAGACAATGTTATGGAATTATCTGAGTTTAAAGATAAATTGAAAGAAACCATGTTATCCAAATACGGTGTTGAGCATAATTTTCAATTATCCGACCCCGCTAAAAATTGGAGAAAATCTACATATAATACATTGACAAGAGATGACAAGTGGAAAGCAGTCTTATCAAAGTATGATGAATCAGAAATCTTCTTACAGGAATTACCACTCTCTCGCAGAGATTTTGTTATATCAACCTTAAGTAATGACCATGTTGAAAACCTTATCAAGCTTTGGAATGATGAGTATGGTCTTATGGAATATCCTGACAATCAGTTATTCAAATTATCAATAGATTTCTCTATACCTTGGTTGAAGTATTACAACCAAAAGGGCTTGTTGAAAGTTCCAGAGGTTTATCTTGAGAAAACAGTGTCTAAGTATGAAACAATGCTTGAACATAAATTGAAGGAATTGAATGTACCATATGTACGCAACCACAGAAAACTCTTAGACGGTTTAGAAGTAGATTTTTATCTACCCGAACATGGTTTAGCTATTGAGGTCAATCCATCATCAACCCATAATAGTAATATCTTTGCAAAGACTAGCAATCGTTCATATTTGAATAGGTCTAAGGATAGAGGATATCATTATGATAAGTACAGATTGTGCAAAGATAAAGGTGTTATATTGATTCAGTTGTTTGAGTATGATTTAGAACCAAACAGATTTACTTCTATTGTATGGCCAAGATTAGAACAACAAATATTGGGATACAGTACTAGGCTCTATGCAAGAAAGACTACAATTGAAGAGATTTCTACAAAAACAGCTCGCACCTTCTTGGAGAATTATCATACCCAAGGATATATAGCATCCAAGGTAAAGTATGGAATGTATCATAATGGTGACTTGGTGGCTGTAGCGACCTTTGGTGACAATCGAGGAACTGTTGAGTTGAAACGATTGTGTTTTAAACCAGGTATTCAAGTTCTTGGTGGGTTGAGTAAGTTTATCAAAAGATATTTCAAAGATTTTGATGATGATGTGATAACCTCATATTCCGACAACAATTATGGTGACGGTAATGGATATGCTTCAGCTGGAGCTGAGTTTGTAAAAGAGACTGGACCATCCTTAGTCTTTGTATCAACAAGTAATCCATTAGACACCTATAGTTGGCAAATAGCCACACCATGGTCAGCCAAGTCTGGTGTAATAGCCAAAGATAATGGTGGGGAGTATGGTGGTAATGTTGATGAATATGTTGAGAATCATTTAACTCATAAAACTGATGATAAACAAGGATATGACCGAATCTACACAGCAGGTAGTAAGTTGTGGAAATTCACTCGTTAGTATAAGATATAATCTCATCCTTTATGAAAGTAAAGGCAGACGATAACCGTCGGGTATGATTTTGCGAATCATATTGAAGAAAATGCAAACATATATAGAACCAGCCTTAACATTGGGGGCTTTCATTAGGGAAACCTAGTGTCAAAACACTCTAAATTGCTGGGACATCCTAAAGCCGATATGCCCGAGTGGAGACGAAAGTCAGAAACAAGTTATCGGATACTCTAAGTTGAAAGAAAAGCTAGGAATAGTACTAAGGAGTAGGAATGGATAATCAGCAGCCAAACTCGTAAGAGGAGGTTCAACGACTATAATGGGTGCACCGTATGGGTGAATGTATAGTCTATTCCGTGTAAATATCCCGAAAGGGACGGTAGAAAAAATCGATGTATGGACGCGTGAAAAGAAAAAATGGAACTTGTTTACGACAGACCCTAAGGGCGAGCTCCTCGCTAAGTTCTATTACTCAGCCACAGTTCGTGGTATGGAAGTTGTTCAATTCAACCTCATGAACCCGAACTTAACTAACGTCTTTAACCCACTAGCTAACGCAATTCAAGAGTTTAGACGTTCTAACAAAAACAAAGGGACAGCCTTGATTGACTCTATAGTTGATACCCTGTTCCCTGACAACGGTGAGATTTGGAACCCTGCCGCAGGTAACATGTTCCGTCGAGCTGTTTATCTCTTATTCGACTATTATATAGAACAAGAGAAATATATTCGATATCTAGGATATCGTGATAAAGTACCTCAAGAAGTTATCGATGATGAAATTGACAAACTTTACTCTAAAGTTACCATGTATAACGTATATTCACTTATAGGGGAACTGGCAGCGAAAGTTTCGAAAGATGTTGATTTTATTAATTTAGACCCATCCGCACCTCCGGTTGCTGAAAAAGACTTCTTGACTTTGGTCTTTGACGCCATGTCAATGTTGCCAGCCAATGAATTGCGTACACTAGCAATCACAGCCAACAACGCAATCAAACAAATTGCTGGAGCCCAACAAACAATCGCAGGTATCTACGCAACCCTTCTTACTGGTTTGTCAGCCTATGCTGACCCAACAACCGTAGCCTTGATGTCAGGAAGCTTGAGTGAATCCTTTGACGTTACAGGTATGGGATTCCCTAGACGTTTTGGTATCCAATTTGACGCTGATTACGTTAAGAAATTCCGTATCACAGGTGAATTATGTAAGTGGACAGTTTATAAAGATAAGAACTTTACAGAACGTTATGAAGGTAGTGCTTATGAACACGAAGAGCGTATCGCGGCTTCAAACTGGATTTGGGCACACTTTGCAGGTATCTTTGAAAACGATGAAACTTATTTGAAGTTGTCTATTGAGACAAATGGAACAATTGTTAAAGAGTTCTTCTTCAAGTTTATTAAGGGTTATCAAACATACAACAGTATCACTTACGTTGTAGACCCTATAACTAAGAAGAAAAAAGTATCAGGTGGTTTATTACTTGAATTAGACCCTAAAACTAAGGAACCTAAGATAAGTGATTTTGTAACACCACAGATATCTTATATAACTCGTTCATACGATAATGTCAATAAACCAGTTATTGTTTCTAATCAGGTATTCTACAGTGAGCGTCCTAAGTTTATCTTTGCGATAACACCACCTCACTTGCAACAATATCAGAAACATATTTTGATTATCATCAAACAGATTATTGATGAGATATATGCCAACTCATATGTTACTAAATCTACACGTAAACCTATAGTTGGTACTCGTTTAATGCTCGAGGAGTTTGGTAACATCCGTTCCGGTGAAAATGGAATACCGAACATTGATACAATCACATCTATCGCCCTTGGTCAGGATGTGCAATTGACCTTCGTATTGCAATCCTTCCAACAGCTCCGTTCTGTATATGGTGAAGATATTGAGAAAATCATTCGTGCCAACTCATCTAACACAATCTTCTTGAAATCAAATGACGAAGAATTGGTTAATGAACTTGTACGTCTATCAGGTGTTAAACATGACTTCCGAGTTAAGACTAAGTCAGTATCACAAAAAATGGGTGATGTCATTACCGTTTCAGAACCTATTATCAACTACTCTGGTGAACAAATTGAGACCACAGCATTAACCGCTAACGACCTCTTGTTCTTGGCTGGACCATCACCAGGTAACAGTGTTACCTTCTCATCTGGAGAGATGGCGATTGTTAACAAATTGGATACAATCACACCAATGGCGGCAGGCTTACATAAACGACTACCACAGCCAGCTAGTGGACAATATTCAGACAGTACTATGCCAGCAACTAAAGCCGGGGACTCTATCAACTTCTTGGATAACATTATCGATGGTGATAAGTTAGTTCAAGACCGTGTTGCCCAATCTAAGATTGCACAAGAAGTTAAAGAAATTGTCTTGAAAATTGCATCAGATAATGGCGTTACGATAAATGAGCGTACTGATGAACTCGCAGATGTTATGATGAATATTGTATATGAAGAGTTTGAGAAACGTGCAGGGGAAACCCGTGCTAACTTATCTCAACCAGTTTCATATCATGAAATTGCAACACGTATGATGAATAACGTAATGCTTGTTAAAGATAAATCAGCATCATCTGACGACAAGTTACAAGCCGCACAAAGTCTTAAAGAAGATTTGGTACGCTGTGTAATGGATTCTAATTTGGATGAATTGACAGCGATTTATCGTGACAAACATTCACAAATCATTATTGGTTATGACCCAGTTTCTGTAAGTAAATTCGTAACCAAATTCAAGCAGACTTATCCAGCACCTAAGAAATTAGAGTTTGATAATGTTGACGTCTTTGACCAAGCAGCCAAGTCAGCAAGTATTACTGGATACAAAGAGTATGATGACGGAAACAACTTGTTATTTGACACAGTAAACTTCCGCCATACTGACACCTTCAATGATGTCATTATGGATATGATTGAACGCAATTTGAGTATCCCAGGTGTATCCTTGAACTCTCGCACTAATGATGATGGTGGAGATGACTACGTTGTCTACATTGAAGGTCAGAAGGTTGCAGACTTTATTCAGCTAGTTGGAGAAGATGGACCAATTGATGAATATCAGGCAGAATTGATAGGTGATAGAAACTTAGTAACTAAATTAGTAACTGAGAATAAACAACTATTAAGTCATATCACTTCACGTATGAATGATGACTATTAAGAGAGATGAAAATCTCTCTTTTTTAATATTGACAAGAGTTTTGTTTTGTGGTGTCGAAGTTTTACTGGAATAAGGGACATTTAAAAACCAATGACTGAGCGTAAGGAAGTGGTTAAACAGGAAGTTACGGATGAAAATAAAGTAGACGATGCACCAGAAACATCATAAGAACCATTCAAGCAATGTTTCAATTGTGATTGTGAATGTGAGTGTCAATAGACACGTCATTATTAACCATTGGTTACATAGACGTACATGTGTTAGTGAAATAACCCACATAATGTGGGTTTTTCTATACTCTTGACAAACACCAGTAAATGTGGTATAATAGAATTATGGAAAAACGATTAAAGGATTGAGTATGAAGAAAATTACAGGAATTACATTAGCAACCATTGGTGTCTTAGGTGTTGTTGGAGCCATCAAATTTGGTAAGGCAGCTATTCAGATACATCAAAATAACAACACCACATATCCAGGACCACCGTATGACTCATATTATGAGTCATTGTCACAATCTATGCTTGACGCAATATGGGTTATCAAATCGAAAACAGCATCCACGCAAGAGAAACTTGATGCAGCATTACTGATAAAAGAATCATTACTTGAGTGTTTAACAATAAAAGAACTTGATGAATTGACAGCCATATACCGCTATAAACCATCATCAATAATAATCGGCTACGACCCGGTAGAAGTTTCTAAATTTATATATAGATTTTACGCAGATGGCAAAAATGGAAATTTAAAGCCTATGACAGAACACAGAGAGATTGCTGAACCAGATAACGCAGAGGAAGAATCATTCAAAAAATGTTTCACATGTGATTGTGAAGACGAAGAAGATAATTTATTTGCTTATTATGAGGAATGTGAGCGTATAGTTAAATATTCTAAAATAGCACATGCCATGAATAAGGATATCAAATATATTCGTGGCAAGTCCTCACTTAATGGACTGAAACGTATCACAGCTATGAACCTCAACGACCAACTAACATACGTATTGGATAATGATGAGATTACTGATTTAGTAGATATTTATCGAGACCATAGAGACAACAGCACCCTCGGATTCAACAGTGACAAAGTAAACGAGTTTGTATTGGAGTTACGCAAACGATACACAACTAAGCCAGAAGCTGGTGAGTATTTTGAAGTAATGTTAGAAAATGATGAACATGTACAAGCGTTACAAACACTATTCGAGTTCCTTTATGAGGAAGCAGAATTAGGTGTAAATCGAAACGATTATGTTAAAGATTTTATCTATAAAGTTGAAATGGACAAATTACACGTTGGAAAACTTATAGATGAAACCGGCACCGCATCATTTGAGTTCTATATCAACGATGAATTAGTAGCCTATGGTGATGAAGACCTGAATCTTAATGAACCAACTAATGAAGACCCTGGCTACACACTACGTGTTAGCTTCTTAGATAATGTTGAATATTTGGCCACAGAATACATACCAAATATAATGAAGCATTTGTTGAAAGACACGTACAATTTCGCCAAAAAAGCCTTGTCAGAAGGATATGAATAAGATGAAAGAAAAGACGACAATCAAAGACAGACTATTGACCATCCTTTGTGTTTTTGGAGTGATTATTGGTCTCTTGTTAATATTTAATAAACCAATAAGAGACATGTTTATCGCTAATAAAATAAATGAGAATAGAATCCAAAACGTTTCAAAGGACCAAATTGAAAAAAACAAACAAGCCGATGCAACATATGATTTTAGTGCTGTACAATCCATAAGCTCTGAAGACGTACTACAAGACGCGATAAACAATGCATCAACAGACGCTTCCTTCTTAACAATCGCTGGAATAGCCATACCTGAACTGGGTATGAACCTTCCTGTATATAAGGGTGTTGATGACACATCTCTTCTATACGGTGCAGGAACGATGAAGGAAGACCAAGAGATGGGCAAAGGGAATTATGCCTTAGCAAGCCACCACATGTTTGGATATGGTGGAAGTGATAATCTACTATTTTCACCATTAGAACGAGCTCAAAAAGGCATGAAAATCTATTTGACAGATAAGACTAAGGTTTATACATACGTCATTTCAGACATTTCTGTTGTATCACCAGACAGCGTTCATGTTATTGATGACACTCCAGGTAAAACAGAAGTAACCTTAATCACATGTAGCGATATCAATGCAACAAATCGTATAATTGTAAAAGGTGATTTTGTTAGTGAAGTTGACTATGAAAAAGCAAGTTCAGATATTAAATCAGCCTTTCAAATGACCTATACGAGTGTGCTTTAAGATGGATACAAACCCTTTTAACATAGAACCAATCTTATATCCAATCACTATAAAACATCAATGGGTGTTGAAGAAGTTTTAATAAACATAGTTGAATTACCACATTTTCAACTGATAACACCAACAGGAAAAGAACCTGTTTTGACAGTCATTTCTGATTTCTGTGCTAAAAATAAAGCACTAATACATTGTGAGCAAGAAGTAATTGAGTTTGAAGGCACTAATAATTTAAGAGAAATACCACACTTGTTGATGTCAATTCGTGCCAAATATCCAGAAATACTTGAAGCAGAAGAACAATCCTATATTGAATTCCAAAGAGTATTACCTGACTTAATAGCAATTATAGATGAAATAAACAGGGTAATAAACGATGATGAAAGAGCTTGATATATCAAGCTCTTTTCTATGTTCAATTCTTACATTTTCGGAATTGAATGTTTTACGGTTTTTGTATTATTGTATTAGTATAATAGTACAATTCGTAAAATGTAAGCGCTTACAAAATATTTCTAAATTCTCCTGTATTATTGTATTAGTACAATAGTACAAGATATTACAATCCACCTATGTTTAAACTCTTACAGGTTCGGAATAAATTTTTCACCGTTTTTCTGTATTATTGTATTAGTACAATAATACAAACATTCTAACAAAAAAGAAGGTTAATAACCTTCTTTTACAATTCCATACCACTTTCAACAACTGGAGGTTCTAAACCTTGCAAACTGTCAAAGAATGCTTGGTCTTGATTTTGATTTTCTATAGTTGTTAATTCGTGCAATGTTTCCAAATCATGTGGTGTAAATTCCGCAAATGGAGCATCTTGCACATTGTTTTGTGAATCATAGAGTTCTTCCGTATAGGTAGGAGTGATTTGTGGTTTCTCTTCTGTAATATCTGCTCTATCTGTTTGGTATTCATCAGGTGTTACAGCCTCACCCATAGATTTTGTTTGCATTACTGATTGAGTTGCTTGGTATTCATTCAAACCGTTTTGATAGAAAGTGAGAGTTCTATGTGAGTCAGCTGCTCGTTTCGCATCTGTTTCAATGTATTTATCTCTATCAGCTGTCAACAAATCAACCATTTTAGCGGCTTTATCAGCATTTTCAGGAGTGACTTCATAAGCTCGTTTCATGTGTGATGGTGTAGCTTCGTCTGCTCGTTCAATCAAGTCATCAGCAACACCTGGGTTTTCAGCCACAAAGTATGCCATTTCTTCATAGAGTTCATTCAACTCTGCTTCACGTTCCACAACAGACGCAACACCATAACCATCTCTAGATGTCGCTTCAAGACCGGTAGAAAGTAGTTGGTATTGGTTCAACATCCGTTCACGGACATCTTCATTAGCGTAGAATGAGTTAACAGCATCTTTCCATTCAGCGGAACCGACTTCAGCTTTTGGAATTTCAACAGATGCAATAATATCGCCCATCTCGTTGTAACGGACATTATCTACATCGGCATATTGTGAAACCTCATTGTTAGACTGATGTGATTCTTCAACAACATTATCTTCAGCTACCATATCTTCAACAACATTGGATTGATTAGCTGATTCCATCTCAGGATTTAGGAAGCTATATTTTGATTCAATTTCAGTCATATGCTTATCGATTTTAGCAATACGTTCTTGGTCTTTGATATAGGCATCCAAATCTTTGAACATTGTGTTTAATTCTTTAGTATCATATTTAAGTGAAATATCAGGGTCAGCATTTTCAAAATCAGAATTGAATGCCCATCCACGTAATTCGACAGTCTTAGAACCTACGATATCACGTTTAAATTGGTCACGGTCTTTCTTGTCATAACTCATGTATAGGTCTGCAACAAATTGATTTTTATCCGATACTACATGACCATTAGAAGCAATTCTATCTAAACTACGCAAGTTGATAGCTTTTTCTTCAGGTGCTCTCAATCTATTAGTCATAGCTCCCAATCGGTTAGCAACTCGTTCTCGCAATGGTAATTGTGTCTCTTCACGTTCAGCCTTCCAAGATTGATAACGACTTTGTACGGCCGCAGATAAACCTACAATTGACGCAGCCAAGAAACCTGTACCATTTTTCATCTCTTGTCTAGCACGATTTACGGCATGGCGTCCACCATTATAAAGACCAGTAGCTGTTTTATCAACAGCAGTGCCAACTTTAACGGCAAGTTCTTTACCTTTGTTTTTAACATTATTGAAGAATTCTTTACGGTCTTCTGCCTGTTGAGCTCTCATCACAGCACGCGCATCCAAAGTTGTATAAAAGTTTGCCTTTTGCATTTGGAATTGGTCTTTCATCCCTTGGAATGCTTCTTGCCAATTAGAGCGTTGTTTATCATAAAAATCGGAGGCTTTAGCCTTTGTATCTAACACGAAATTAGCTGTATTTTGTACAGCAGCCTTACTAGCTTCACGAACATTGGTCGCAGCAATATCAGCCACATCTACAACAGTATCAATAAGGTCTGGGCCCAATATTTCTTTACGACGCTGTCTAGCTTGACCATAAGAATTTAATGAGTCTACGATAGTGCGTCTAGTTTGATTTCTATCAGCCATTGTATCACCTTTCTTCATTCATAATTATATTATACTATAAAACGGAGTAAAAGTCAATAGAAAAGGGGGATTGTTCCCCCTTTATAGACTAGCCAAAATTTGGAAGCCCCCAGACACTAATAGTATACCACATTCGTGTATATTATTCAACAGTAGTGACCAACAAGGAACGTAGCAAATCAATATATTTGAGTAATAATTGATTATTATTGACTCGTTTCTCCATTGTTACATCAGTAACATCATATTCAATAGTGTAGCTATCTTCATCAATACTGATAAAACCAATGGATGAATCATTGATTGTGATTTCACCGTCTTCAACCAACACACCTGGTATTGATATTTCTTGGTCAATAATTTGATTGATTACAGCTTCAAATCCGTCTTTATGATTTCCATGGTGTTCATATTTATATGGAACAACCTTAACAACTTCTTTGACTACTTCTTTAACCGCTTCTTTAAGTGATTTCATCTGTTCTGGTTGTTTAATTGCATAGCGCTCATAGACCATCACAGCTCTGATAAGATTTTTCAAATCTTCTGAGTTATTGATTATGTAGTTAATTTCATTCTTATCAATTTGGTAAATCAAGACACCTGGTCTGACCGCTTCGTATGAATTAAATGATGCAACAACTTCGCCATTAACCTCAACCTTATCTTTGTTGATTGTTAAACCTTTAGGTGAGCGCAATTCCTTGTGTACAATTTTATCGACAATTTTCTTGAATGCTTTAGTGTAGATATTACCAAAGGCATCGAATTCAAAATGAGAGATATCCAACGGTTTTGGATAAGTTTGTTTGAATTGAATAACAAACTCACCAACATCTGCCATATCATAACCAAGTGCTGAGTCATCAGCAGAGAATCGGTAAATGTTTGTTAATTGGTCTAAGTTAACATCCTCTAAGCAGACTTCCAATAGTTCATGAAGCAGGTCTTCATTTTCCTTAAAATTCAAGACATCTTCATACAAGCTCAAGACTTGCGACGCTAATTCGTAATATTTAATCGTTAGAATATAGCAGGAAATATACTACATTATATGCTTAATGTAGCAATATCTGCATATTCTTTTATCCGAGGCATTCTCAAAAGGCCTTTCTCACTGAAGTGATTAGTAGGCTCTTGACGGTATGCGCTCGAATGAGTCCTCAGTGATGTGCCATAGTCATAGACTTGACCGTCTTGTTGAGGCGATAAATATACGATGTCATATTTATCCTTTTCATTCGCTTTTATGCGATAAACTGCGTATGCTTGTTTGAGTTCTTTATTGGCAGAACGGGAACTCTTCCGTTTTACTCGCTGACTTTTGACATTGCTTCTGACAGGGATTTTCTTACCTCTGGCATTATTCTTCCCACGAAGAGCCATATTTAATCCAGCCAAGCGGTCTCTATCCATAAAGCTTCCGTCAGACCAATAGACATAACGGTCACGGATAACACCTATTTCTTTTGTATAGGGATGCATCTTAGAACTATCGGCACAATCGACTTCTACTACTTTAATACCGTAGAGTTCGGCGAACATACGAATATACTTGATGGTGGCCGCATAATTCCATTTTCCACCTCGTGATTCTAACCAGTGTAATTCTTCCACATGGATAGCACGACAATTCTCTTGATAAGCAATCTCAACGATTTCTTTCGCTGTGAGTCTTGCCACTTCGTCTTTGGTCTGTTT
>RRZT010500892.1_pt1 | contig 14342 bp, 12 predicted proteins | sample 2165551 | NCBI WGS metagenome assembly RRZT01 (sample SAMN10456910, study PRJNA506462) | wastewater metagenome | biome: wastewater; feature: sludge; material: wastewater sludge; isolation source: wastewater sludge with Escherichia coli K12::gfp cells carrying plasmid... | place: USA: Moscow, Idaho... | reverse complement strand
CATTTCGGCGCAACTGGACGTAAGGTGCAACCATGTCCATTTTTGCTGTGAACTATGAGTACGATGCAACGAAGCGAGATCTCATGGCGGAGATCCGACCCAGGCACAGGGCGTTCCTCGCCACGCTGAAGGAGGCCGGCAGCCTGCTGGCGTCCGGACCCCTCGGAACCAACGGCGCCCTCATCGTCGTCGTCGCCGACAACGTCGCGTCCGCACTGGACGTTCTCAAGGAGGATCCCTTCCTCCTGAACGAAATCATCGAGACCCGGATTGCGCGGGTCTGGAATCCCGTCATCGGTCCCTGGCAGTGAGGTGGCGGCCTGATCCCCTCGTCACGGGGATCATTCTTGCCATGATTCTGGGGCTGGTGCTGCGGCTCCCGCAGCGCGCCCACGACGTGTTCTCGGTGGTCGCCGATCTCTCGGTCGCCACGGTGTTCGTGGTCTACGGGATGCGGATTCGCACGCGCGACGTGCTTGACGGCCTGCGCAACGCCAGGTTGCAGGGCATGGTCCTCGCAGCCACGTACGTGCTGTTCCCGGTGCTCGGGTTCGCCATCGGCAAGGCGGTGACACCGTGGCTGGGCACGGGCTTCGCGACGGGATTTCTCTATCTCTCGTTGCTGCCCTCGACCATCCAATCGTCGGTCACCTTCGTGTCGATCGCTCGCGGAAATGTGGCGGCCGCGGTGTGCGCAGCCACCATCTCCAACATCGCGGGCATCTTCGTGACCCCGTTTCTGGTACTCGCCTTTCTCCACATCGGAGGCGCAAGTGGCGAGGGATTCCTCAGCGTCTTCGTGCTGCTGCTCCTGCCCTTCGTTCTGGGGCAGCTCATTCAGCCCAAGGTGGGCGGTTGGTGGCGAGCGCACCGCAGGCTGGTGCGGGTGATCGACAACTCGTCAATCATCCTCATCGTGTTCTCCGCAGTGCTGGGAGCCACCGCCGCCGGCGCCTGGCGCGGCGTCACGGTGTGGACGATCCTGCTGCTGCTCGGACTGTCCGGGGTGCTGCTGACGCTCCTGTTGGCGATCACGTGGTGGCTGGGCGGGCTCGCGGGGTTGAGCCGAGCCGATCGCATCGTGTTGCTCATGTGCGGTTCGAAGAAGTCTCTGGCCTCGGGCCTCCCGATGGCCAAGGCGCTCTTCCCGGCGGCCGTGGTGGGGTCGGTCATCGTTCCCGTGGTCATCTTCCACCAGCTCCAGCTCTTCGTCTGCGCGATTCTGGCGCGGCGTCTCGGGCTGACGGCGGATCCGGGCGCCGTCGTCGCCTGACGGCAGCGGGCGAGCAACGAGCTTCGCGTGGCGGCCCGCACGCGCCGGCTCACTCAAAGGTGACAGCCGGACTCGCGTGGCGGCCCGCACGCGCCCGGTTCACTCGAAGGCGTTTCCGGTGGTGCCGCTCTCATCGTCGGTGCCTTCGCCGCCCTCCGAACGCTTCTTCCGGCGCCGCGTGCCCCACATGGATGCCAGCACCGTGACGATCATGGTTCCGATGATCACCAGCAAGGACGCCGTGATGTCCGGCTCCGGAATGGCGGTGAGAACGCCGTAGCCGTGGGAGGCGTGCAGCACGAGCTTGACGGCAATGAATCCGAGAATGAAGGCCAAGCCGTAGTGCAAGTACAACAGCTTGTCGAGCAGACCGTCGATGAGGAAGAACAACTGCCGCAATCCAAGCAGTGCGAACACGTTGGCCGAGAAGACGATGAACGGCTCCTTGGTGAGCCCGTACACGGCCGGGATGGAATCGAGAGCAAACATCAGATCAATCGATCCGATCGCGATGATGCACAGCAGGAGAGGGGTCATCCAGGTCTTGGCCTCACGGCGCACGAGCAGCTTCTGGCCCACATAGCCATCAGTCACGTTGAAGTGCTTGACGGCGTAGCGCACAATTCCGTTGGGTTCGTACTCCTCGCTCTGAAGTGCGCCGGGCTCCTGCACTCCTTCCAACACCTGCTTGATCGCGGTGTAGAGAAGGAAGGCGCCGAAGATGAAGAACACCCACACGAAGTGCTCGATGATGGTGGCGCCCACCAGGATGAAGATGAGTCGCATGATCAGCGCCATGACGATTCCGTACAGCAGGACCTTCTGTTGGTACCTTCTGGGCACCCGGAACGAGGCGATGATGATGATGAAGACGAAGATGTTGTCCAGCGACAGCGCCTTCTCCGTCAGATAGCCCGCGAAGTACTCACCCGCGAAGACCGAGCCGTGGCGCAGGAAGAGAATGCCACCGAACACGCATGCCAAGCCGATGTACAACAGCGACCAGATTCCGGCTTCCTTGAGCGTGGGCTCGTGAGCCTTGCGCACGTGACCGAACAAGTCGAAGAGAATGAGGCCGACTGCCACCGCTGTGAGTACGATCCATTCCCAGGGGTGAACGGCCATTTGTGCGGCAACTGGCTCTGGCACGGACGGCGAGCCTTGTAGGGGTAGAACAGAGTGCACGGTTTGCCTCCGGGTCGACGAAATGATCCGAAGGTCTCTTCCCGCCATTTCTGGCCTCGGCCCGGACTTCGAGAAGTCGTGATGACGAACCGATGTTGCGTGGGAATACTCCCCTTCCGAAGGACAAGTCTACGGGACCTCGGACTCTTGTCCATGGATGCAAGCCCCGGGGGAATATCGTGTTGATTACTTTTGTGCCTGCTGTGAATGCCACAGCTCGCTCTTGAGGCCCTTGATCTCATCACGATATCGTGCTGCCAGCTCGAATTGCAGCTGTTCTGCGGCTGCGTGCATCTGGGCCGTGAGGTCCTCGATGAGCTGGGTGAGATTCTGCGCACCCTCGGCGCTGGCCACCGCCGAGACGGTGGGGGCCCTGCCCTTGGCGTGGCGCGGTTCGTTTCGGTACCCACCTTCGAGGAGATTCTGGGTATCGATATCCTCGCGAGCGAGCATGTCCGTGACGTCCGCAATCTTCTTGCGCAATGGCTGCGGGTCGATTCCGCGCTCGGAATTGTACGCGACCTGCTTGGCACGCCGGCGGTTCGTCTCCTCGATCGCCTCCCGCATGTTCGGGGTGATGGTGTCCGCATACATGTGCACCTGGCCGGAGACGTTTCGGGCGGCGCGCCCGATCGTCTGGATCAACGACGTCGTCGACCGCAGGAACCCCTGCTTGTCCGCGTCGAGGATCGAGACCAGCGAGACCTCGGGAAGGTCCAGGCCCTCGCGCAGCAAGTTGATGCCCACGAGTACATCGAACTCGCCCAAGCGCAGTTCGCGCAGCAGCTCGACACGGCGCAGCGTGTCCACGTCCGAGTGCATGTACTCCACTCGGACCCCACGGTCCGCAAGGTAATCGGTGAGATCCTCGGCCATCTTCTTGGTGAGGGTGGTGATGAGCACGCGTTCATCGCGTTCCGCACGCTGGCGCACCTGCTCCAGCAGGTCATCGATCTGCCCCTCGGTGGGTTTGACAACGATCTCCGGATCCACGAGTCCGGTGGGGCGAATGATCTGCTCCACGAATCCGTCGGCCTGCTCCAGCTCGTAGCGTCCCGGAGTGGCGGAGAGATAGACCGACTGCCCGACCCGCTCGAGGAACTCACCCCACGTCAGCGGGCCGTTGTCCATCGCGCAGGGCAGCCGGAATCCGTATTCCCCGAGGGTGCGCTTGCGCGACATGTCTCCCTCGTACATCGCGCCGATCTGTGGAACCGTCACGTGCGATTCGTCCAGAATGAGGAGGAAATCGTCCGGAAAGTAGTCCAGAAGTGTGTTCGGAGGAGTACTGGGCCCGCGCCCGTCGATGTGCCGCGAGTAGTTCTCGATACCCGCGCAACTGCCAATGTTGCGCATCATCTCGACATCATAGGACGTGCGCATCTCCAACCGTTGGGCTTCGAGCAGCTTGTTCTGGTTGCGCAGTTGCTCCAGGCGCTCGGCCAGCTCCTCCTCGATTGTCCGAATGGCTCGCTCCATTCGTTCCGGGCCGGCAACGTAGTGGGATGCCGGGAACACGTGAGCCGTTCGGCTCTGGCGGATGACGTTGCCCGTCATCGGATGCAGCAGCGAGATGGAATCGATCTCGTCCCCGAAGAACTCGATCCGGATCGCGAGCTCCTCGTACACCGGGATGATCTCCACGGTGTCGCCGCGCACTCGGAACGTGCCACGGGTGAAGGCGATGTCATTTCGTGAGTACTGCATGGCCACGAACGTGCGCAGCAGATCGTCGCGATCGAGGTGCTGACCCACCTGCAACTGCACCATGCGCGCCACGTACTCCTGCGGAGTTCCGAGTCCGTAGATGCACGAGACCGAGGCAACCACCACGGTGTCGCGGCGCGTGAGCAGATTGTTGGTGGCTGAGTGGCGCAGGCGCTCCACCTCGTCATTGATCGACGAATCCTTCTCGATGAAGGTGTCCGTCTGGGGGACGTAGGCCTCGGGCTGGTAGTAGTCGTAGTAGGAAACGAAGTACTCCACCGCGTTGCGCGGGAGCAGTTCGCGGAACTCGGCGGCCATCTGCGCCGCAAGGGTCTTGTTGGGCTCGATGATGAGAGTGGGCCGCTGAACCTGTTCGATCAGCCACGCCGTGGTGGCCGACTTTCCGGTTCCGGTGGCGCCCAGCAGCACCACGTCCTTCTCTCCCGCATTGATGCGCTCTGTCAGCTCGGCGATGGCCTGGGGCTGGTCGCCGGCCGGCGTGTAGTCGGAGATCACCTCGAAGGGTGCTTCACTTCTCACGAGATCGGTCACGGGATTCATGCCCCCAACGCTACCGCGTGCGTGGGGGAAATTCGCCGTCGGAAACCGAAATCATTTTCGCCTGCCGCGCAATGTCGCGTGGCTTCTGGACAACTCTCAGAACTGCGCCGGAAGATTGGGGGCAGAAGCAAGGAGCACCATGGCTGAAACTCAATCGCGGGAGATTTCCCGCCGCAACCAACAAGCCGGGCGGGCCAAGCCCGACAAGGATTCCCACGCGTGGCGTTCCGAGGGCCTCGTCAAACCGGGCTCGGAGAAGAACCCCTCTGGCCGCCAGCGCCCGTCCTGGCGGCGCATCCTCCTCATCGTCGTCGTGACGTGGGTGGGCAGCTTCTTCCTGTTCTCGTGGCTGCAGCAGACGATCAATCCGGTTCTCACCCTGCCCTACAACGAGTTCTATTCCCAGTTGACCAGCAACAACGTCGATACCCTCGCCTCACGCGGAGACACCCTCGAGGGAGAGTTGCGCACCACCGTCACCTTTGACGGCGTCAAGTCGCGCCAGTTCACCACCGAGCGGCCCACGTGGGCCGACGACGACATGGCCCAGGTTCTGGCCACCAACGACGTGGAGATCACCGCGGTCTCCCCCATCGCTCGTTCCAACCCGATTCTCACGTTGCTGTTCTCGCTGATTCCCATCGCCGCCCTCGTGGGATTCTGGTACTGGATGATGTCACGCCAGATGAAGGGAAGCGGCATGAGCGGCCTCTTCGGCGGGAAGAACCATCAGCCCGTCGATCCGGAGGCCAATCGGGTGACGTTCGACGACGTCGCGGGCATCGACGAGGTCGAGGACCAGCTCCGCGAGGTCGTCGACATGCTGAAGAAGCCGGAGAAGTACACCCGACTGGGCGCCAAGATTCCGCGCGGCATCCTGTTGGAGGGAGGCCCCGGCACCGGCAAGACGCTGCTTGCCCGTGCCACCGCCGGTGAGGCCGAGGTCCCGTTCTTCTCCGTCTCGGCCGCGGAGATCGGAGGAATCCTGGCCGGCAAGGGTGCCTCGGACGTGCGCAGCCTGTTCGAGGCGGCACGCAAGGTGGCGCCAGCGATCGTCTTCATCGACGAGATCGATGCCATCGGCCGCTCCCGCGCCTCCGCCAGTGCGATCGGTTCCAACGAGGATCGCGAACAAACCCTCAATCAGGTACTCACCGAGATGGACGGATTCTCCGCCGCGGAGAACATCATCGTCATCGCCGCCACGAACCTCGCCGAGGTGCTCGATTCGGCCCTCACTCGTGCCGGGCGCTTCGATCGCACCATCACGGTGTCGCTGCCCGACCAGAAGGGACGGGAGGAAATCCTCAAGGTGCACAGCCGCGGACGTCCGATCGACGCCACGGTGTCACTCGCCGCGATCTCCCGGACCACACCGGGGCTCACCGGCGCCGATCTGGCGAACCTCGTCAACGAGGCCTCCCTTCTCGCGGCGCGCCGCGGCGCGGGGACCATCATGACGTCGGACTTCACCAACGCACTGGAGACCATCCAATTGGGCGTTCAACGCTCGGTGATGATGGATCCGATCGAACTGGAACGCACCGCATGGCACGAGGCCGGCCATGCCCTACTCGGCATGATCCGGCCGGGTGCCGACCCGGTCCGCAAGATCTCGATCATTCCGCGTGGCCGCGCGCTCGGCGTCACGCTGTCCACCCCCGAATCCGACAGGTACGGATATGACAAGGAGTACCTGCGTGGTCGCATCATCGGCGCCCTCGGCGGCATGGCCGCCGAGGAGGTGGTGCTGGGAGTGACCACGACCGGCGCGGAGTCCGACCTCCAGACGGCCACTGGCATCGCCCGCCAGATGTTCGGGCGGTGGGGCATGTCCGAGACGATCGGGCCGGTGCAGGTGTACCCGCGTGAGGGCGATCCGCGCTCACAGGGCGTCTCCGATCAGCTGTTGGCCACCGTGGACGCCGAGGTCAAGGAACTGCTCGCGACTTGTTACGAGGAGGCCAAACGCCTGCTCGGCGAGCACGCAGACCAGCACAAGGCGCTCGTCGACGCGCTCCTGGAACGCGAGACACTGGATGAGGAGGAGGCCTACCGCATCGCCGGCATCGAGAGGAACGAGGAGACTCCCCGCGCCGGTGTGCGCACCGGCACCGCCGCGAACTCCACGGCGGTGCCTGCGAACACTGAGCCGGACATCTCGCCGAGAGAAGCCGAGTCGAGCGCCACGGGGAACCACCATTCGGTGTCCGGCCCCGACCAACGCACTCAGACGATCTCGGGAGCAACCACCGAGAACTCGTAGGACGGATCGGCCAGAATGAAGCGGCCCTCATCGCCGGCGGGCACGAAGCCCGCCCGGTGCAGGGCCGCTTCGTCGTATCCGGGAACCAGCAGGTGGCAGCTCGCGCCGGAGTCAACGGGAGGGAACGGCAGGTTCTCCGCAGCAGCACACGGCACGCTCTCAGGAGCGCAGGGCCGGACGTCAACGCCCTGATGGGCGAGCCGCGCCTCAATCCGGGCGATGGCCGCGGTGTCCGGGGCCGCCGCGGATCCGCTCAGCCTGCATCCGGCGAAGAGATTCTCGGCATGGGGCACGAGGCGCTTGTGCCACACCCGGGTGAGTTCGCCTCGCAGCTCGGTCTCACCGGCCGAGTTCTCGATCCAAATGTCCGCGAGCTCCACGAGATCGCGCTGGGGAGACTGCTTGGCGATGCGTCCGCGGGCGTCGGCCTCGCTCATGGCGCGAAGGCGTACCAGCCGGTCGATGCGCACCTGCGGGTCCGCCGCAATCACCATGTTGAGATGGGCGGAGTATTTCCTGGGGCTCTGTGCCAGGAGCGCGAGCTCAATGATCGCGATGCCGCGTGGGTCCTCCCGCTCCCACTGCGCAAGCCGGAGCTCGGCCGCACGCCAGGTACGCGGGTGGGTGATGGAGTTCAGGCGATGCAGGGCGTCGTCGTCCGAGAACACGATGGCGGCCAACAGCGCCCGGTCAATGACGCCGTCGTGCACCACGGAGGGCCACAGCCGCTCGACCTCGCGTGCGCCGTCCGATCCCGGGTCCAGGACTGCCCGCGCGATCTCGTCCAGTGACATCACGTGTGCCCCCAGATCCGCCAGAATCCGCGCGGCGGTCGACTTTCCCGCGCCAATTCCCCCGGTCAGGCAGACAACCAGCATGGAGCCTCCTCGTGTCGGATACTCCATGCTAGCGCCACCGCCTACTGCAGCTCCTGCGGGATCCACCAGAGGCCGTCGTTGTTCTCCTCCATGTACTGCTTGAACTCGTCGGAGTGGTAGGCCTCGACGATGTCCTTCGCCCACTGGGAGTCCTTGTTCTCCTCCTTGACCACCACCTGCAAGATGAGGTGATCGAGGATGTCCTCCGTCTCCAGCGCTGTTGCGGGATCGATCTTCGCGTTGTAGACGATCGATCCGGTGATGACGATGTAGTCGAAGTCCTGGGCCACGGCCGGGATGGACAGCGACTTCATTTCGGTGAACTGCAGGTTGTGGGGATTCGAGGTCACGTTGGCCTCGGAGAGGGAGGCGAAGTCCGCCGACTCGTCCACCTCGATCCAGCCGATTTTCTGCAGCAGCAGATACGCACGTGCACGGTTGGAGGCGTCGTTGGGAACAGCCACGGTCGCGCCGTCCGGCACCTCATCGAGCGTCTCGTGGTTCTCCGAGTAAATGCCCGCTGGAACCGTGGGAGTCGGGCTGATCGGGACAAGATCTCCGCCATTCTTGGCGTTGAAATCCTCCAGGTAGGCGGTGTGTTGCTCCACGTTGACGTCGACGTCGCCATCATTCAACGCGATGTCCGCGTTCAACAGATCGGAGAAGTCAACGCCCTTGACCTCGTAGCCCTTCTCCTCGAGGATCGGGACGACGGCGGCTTCGAACAATTCGGAATATGGCCCCTGCGAACGGGAGTACGTGAGCGTGGTCTTTTCGCCGTCCGCACCGGTGGATGTGTTCTTCGTGTCGCCGGGGGCGGAGCAGGCGGCCAATCCTGCGGTGAGCGCGGCCGCGGCAACGAATGTGATGAGTTTCTTCATGGGGTTCTCTCTATCTGGGTTCGCGCAGGCGGCGGGCAAGGCCGTTGCCGATCACCTGCAGGATTTGAACGAAAATGACGAGCACGATCACGGTGAAGACCATGAGCGGCGTGTTCATGGCCTCGCGGCCGTATGTCAGGGCAAGATCTCCCACTCCACCTCCGCCGCCGTACCCGGCCATGGCGGTGGCGCCCAGCAGTCCGATCACTCCGGTGGTCAGCGCCAGAACGATCGAGCTGTAGGTTTCGGGCAGGAGGAAATGGCGAATGATCTGGAGGTTGCTGGCGCCCATCGCCTGCGCGGCCTCGATGACCCCGGGCTTGACCTCCAGCAAGCTGGTCTCCACCAGTCGTGCGATGAACGGCGCGATGTAGATGACGAGCGGCACCAGCTGCGCCTGGGTTCCCACCGGGGTTCCCATGATGATCCGGGTGAGCGGCATGATGGCCACCAGCAGGATGATGAACGGGATCGAGCGAATGATGTTGACCGACACGTTGAGCACCGCGTACACGAACCGATTGGCCATGAGGCCGCGCGGCCGGCTGAGCACCAGGGCCAGCGCGATGAGCACGCCGATCACACCACCCATGATCATTCCCCAGCCGAGCATGTACACCGTCTGGCTGCCGGCGAGCAGCAACTTGTCCACGGTGACCCCGAAGAGTTCTTGCTCCATCACAGTTCCACCTTCTCTCGCAGCACGCCCGCCTCATCGATGACGGACTCGGCCTCCTCCACCGCGCGGTCCCGCCCGATGAGTTGGACGATGTAGAGGCACAGAATTGTTTCCTGCATCTCCTCCACCGTTGCACCGAGGATGTTGACCTCCAGATCGGGTATCCGCGAAATCGTGGACAGCACCGGTTTGCGGGCCGTCTCGCCGATGAAGCGCAGCTTCTCCACGCGGTAGTGGCGTTCGTCGGTCTCCAGAAGGGTCATGATTGAGCTCGGGATGCGGTCATTGATCACCGACCGCACGAACTCTTGGGTGATGGGTTGGCGCGGCTCGCTGAAGAGTTCGAGCACACCGCCCTGCTCCACAATGCGCCCGGCCTCCATGACCGCGACCTTGTTGCAGATTCGTTGGATCACCTGCATCTGATGGGTGATCAGCAGGATCGTCACCCCCATGTCCCGGTTGATCTTCTTGAGCAACGTGAGAATCGACTCGGTCGTCTTGGGGTCCAGAGCGCTGGTTGCCTCATCGCACAGCAGGATCTTCGGGGAGGTGGCGAGTGCGCGAGCGATGCCTACGCGCTGCTTCTGCCCTCCCGAGAGCTGGCTGACGTAGGTGTTGCGCTTGTCCTCCAGTTCGACGATGCGCAAGACCTCCTCCACTCGCTCCCTGATCGCCGCTTTGGGCGCGCCTGCGAGCACCAGCGGCATGGCCACGTTGTGGTGGACACTCTTGCGTTCCAACAGGTTGAACTGCTGGAACACCATGCCGATGTCGCGGCGAACTCCACGCAACTCCTTGCTGGCCAGTGTTGTGAGCTCGCGCCCATCGACGCTTACGGAGCCACTGTCCGGACTCTCCAGCTGGTTGACGAGCCGAATGAGCGTGGACTTGCCCGCTCCCGAGAATCCGATGATGCCGAAGATGTCCCCCTCGCCAACCTTCAGGGAGACGTCCTTGAGCGCCTCGACGCTTCCGGATGTGCCACGAAAGGTCTTGGAAACGTTGCGGATGTCAATGATCGGGCCAGTTTCCTCAGCCACGGCGCGATCCTTCCGTCAGCCACCACAGCGCATACTCCGCGTACAGGGCCGCGCCCAGAGGCAGAGCGGCTTCGTCCAGATCGAAGTTCCCGTTGTGGTGAGAGTTCTGGGTGTTGGGAACGTGCGGGTTGCCGGTCCCCAGGTACGCGTAGACGCCGGGGACGCGCTGCTGGAACTCTGCGAAGTTGTCCCCACCCAGCGAGTACGGCCGGTCAGTGAGCACGGCATTGCTCAGCCGGCGTGCCACCTCCGTCACCTCGGCCGTCACATCAGCCGGATTGACAACAGCTGGGGTGACCTCACGCCACTGAACGTCCACGCCGGCTCCGAAGAGCCCGGCGGTCTGTTCGGCTAGGGCGACGACGTCGGCGCGGACTCGTTCCCGGGTTTCCGGGGTCACCGTACGGGTGGTTCCTTCGAGCTGCGCCGTCTCGGCGAGGGCGTTGTAGGTGGTGCCGGAGTGGAGCTTGCCGATTCCGATGATGACCGGTTCCACCGGGTTGGTGCGGCGCGCCACCAGCCCCTGCACACCAACCACGATGCTGCTGGCGATGTACAGCGCGTCGGCTCCCAGATTGGGGCGGGAGACGTGCGCTCCCTTGCCGTTGACCGTGATGACGAAGTGATCGACCGCGGCGAAGTTGAGACCCTCGACAACCGCGAGGGTACCCGTGGGAAGGTCCGAGGCGGCGTGCATTGCGAAGGTGCGTTGGACACCGTCCAGAACCCCCGCCGCCACGAAGTCCCGGGCGCCGTATCCTGTCTCCTCCGCCGGCTGGAAGATGAGTTTGACGGTGCCTCCGAAGGCGTCGCGCGCACCCTGCAGCACGGTGGCGGCGCCGAGGAGAACGGTGATGTGGGCATCGTGCCCGCAGGCATGCATGACGCCGTCGTTGATCGAACGGTAGGGAACATCGTTCGTCTCGTGAACCGGCAGAGCATCGATGTCCGCACGCAGGGCGATGGATCCGTTTCCTTCGCCGGCTCCCGTGATGGTTCCGAGGACCCCTGTGGCCCCCACTCGCTCATGAGGGATGCCGAGGGAGTCCAGCTCCGCCTCGATGCGCAGGGCCGTCCAGTGTTCCTGCAGCGCCACCTCGGGGTGCTCATGGAACTGACGGCGTAGGTCGGTCAGGCGCTGCTGATCCTTGCGAAGCAAATCGCCGAAAGATGTCATGTTCGTGCCTCCAGCACTATAATCCCACTTTACCGGTAGGTATTATGCCTATGGTGCGAATGTACATGGGAAGGGGAAAGATCGAACATGGGGGTCACATGCTGAACACCGCGGACCCTCTCGCTCAATTCATATCAACATGGTGGGTAGATTCCCGATTCCAGAGATGGAGAGCGCCGTTGTCCGAGCATCTTGACACCCGATGTATCCACGCCTCACATGGCTTTCACGAATCCACTCGTGCAGTCAGCTTCCCCATCTATCAGACGGCAACGTTTGGGCACTTCGGGTTGGGCCAATCCACGGGATTCGACTACACCCGCGAGAAGAACCCCACGCGCGAGCACCTCGAAGAGCTCGTGACGGGCCTCGAAGGTGGCATTGACACCTGCGCATTCTCCTCCGGAATGGCCGCCGTGGCCGCCTGCTTCGAGCTCTTGCGCCCCGGCGATCACATCGTGTGCTCCGAGGACCTCTACGGCGGAACCATCCGCCTCTTCGATCAGGTGAGCACGAAGAACGGCCTCGAGATCAGCTACGCGGACACCTCGAACCCCGCGGCCATCGAAGCGGCTCTCCGGGCCAACACCGCCCGCCTCTTCATCGAGACCCCCTCCAACCCCATGATGAACGTGACCGATCTGAGGGAGTGCCGCCGCATCGCGGACGCCCACGGCCTGCTGGTCATCGTGGACAACACCTTCCTTTCTCCCTATCTCCAGAACCCCTTGGCGCTCGGAGCGGACATCGTGCTGCACTCGGGCAGCAAGTTCATTGCGGGGCACAATGACACCATCTCCGGATTCGTCACCTCGCGCACCCATGAGCTCGCCGACCGCATTCGCCTGATCCTCAAGACCACCGGCGCAGCCCTGTCCCCCTTCGATTCATGGCTGGTCATCCGCGGTCTGAAGACCCTCGCCCTGCGCATGGAACGTCAGGAAGCCAACGCTCAGTCGATTGCCCGCTGGCTTCGTGAGCAGCCAGGGGTCACCGAGGTGTTCTACGTCGGGCTGCACGATCATCCGGGCCACGGCGTCAATGCATCCCAGGCGCGTGGCGCTGGCTCCATGATCTCCTTCCGCACCTCCACCGTGGAACTTGCCCGCCGAATCCTCGAGAACACTGGCCTCATCACATTCGCGGAGAGCCTCGGTGGAACCGAGTCCCTCATCACCTACCCCATGATGCAGACCCACCCGGACGTCCCCGAGGATGTACGCCAACGGTTGGGAATCACCGCCACCCTGCTGCGTCTGTCCGTGGGAATCGAGAATGTGGAGGACATCCGCAACGATCTCGCCCAAGCCATGACCGGCTGAGCGTGGCCGGTTGCTCGCCGACCAGTCCTCGCCGAGAGTCCGCGGACTGGCGTCCCGCGGTCGCTGAGAAATCCCGGAAGGTGGCGACTCCCCTCGTCCGCTCGGCAATGTGGTGACCGATCTCGAACCGGCCCGGCACCCAAAGCACTCTCATTCCCGGTAAAATCCTACATACCCACAAAAGTGGAGCCCAATCCATCAAGCGGAGGTTTGAGAATGCTAGTGTCAACAAAGGGGCGCTACGCGCTCCGCGTCATGATTGATCTCGCCGAGAATCAAACCGTTGGCTACATTCCCCTCAAGGAAATCGCCGAGCGGCAGGAGATCTCGGAGAAGTATCTGGAGAGCATTCTCAAGACTTTGGTGCGTGCCAATGTTCTGGCCGGACAGCGTGGCAAGGGCGGCGGCTACCGCCTCACCAAGGATCCCAGCGACTACACGGTGGCCAGCATTCTCCTTCTGACCGAAGGAAGTCTGGCGCCCGTTTCCTGTTTGGACGAGGTCACTCCCTGCGCCAATCATGAAAGGCATCGCACTCTCGCGATGTGGCAGGATCTGCACGCGCTCATCGAAGATTTTCTCTCCGGGATCACGATTGCCGATCTCGCATCCTCGTCCGTGCCCGGGGACAACTACGTCATCTGATCCGGAAATGTCGCAACCCGCCGACCTTCGCAGTTGACGGCTTACCCGGGGAGAAGCCTCACCCGAGGAGAAACGGCGCCAAGTCAACATATCATGACAAAACGGTGATGGCCCCGAACTTGGTTCGGGGCCATCACCGTCAACTACAGAATGATTCAGTTGTTGGTGAGCTTCTCACGGAGAGCCGCAAGTGCCTCATCGGACGCAAGAGTTCCGGAGGCCTCGGTGTTCGAGGAGGAGTAGGAAGCCGGCGCCGGCTCGGCGGCCGGTGCTGCGGCGGCCTGTCCAGCCACTGCATCCTGCTCGGCGGCCTTGGACACCTGAGCCTTGTGAGCTTCCCAGCGAGCCTGAGCTGCTGCGTACTCGTTCTCCCAGGCCTCGCGCTGAGTGTCGTAGCCCGGAAGCCACTCGTTCGACTCGGGATCGAAGCCTTCGGGGTACTTGTAGTTGCCCTGATCGTCGTACTCCGCGGCCATGCCGTACAGCGACGGATCGAAGTCCTCAGACTCCGGATCCACGCCCTCGTTGGCCTGCTTGAGGGAGAGCGAGATGCGGCGGCGATCCAGATCGATGTCGATGACCTTGACGAAGGCATCGTCACCCACCTTGACAACCTGCTCGGGCAGATCGATGTGGCGCTGCGCCAACTCCGAGATGTGGACGAGGCCCTCGATGCCGTCCTCGACGCGAACGAACGCACCGAACGGGACCAGCTTGGTGACCTT
>RRZT010296632.1_pt1 | contig 14345 bp, 12 predicted proteins | sample 2165551 | NCBI WGS metagenome assembly RRZT01 (sample SAMN10456910, study PRJNA506462) | wastewater metagenome | biome: wastewater; feature: sludge; material: wastewater sludge; isolation source: wastewater sludge with Escherichia coli K12::gfp cells carrying plasmid... | place: USA: Moscow, Idaho... | reverse complement strand
CGCCATGAGGTGCGCCCGCTGCTCCTCCGTCGTGCCCGCCACGAAGCCCGCTACGGGCTTCCCCCGGAGCGTCCGCATGAGGCAGTCAGCGAAAGCGGGGCATGCGCCCTCACACAGGTCACGGGCTTCCGACTCGAACAGGTTGGGGAGCCCAGGGGCTGCGTTGCCCGCGGCCGCGAACAACTCCCCGCGCGCGGCGCAAGGAGTTGCGGCGCCGACTTCCTGCAGGGTCATCGGTTGGAGGTGGCGGGTCATCGTGAGGCTCCTTCTCGGACATCTGTAGGGAGGGGGATGGTGATGGTCCACGCGCCATCGACGATGACGGTGGTGGGGCGGTAGAGACGCAGCCACACCCCCGGCTGGGGGAGCGCCATGGGGTGGGTTCCGACACCTGCTGGGTAGGTCTTCGCTGTCACTGTGAGGGTGTGCCTCATGTCAGAGGCGACGGCCCGGAACCCCGACGCCGGGCAGAGCCCGTCGTTGACTGCGCGCAGCAGCTTGTCGAGGTCGCGGTATCCGTCGGCTTCGCTGGTCGCGCCGGCGCCGGAGGGGGCAGGGACCGTGAACACTGCGATGAGCCCTGTGGGGGCGTTCGGAGCCACCCAGGTGGGCCCCAACGTCTCTTGGGCCACGCGAGTGATCGCCTGGCGCCAGCGGCGCAGCTCGGGGCCTTTGACGTGCTTGTAGACGCCAGGGGCGACCGCGGTGCCGGACCCCTGAGACTCGGGCAACCCGATCACAGTCAGATCGACCGGGTCGACGAGGCTGCCGTAGCTGTGCTGCCCGCGCGGGGCTTGCTTGTTCGACGCCGACCGCCGCTGCCGCGGCGCAGGTCCTCGGGTCGGGACTTGGGCGCGGGCCCCGGGGAAGTCTGCACTGCAGTGGAAGCACTTGGTGCGTTCAGGAAGGGACAAAGCGCCACACGCAGCGCACAGGCGCCACCCTGCTTGGATGCGCTCTTCGACGAGCTGCACGGACATGCCCATAACGATCAGCCCTGGGTGGCAGCACGGAACGCGTGCACGCCAGCTTGCTCGAACTGTTTGGGAGCAGACTCCCAGCGGGCCAGCTTCTCAGCGAACGCCGCGGCGGGGATCGACTCCAGCGTGCCATCGCTTCCGCGGAAGGTCTGTTCCAGCAACGGCTCGAATCGGCTGGGCTGCTGCACAGCGTGCGGGCCGACCTTAGCGAGCAACGCCTGGTACCGGGCAACGAGCGTCGGGGAATCAGCCGCGTGCATCTTGGCAGGATCGGTGGTCGGCGACGCGCCGGGGGCTGCTGGGACGTTCGTCCAACCGCCGTCGGCGGCTGCAGCCTGCGTGGGCGGCGCCGGCTTCTGGACAGCGGTCGACGTCTCCGGGACGTTGGGAGACGCCGCCGACGTGGGGCGGGGTTGCGGACGGGCCGGAGGGCGCTGGCCCTCGGCGACCGGCTCAGTCCACTCAGGATCGAGGTTCTTGGCCGTAGCCGCATAGGCCGTGTGGAACAGGTGCGCCGCTTGGTCAACGACTGCGGTTGACCAAGCATCACGCACCGACTTGTCGGACATCATTTCAGCGGTGAAGGCGAGGTGGATGTAGTCGGGACCCGACGTCGACAACCGGTCGACGACGAGCATGACCCAACGGGATGCCTCGCCGTGCGACTTCATCAGGCGTCGGCTACCATGCGCAGGCACGACCTGTTCGTGGACGCGGTCGACCATCCACAGCACGCGCTGCGCCAACTGGTCTGCGCGGTTGACGATGTCGTCGAGGATGCCGACAGCGGCGAGCTTCCCGATAGCCCAGTCGAAGTGCGACCGGTACTTGGACAGGGCCCACGAGCCCGCGTTGAGACGACCGTCGGAGTTCCACGCCTTCCAGGGTTGGTCTTCGGTAGCGACTGCAGGACGCTGGGGCGGGCGCCCGCCGTTCTGCGAGGACACCATGGGCCGCAGGAGCGCAGCGACCTGCTGCGCGATATTCTCGACGGCATCCTCAGCGAGGCCGGCGCCCTGGTTCTTCGCGGCGGCAGCCTCAGCTCCTTGGGTGATCCCGCCAGGGACGCGCCGCCACCCGGCCGGGGCGTACTCCCCGCCACGGTTGGGGCGCAGCCCGACCCACTCGGTGGGGTCTGACTCGGCCTCGCTGGTCACCAGCGCGGATTGGTCGTTCCCGGGCTGGCCTACCGCAGCGACGATGTTCTTGCAGTTGTTGCGTGTGATGTTGGCGTTGCCCTTGGCCCCGTCGGCTTGGGCGCCGCGCAACTCATGAATCGGCGTGTTGATGGGAATGATGTCCCCGTCGGAGTTGCGGTACTTCCGTGCCGTCTCAATCACCACTCCGACGGGATTCTTGGTCTCGATGGCCCACATGAGGATTTTGTGGGCGGGGTCATCGCCGCGAAGCGACGCGTTGAAGTCGTTCGTGAAGCCTGGGATGGCAAGCGACGCGCCATCAAAGGTGAACGAGGTGGTCTGCAGGTCGGGCGATCCGTCGCGACCGCTGACGGTGGAATGCTTGGCGCCCTTGACCAGCACAGACGGAATGTCGCGTACGAACACCTGCGACCGGAACAGTTCGGCCTGCCCATCCGCGTTGGGCGTCGATACTGCCTTCTTGGTGTAGGCGATGTAGTCGGCCTTCCGGTCGGGGGCCGCATACCAGCCTGCGGGCGGCTGCTCGATGCTGGCGGGGCTCTGTTCGACGCTCATCAGTGTTCTCCTCCTGGTCCGATCGCCTGCCCTCCGACTGGCCTTGACGATCTTCGATGGTGCATACGTTACGGCTCGCAGCATGGGCTGTGCACCCCTGTTCACTACTGATGTGCAGGCTACGGCTCACCTCCGACAACCCGGACGTAACGAGAGCTGAGGCGCACTCCTCACCCCGCCGCACGGGTGGCCGTTCCCGACCCATGCCCTACGGTGACTGACGTGACCACACCGAACGCGACGGTCGACCCACAGACCGAGGACGAGGTACTGGCGGCGCTGTTGGTGGCGCCGTTCGAGGAACGTCTCGACCTTATGGGGAACCTGGGGGCCGACCCTGGGTGGACGAACCCGATCCGCTCAGCGCTACACGCTGCCATCGGGAGGCTCAACACCAAGACCATCGACGTCAGGTCCCTCCGCGGCACGCTCGTAGACGCCGGCTATCCCTCTAGCCCCGAAGGCGGCGACCTGGGCGGGTGGCTCGTTTCCCTCGAACGCAACGCCCCCCTCCTGCCCGTCAGCAGGCGGGACGCCGCAGAGCGGCTGGTCACACTGAGCCGCCGCCGCCAGATGGTGGAGGACCTGAACAGTGCCTCGATGCGGTTGAGCGCCGGCGCTGACCCAGCCGAAGCCGCCGCCTCCATCGCAGAGGCCGTCGACCGGGTCCTGTCCACGACCCATCGCAGCGCCACCTACAACCTCAGCGACCTGTTCACGGACTGGGCCGACAAGCAGGAAGCCGCCTTCACCCGCGGCGCCGCACCCGAGTGGTCGACCGGATCACGCTCACTGGACTCGATTATTGACGGGTTCCACCCAGGCGACACCCTCATCTGCGGCGGGCGCCCTGGCCAAGGGAAGACCGTATTCGCGCTCGACTTGACCCGCGCACTGACACGGCAAGGCGGGGGGGTCCTCTTCATCTCCCTCGAAATGCCAGCCGTCCAACTCCTCGGCCGCCTCGTAGCCGCTGAGTACAGCTACGACGCCACGGAAGCGCGCAGGACCCACGATGAGACTGCACTTGAAGGTGCGATGGTCGGCGCGAACGCGTTCACCACTGAACGCAGCAACACTCTCTCCATCGTCGATACCGCCTCAGGTGGAGCGCTGACCTGGCGGCGGATCGCAGCCCTGGTTCGCCGCGAACAACAGCTCATGGCGCTGCGCGGCGTCAAGATGGTCGCCTTCGTCGTCGACTACCTCCAGAACGTGCCCCAGGAAGCCCGCGGACGTGAACTCAGCCCCCGGGAACACTACGGGGCTGTGGTGCAGGGCCTGTCCGCGCTCGGCAAGGAACTGGAAGTCGGGTTCGTCGGCTTGTCACAGCTGGCACGCCCCAGCTCGAACAGCGAAATCCGGCCCCCCTCCATGTTCGAGTTGAAGGAAACCTCCGATCTGGAACAAGCCGCAGACCAAATCATCCTGTTGCACCGGCCCGACCAGTACGACGAAGAAGCGCGGCCCAAGGAAGTCGACCTCATCGTGGCAAAGAGCCGCCACGGGGAACCAGGCACCGTCACCCTGGTCCACCAGTTGCAGTTCTACCGTTTCCAAGACATGGCCCCCGCATGGGTCAGTGAACCGCCCAACAACGACACCTTCTGATGAGGAACCGCACATGACTGAACCCCCCACCCACGCCGCTCTGCAGGCAGACGAGGGCAACGACCCGGTGATCCCAGCAGTCTCGTGGGAGATCGCATACAGCGGCGACGTAGCCCTCCTGGTCTTGACCGGCGGCACCGGAGAAGCGGTCTCGGTACCTCTGCAGGGGACGCTCACCGAGGCCCTACAGGCCGTCCTGGACAGTCAGTACCCAGAACTTGACGAGCTCAACGCGCAGTTGTCGGCCATCGACGCGGGCGCCCTAGACATCGAGGACGAGGACGAACCCGCGAAACGGAGCTGGCTTGCCCAGACGGGCCTCGGGACTGGACGGTTGGCCACCGGCAGCGGCGTGGATCGCTGGCTTAGCGGCCTGTCCGGCCGGAGCCTCGCCATCGTCGTCGGCGGCATCATGCTGGTGCTCTTGATCGTGTACGTGATCTCTCAGCTCGGAAGGTAGAAGAACCCATGTCGGAGACAGCAACATCCCCATTCGCCTTCCTTCGGAAGTGGTTCCGGAGGCCCGCGAAGAAGTCCAGTGGACCGTCGGCACCTGACGATGCAGCCAAGGAGATGCAGCGGCTCATCAACATCATCGACAGCCGCACCGAGCGGCACGCGGTGGCGGTGTCTTCCTTGAAGGGTGGCGTCACCAAAACCACGACGACCCTTGGGATGGGGACCGCGTTCGCGCTGCATCGACGAGAGCCGGTGCTGGCGATTGACGCCAACCCTCACCGCGGGAACCTCGCGGATCGCCTCGGGGTGAACCCCGCCTACACGGTGCGCGACCTGGCCTTCAACGCACCCCAGATCACGACCAACTCGATGTTCCGCCACTTCGTCGCGCAGGCACCTTCACGGCTCGAAGTGATGACCTCCGAGTCCAACCCTGATGAAGCGCAAGCATTCGATGCGAGCGAGTACGGCATCGTGATTGGCCTCGCTTCCAGGTTCCGGGAACTCCTCATCACCGACACCGGTATCGACTTGACCCTTCCGCTCATGGACGAGGTCTACAAGACCACCGACACGCTCGTGGTGCCCGCCACGACAGCAATGGACGCCGCCCAGTTGGCTTGGGAAACGCTGAACTGGTGGGAGTCCAAAGGCCGCGGCGACCTGGTGGAGCGGGCGGTTGTCGCGATCACCCAGATCGAAGCGTTCACGATCCCGAAGACCGCCACGTGGACGCAGGACGAGATCACTGAGCGGCGCTACGCGTTCGAGGAGCAACAGCACGCACGTCAGTTGGAGCTGGGGCGCCGCTTCGGGCCCCGCGTGGGAACGGTGGTGTTCGTGCCCTACGACCCGGCCCTGCGAACTGGCGGCCTGTTCGTGTGGGACGAGCTGACCCCGGCAACTCGGGAGGCCTACGTACGGATCGCGGCCGCAGTTGCAGGACAGTTCGAGTCCTGAACCAAGCAGTAGGAAGCCCCCACACCATTCAGTCGGTGTGGGGGCTCCCTACTGTTCAGGCGATGCTGAGCAGGTCCCCGACAACGTCGTCGACGTCGCCCTCCAGGTTGAAGGTGCCGACAACCTCCAACGGCAGCCAGCGCCTGGCCCCTTCCCGCAGGAGTTGGCCTCCCCACACACCGGACGCCCGAAGTCCACGGCCCAGCTTCAAGCACAGGGCTTTGCGAGGGCAGGTGTCGCAGACTGCGATAGCTTCGGCCGCCGCAGGGCCATGCTCCTCGCTGTCGAACAGCCGCGGGTCGTGGCCTTCATCTCGGCACTTCCAGCCGCCCTCAGGCATCACCACCGGCAGTTGCTTGGGCTTGGGCGTTCGACGGGAACGGATAACGGCGATGGCAGCCATCGGGGCACCTCCTCAATACTCGATTCCAACTTTGATAGTGCTGACGGTACCGGGAGGGCCGGACATCCAGGAGCCCCGCTTCTGGCGGACGTGCACCCCCTAGCTCAGCACCAGGATGCGTAGTTGGTGAACCAGCGGGCCTCCGCGGGCGACTGCTCAGCGGGCAGGGAGGGGACGAGCATGGAGCCGTAGGTGGGGAGCCACTTCGCCACATCCCGAGCGTTCGTATGCCATTCGCCTGGCGCCTGGTAGCGATGCGCGGCCGCGGTGTTAGCCAGGTCCGCCAGAGACCGGCCCTCGATCTCTTCGCCATGCTGAACGGCGATAGCCAGCAACCCCCACAACATCCGAGCATGAACCGGGTTCTCATCGAGTTTGAGCCCCGCCAGGTACCCCTCCCACAAGTCGGAAGCGCCCAGGCCGTAGTCCTCATCGAACCGGGCCCGCAGCTCCCGGTCCCGGTCCACACGCATCCGCTCAGTGAGTTGGTACACGTACCGGTAGATGAACCGGTCACGCGCTCGGCTCTCCTCGTGTTCCTGCGTCCGCAACGCCCGGCATGCCTTCCGGTAGTCGCCCATTTGGGAAAGGACATCCTCGTCAGCCCACACCAGTTGGGCGGAGGCTGAACCGGGCTCACCCCACGGCACCGCACGAAGGGCCCCCTTCGGCTTCGTCGAGTAGCGACCGAACACGGTGCGGACTCGCGCTTCCTGGGTCGTGATAGTCGACCCCAGCTTCACCACCTGCCGCCGATCCGCGGCCAACGACACTTTGGATTCCCAATGCCAGGAGAACGGGTCGTCGGCGGCGAACGGCTGCCACGCGTCGACAGGGCGGCTGGCTGCCCACAAGGTCAACGTCCGGCGCCCCGGGGTGGAGGGGGAGTGTTCCTCGACGACACACACAGGGGTTTTCCCTGCCGACACCGCGGCGGCGCGCAGGTCGTAGACCAACAGCGACCGTTCCTCATCGGTCAGATAATGGTTGGGGTTCCCCGCGAAGTTCCACGCCTCCCACTCGGGGGAGCACCACGCCACCTGCAGGCGCGTCACAGTGCGCGGCTGCACGCGCACCCACCGCTCAGGTTCACCCAACGTCCCATCCAGGTTGATCGGCGTGCGGTCCAGCCACACTCGTTCCCATGCACGGCCACCGGACGGGCTGTAGGCGCACCAGCCGCGGGTCCGATGCTTCGCTACCGCGATGGCCCCCGGCACCTGGCGGCCAGCAGCCACCATCCCGTCGACCACATCAGCACCGCCAGCGGGCTGGCGGGCGCGGTACTCAGCGCGAATCTGAGCGATGGCCTTCGCTTCGTGTTGGGGATCGCCGTTCAGCGGACGCGCCCAGAGGTTCGCGACCTTCCACCAATGCACCAACTCCTCCAACACGTCGTCGACGCGGTCATGCTCAGCACCTTCGCCGAGAAGGACATCCCGAAGCAGCACCCGGAACGGTGCCTCTTCCGCAGCCTCCGCCTTCTTCGCGGCCAAAGCTGCCTTGACCACGGGCACCATCCGCAGGAAGTGAGATGAGCGTTCATCGCGGGACCGCAGGTAGCCCTCCAGTTCCGCGACGGTAGCCAGGTCGTAGGCCAGCATGAACTTGTCTGTGCGCGGGTCGAACATCAACGAAGCCCGCTTCAAGGCAGGCCCGAACGCCTCTCGCCATACGTAGCCGGGACGGTCCGGGATCGGCACGTTGCGCCGCCACACCTCATCAGCCCTGTCGAACCGGATCACCAGCTCGCCGCGGCGGCGGTCCTCGATCAGGTACGGGATGCTCGGTTTCAGCCCTCGCGCACCAGCCGGGTACAGCGCGTCACGGTCAGCGTCATGCCAGTTCCCCACAACCCGGAGACCAGGCCGCAGCATGGCGTTGAGCCGACGCTGCCAGTCCGCGAAGGGCTCTCGCCCATCGCCCAACTGCACCGACTTGTCGCCGTCACGGATCAGCACGATCTTCCCGTCGTCCTGAGACGCCAGGTCGAAGAAGTTCACGTTCGGACGCATCGGCTGCCACACGACCGTCCGGTCAGCCAGACCTTGGAGCACCATCACGATCCGCATGAAGTGTCGCCGGCGGGCGCTGGCCACGGCCTCGGCATTCAACCACTCCGCCGATCCCGGCTCCAACGGACTCTTCAACCCTCCGAATCGCGTCGGCTCGAACACCTCGGTGAACTCGTCCCGGTTAGGCAGGATGCGTTCACCAACGTCAAGCCGTTCGTCGGTGGTGAGGACCCACAGCCGCTCACCGTTACGGATCAGCCAGTGCGCCCGCTTGTTCTGTGCCTGGTAGTAGGCGTCCTCGAAGACATTGCCGGACTTGCGCTCGACGCGGGTGGGGATCAGCACCACGACGCCCTTGGGTTCGGGGAGCACCTGATCCAGGTTCTCTGGGGCCGCCAGAAGCCACTCGACGAACCCTTCGATGTTGTCGGCGTCCATTCCCCGCCGCCCGTCCCCCATGAGGATGAGGGATTCCTCAGCCATCACCAGGACCCGCTGCCGCACCGCAATCGGGGCCTCCAACGGCGCCGGCGCTCCGCCCCTGACCTGCTGCAGGGTCTCGTCCCGCCCCAGGTACAGGTCGACGGTCCACGCCACCTCCGTCAGCTTCGCCAGTTCGGCCTTCAAGGGCGCCATCTGAGCCTGCAGCGCCGCAGTCTTCGCCCGGAAGCCGGCCTCCATCTGGGCTCGCTGCTCTTCCAGCGCCCGCTTCGCCTCGGCATGCCGCTGGTTGACCTCGGCAACCTGTCGAGCCAAGGCGGCACGGTTCTCAGCAGCTACCCGCTTCACCTCCGCTGCACTAGCGCCAGTAGGTAGGGCCAGCTCGCCACCGTCTGGGGTGGGGGAGTGAGGCAGCTCATTGCTCATGGGTCTTCCTCCGGTTGGGCAATCTCCGATAACCATCAATCTACGAGTCAGTCCCCGACATGCACCATCCGTTGATCCAGCGCATGTGCACCACGGATAGGGCACCAGGCAATCCGCAGCCGCACTCCCGCGAGTCGGCCTCGATGAGGCCTTCGGGAACCTCGGCAACCCACTCGGCCTCGGCGCGGCGAGTGTTGTGGGCAAGCAGTGCTTCTGCCGGGACTAGAGCGGTCCATACCCGACCCTTGGGCCGCCATCCCACGCCTTCGTGGGCGAACCGATGGGCGACCTCCCAGTCATCGGTCCACGACCAGTCCGCGCGGCGTTCAGGGACCGATCCTCGATACAGGCGGAGTGGCGTTGCAGGCCGCGGCGCCGGCTGATCGTCGACACGGAAGCCTGCCAGGTCGAACAGGTCACGCCACGACTCCCGAGCAAGGCAACTGTCTGGGAACTCCGACGAGGACCACACGTCCCCCACCTTCGCTCCCACAACATGCGGGTCTGCTCCCGCCAGACTGCACGCATAAAGCACCTCCGGAAGCATCGGCGTCTCGCAGCGCGCCAGCAAGGCGGACACAGCCCCCTCCGTCAACTGGGCAGCATCGGGCAGCGCTTGAATGCCCCGAACCATGTCTCCGCCCGTGCGGAGCGGCGCCGAGATCAATGCCTGGGCTCCCGCAGCAATGTGCTCGAACACTGCCAGCCGTTCAGCTGCCCACTTCCACGACCAGAAGAAGGACTCGAACCCGGGGACCACCACGAAACCCGGCTCCAGCGACTCGGCGGGGACACCCATCCGGTCCGAGACAACGAACCCGGTCTCCACGTCGTACACGCACCAGCCCAGGTGCCCCTTGCGCAGTAACAGCCCGTACTTCGCCGCTAACTCGTGTGCGCCCCTGCTGGGTTCTTCGACCCGCGCTTTCGCCATGACTTCCCCATTCCTAGCAGTCTCCGACGAACCTCACTGTAGGTGCCGCCAGCCCGCCTACCAATCCCCGTTTCCGGCCGCCGCGCATACCCACTCCGCGGTCCTCTGGGTTATCCGGGTGGCCAGCTACGGTCCTTGGCAGGTGCATCCCCTCACGGGGCTGCGTCGAGCAATCCCAGCTCGCGTTGAGCGCCCGCCAGACGGGGGGCACCAAGCGAGGCCCAAGCCCGTCCGCATGGACCACAACCAACACGAGGAAGCCGACCACATGACCAGCGACACAGCGTACGAGAATCAGGAGACGGCCCCCCGTGAGGCTCTGTCGTACACGGAAGGCCGCTCCCGAATCCGGGGACTCGCCCAGCGGGATGTGCAGCAGTCCTCTGCTGCCCAAGCAGCCGAGCCTCCTGCCTGCTACACCGTTTGGCAAGAACGATTCCCCACGGGTGAAACCCCTTACCCATGGCAGTTGGCATCGGATGGGACGGTGCTGAATCAGCATCTATGGCGAGGAGACCCGTACCGATTGGTCGGCTTCCAGCGAGGAGCCACGCAACGGCTCGTGCTCCACTGGGAGACCTTCGTCAAGGACCCGTCGTCCGCTGTCGGGTTGGTGCCGGTCATGGTCTCGGTGCGTGGGGGCGTCGCCGCCTGGCAGCCCGCCGTCGCGGATGTCGCGGTCCACGCCCCCAAGGCAACTGGTCGCTGACTCGACTGCCCACTCTGATGGCGTTCACAGCGGTGGGTGCCGACGGCACCCGATACGAGGCCCCCTTCATGGTCGACGAGGCCTGGCACAGGTTGCGTGCTGACCACGTCGTTCTGCTCTGCCCTGACCCAGAATGCCGGGCGCCGATGGTGGCCCGCGAAGGTTCACGCCGGCGCCACTTCGCGCACAAGGCCCAAGGAAGGCAGCAGCGATGCGCGTTCGAGGGGGAGTCCTCACTCCACCTGGCCCTGAAATGGCACATCACCCAGGCAGCCCGCACGGCAGGCCTCGTTGCTCGCATGGAGTCCTTCCCCGCCCCAACAGACGCCGGGGGATGGCGAGCCGACGTGCTGGTCACCGCACCGGACGGCCGCCGGGTCGCCTTCGAGGTCCAGAAGTCGACACAGACGGACACCGTCACCCGCGAACGCACTTCGCGCTACGCCGCCGACGGGATCGCCGTGGTGTGGCTGTCCGTCGGCTCCCGCCTCCCAACCTGGTTCGGCGCAGCCCCGAGCATCCACATCGACTCCGCCGGAATAGACGACGGCCGCCCACCATCCGTGGTCGAAGGGCTAGCTCGCTACGTAGACCACCGCTGGGCGACCCCGGGAGCAGTCCCCTTGGATCGCATCGTGACCGCTTGCGTGCGGCCAACACTCGAACCGCACCCCATACCCCTGCTGGGCGTGCGGCTCGTGCGCGCGGACCAGTGGTCTACCTACCAGGCGGATAGGGACGAGGAAATCCGTCGTCACGCTAAGGAGGAGGCCGCCCGCCGCCGACTCCAGGCGAACACTGCACTGCTGTTGAATCGCCAACGCATGACTCTTCGCTTGGCGCTGGACGCGCTCGCCGAGATGCGTCCTGGCCTTGCCCCCTGCACCCTCGCAGTCTCTCGCCGCCGGGGTCGCAGGGTGGCCTGGTTCCGACTGTCCGCTTCCGTTGTCGACCACGGCGACTTCGCCACTGAGGCCAGGTATGGGTTCGGTGTCACCATCTGGGCTGCCCCCAGCAGAGCGTCTGGCCATCTGATCGCCGTGGTCTGCCCTCCAGTTGGCCGCTGCTCACCTGAGGTGGGCGCTGCGATCAGCCGAGATGGCGGTGTCGTCCTTGCCTCAACCGAGTCGGAGGCCAGCAAGCTGCAGGCCCGTCTGGGAGTGCCTGTCCAAACCGTCGAGACATGGTCGCCCATTGATGCAAGGCCCGATACCTCAACAAGCGCTGACTCTCCTGCGGATGCAGCGCCTGCTGCAGGCGGGGCGGGCAGCGAGGCCACATCGGCGAGCACAACAGTCTCGGATGCCGCGCGGGAGCGCCAGCCCTCACCCGAGGGCAACAGCAGCGCCGAAGCCGTCGTGCCTCCACCCAAGGAGACCACTGTCAGGGCGCCGCTAAGGGAGCGTTTAGCGAACTGGCTCAACCTCCGATAGTGCTAGCACATGGCGCTAGCACTATGTGCAATTTTCGGTTGCATGAAACGCCACATCTGGACCTGGCCGCGCATGATCGTCGCAGCCGTGATCCTCATCTTCCCCCACGAAGTCCGCGCAAGGTTTCCTGTGGTTGACCGCGGCCGACCGCTGGTATCCGCCGCTCCAGACGGCAGCCGATCCCGCTTACGCACTCGCAACTGTCCTGATGGTCACACTGGCTGTCTACGTCGTCGCCGGCATCTTCTACTTCACGGTTCCCAAGGTCGCGGCGCCGATGAGGCCTCGGGACCACATCTCGTGGGTGGACGAATACTCCGATCTGAAGTCCAGGTTCACCCCGCTGATTGCCAACGCAGGCAACCTGACCGAGGCAGAAGCAGGGGAGCGCATCGCCAACCGCTTAGCCCCTCCCCCTGCCCGCCGACAACTGATCTTCGCCCGCGGCACGGAACGGCACGAAGCCCTCCGAGCAGCCCTGTACATCTACAAGTCCGCCCACCTCGCCGTGTGGGACTTCAACGACGCCTCCCACCACCTGGAGCGAGCCATACGCTCCGAACTCTGGAAACTGCTACTCGCGACGGGACGCGACGCGAACCAGTCCGCATCCGAACTAGTCATTGTTCTGCGACCCCCTGTTCACCTGGCGAGGAGCACAGCATCCGCGCTCAGCAAGTACCTGGAACAGCGTGGCTACCCCCACACCGTCGTCCCCCCGATCTGGCAGCCGGAAAGCACTCGGGCTGGCTCGGCACTCGCTCGCGCCTCAGCTGCATGGTGGATGAGGGTCCCCTCTGACGCAGTCACCCTGGTCGCCTACTCCCGGACCCAAGACCCGCAGCGCCTTGACGACGAGTTCGCCACGATCCGCCTCATCGCCTCCGCAGCTGCCTTGGCACGCATCCCCCTCACCACGTCCACTGACGACCTTGCCAGCGCCAAGGCGCTCCTCGAACACCAAGCCGAACTGCTCGCACTGCGCGGATACGCGCCGCCCGAGCTGCGCGAGCACGATAGCTACACCGGAATCGCAGACACCCGCGAGTTAGCCCACTGGGCGCTCCGCGAAATCGTCCTCGACACCCGCGACACCACCATCCTGACTAAGGACGCAGCATGACCAACCTCGACGACATCCTCGTCCGAGCCGCCGCCGAGCTGGACGCCGAGCCAGCCAGCAACCCAGCACCCGACACCGAGTTCAGCGACCTCATCACACGTCTTCGTTCCACATCCGAAGCCCTCGCCGACGCCTACCAGGAGCAGACACTGCTCATGGCCTACGCGAGGACGCTGATGCCCCCGGTGTCATACCAGACCCTCGCCGCGGCGGCCGGCCTCTCCTACTCCGGGGTCCGAAAACGACTGACCCCCGAAGTGATGAACGCTGTCCGCAAAGCAGGCGATCATGCCCAGTGAGACCTGCCCGTATTGCGCGAGGAAGCCGCGATACGGCGCGGGCGGGCTGTGCGGGGTCCACCAGTCCCGGAAGCTCGCCGGGGAGCCGATGGTGCAACCACACGACCTCGTGGGACTGCAGGCCAGCGGCTACGGCCTTCTCGGGGTAATGGACCGCACGGCGACGCACCTGATGTGCCACGAGTGCGGGAGATGGTTCAAAGCTTTGGGGAGGCACATCCTCACCCACGACATGACGGTGCCCGAGTACCGCGACCTCCACCAGCTGGCGGCGAAGACTCCGCTGGTAAGCACCGACTTGAGCGAGATCATCTCGGCGCACTCGATGGCCCAGCTCGGCACGCCTGCGTGGAAGCGCTTCGAGAAGCGCCGCGACGCCACCAACCCCGAGTCCCGCAAACTGGCCGCGCAGGCCGCACGGTCCCGGACTGCAGGCGCAGTCGCGGGAGTCGTGAAGACGCCGCGCCGCCGGGTGGCGGCAGTGGACCTGCCCGCCGAAGGGGAGTGGCTGGACCAGATGCAGGCGCTCGCGGACTTCATGCGGACCCACCAGCGTGCCCCGCTGCGGACCGTCGCAGCGGAGCGCCCCCTGGCACGGTGGGCGGCATATCAGCGCGCGACGGCGAATCGCGGGACCCTGTCTCCTCAACGGCGGGAGAAGCTGGTCGAGATCGGCTTTGACTTCGCGCCGCCGAAGGGTGCTCCGAGCACCCAGGCCAAGGTGGAGGCGCGAGCGGTCGCGCGGGGATGGACGAGCATGGCTGAGGCGATCACTGCGACCGCGGACCTGTCGCTGTCCGAGGCGGGCCGCCGTCTGGGGGTGTCCCATGACACCGT
>RRZT010634957.1_pt1 | contig 14349 bp, 19 predicted proteins | sample 2165551 | NCBI WGS metagenome assembly RRZT01 (sample SAMN10456910, study PRJNA506462) | wastewater metagenome | biome: wastewater; feature: sludge; material: wastewater sludge; isolation source: wastewater sludge with Escherichia coli K12::gfp cells carrying plasmid... | place: USA: Moscow, Idaho... | reverse complement strand
TATCACGTGGACTACGCGCGCATGGTTGTCGGGGACGAGTTGGACGGTCGTTGGGTACGGAAACGGAACGGTGATTGCGGCCGCTCAAGGGGTCACAACGGCAGCAAGCAGTGTTGCGGACGCCACGAAATTCATGGTCCCAGCGGTGACGCCGAGGTCCAGTAATATCATCCCGCGCATTCGAGCCGCCTGATGCTCGGCCACTACCCACTCGCTGCCGCACCGCTGGCCAGTGCCGGCGGCATTCCTGCGGCACGCTTCGCAGCCTCGTCGGTCGCGTTGGGTACGGCCTCCCTCCTGCTCACTGCCGGTCTCTCGCTCGCCGCAGCCGGGATAGGTAGCGGCCTGGCCGGGATGGGGCTGACCACCGCACCGCGCCTGTCGGCCGCGCCGGAGGCCTCGGCGCTGGTCTCGACCATGCCTTCGTCCGGCATCAGGCTCTCGGCGGCGGCAGATGCGGCTAGCTCAGCCGTCGCCGCGCTCACCGTAACGCGCCCAATTGCTGCCGATCTGATCACAACCGGCAGTGCTGCGCTGCTACTCAACACCAAGCCGCGTCTGGCTGTTTCGGCCGTGGCTTATGGCGTGACGGCAATCAGCGGTATTCTCAAAGGCGGTTTGTCGGGCAGCGGGGTTGGTACGGGATCGGCAGCGGTCATGCTGACGACCAAGGCCCGGTTTTCCGCCGCGCCGGTCGCGCTCGCTGTTGCCGCCATCGCACCGCGCATGACGCGCGCCATTGCTGCGGCGCCGGTGGTAACCGGGACAGCCAGTATCAGCATGGAAGGCCGCGTGCCGCTGGCCGCCTCGCCGATTTCCTCGGCGCTGCGTCAGGTCATCCCGACCACGCGCATCAAGCTCGCCGCTGCGCCCAGTCTCGCCGCCGTTGCGACATTCGCACTGCATCGCACGCAGGCCATCGCCGCCGCAGGCGGGGCGACCGGAGCGGTCAGCATCGGCTTTGCCACGACCAAGCGCTTCGCCGCCGAGCCGCTCGCCGTGGGTCTGGCGCGCATGAGCCTGCTCACGCCGACGCCGATCGGGCGCGTCTACGCCGTACCGCTGTCGCCGCTGGCACGGACCACCATTCTTTCTTCGCTTACGAGGGCCGCATGATCACCAAAGTCCATCCCATCATCGCCGGATCGAACGCGCCGCTGGAGGTGCAGTTCTTCGATGCCAACACCGACGCCGAACTGAGCCTCACCGGCTGCAGCGGCTTCTCCGGCATCGCACGTAATACAGAGACCGGCGCCATCGTCGGCATGGATTCGGTCATGCCGACCGATGCCGCGCTGGGGAAGGTCAAGGTCGAGTGGGCGGAAAACGCATTTCAAGAAGCCGGCGTCTGGTCGCTGCAGATCGTCTGCACCGATGCGACCGGGCATACGGTCATCCTGCCGAGCGAGGCGGGTCAATTGTTGATCAAGGTGGGAGGGCGCAACTAGATCAGATTGATTTCGTGCCGTTACTGCTTTGGCCAATTCCCGAGAATCTGAAAGGCGATTGTAACACCTAGAATAGTAGTGCCAAATATCGCGCAAAACTGTGTCAAATGCCCCGGCGCGCTACATTCCGGAAGGCGTTTTAACGATGGTTGCCATTGGTTCTCGATGGGTATGTGCGTGCGGGCACTGTACCGAATCTGTACCGAAGGGCAAATCTTGTACCGAAAAAACAAAAAAGTCAACCGGCTGGTTGGCTTAAGTGTTTGTTACACCAGAAGAATTCTGGTAGGGCGTGAAGGGATCGAACCTTCGACAAACGGATTAAGAGTCCGCTGCTCTACCAACTGAGCTAACGCCCCACGTTTTTTGAACCGTGATTATACACAGTTTTTTCTTGTTTTTCTTGGTAGGTCGGGGGAGATTCGAACTCCCGACCAACGGATTAAAAGGCAATCCGCTTTTCACCATCAACAGAGACCGCAAGTATATACGTTCTAAATCAACGAGTAAACAGGGTGGGCATTTTTTGTCACTTTCTCCATGCTTTTTTCGCCCTCGTGCCGGACGAAGCATGCTGCAAGACACCGCGCTCAGCGCGCTGCTGATGGCAAAACAAGCCGCTTTTTGCGCTGTTTTTTTCTCGATTCCCCGGCTGACACCCGAGGTTTTGGCGGGTGCATCGCGCCGATTTCCGGTTGGATGCGAACGGGAAAACCCATGTCGGCATCGCCGAAACTCCCGGTGCGCCAGTGCATTGTGTACCCGCCAAACACCCGGGATGATGTTTACAACTAATTGTTTTGATGTGTTAATTCCGGGTTGTGTCGTTGACGGATCATCGCTTTCTCCCTAACATCAAGCCCGCGAGTGACGATGTGTGCCAAGGAAGGTTGGGCTCCGTCTTCGTTCTGATCGTTGGCCTCCCTATCCCTGACCGGATGTTCTCCGCGTAACGGCAGCACGTGTTGCCCGGAACCCGCTAGTCACCATGCCCGGCCCCGAGCAGATTCGAACCGTATAACCAACCTTGTTGTACCGCTGGTGCGTTGTTGTCGGCTCGCCTTGCCCTCTTCGAGGGGCAAGTGGTGCCCGTTCGTCTTGGAGATGAACGGGGAACATCCATGGGCATGGAGCTAAACATGATCAGTAACAACTCGCCGGCACCCTTTCCGCCGGCAACCAAGATCCCCTCGGGCTATCGCGTCGACGCGAACGGTTTGTGGGTGAAGCGTGGTGACAAGGAAGACAGCTGGCAGCAAGTCGCCAGCACCCCCGTCTGGGTCGAAGCCATTGGCCGTGACGGAAACGCAGAAGACTGGTCCGTCGCGGTCGGTCACAAGAACCCGGATGGCGACATCCACCGTTTGATCGTCAGCTACGGCGACATCATTGCCAAGGGCTCGTCCTTGGTTCAGGACGTGTCTGGGCGCGGCTTGCTCGTCCTGCCGATGGCAGAAATGTTTTTCCGGGACTTCCTGGCGAAGAGTGTTGCGATGGCCGGGCTGCCTCGCTTCCGTCTGTCCCGTCAGCTTGGGTTCACGCCCATGTCCGACGGCCGCATGGCCTTCGTCATGCCAAACCGCACCATCACCAGCCAGGTGGAAGGTGGTGGGCAAGAAACCGTCGCCTTCCGTCCCCAGTTCGAGAACGCAGCCTTCCTCGCCTACACCATGGCGGGAGAAAGCCAGGACTGGCACGACCATGTCGCTCCGCTCCTGACGAACGGGATTTTCCGGCTTGGCATCTACCTGGGCCTGGCGGCTCCTTTCATGGAGCCAGCGGGGCTCGACAACGTCTTGATGCACTTCGTCGGCCAAACGACGGCAGGCAAGACGGCCTGGCTGCAGATGATCGGCAGCCTGTTCGGCTGTGGTTCAGACCCCCAGCACACCAGCAAGGCGACCTTGGTTGAACGCTGGAATGCGACCAAGAATGCCTTGGAGTTGTACACCGCCACGCACAGTGGCGTGTTCTTGTTGGTCGACGAGCTGGGCAGCAACGAGGAAGAGCTTTTGTCGGCCTACAACGTGACCGCCGGTCGTGGTAAGGCCCGGATGGACAAGCTGGGTGGCATGCGTCAGCAACTGCGCTGGACGTTGTACATTCTCTCGACGGGCGAAATTCGCATCACCGACAAGATCGAGGAGTCGACGCGCAAGCGCCCGAAAGGTGGGTCGATCATCCGGGCGATGGACTTCAACTTCGACAAGCTGTCGGACTGGGGGGAGATGACATCTGAAGAGCGTGACCGGGTTGTCCGAGCAGCCAAGCATGCCTTCGGCGAGACAACCTACGGCCATCTCGGGCCGGAGTTCGTGCAGGCCGTGCTCGACACGTACCCGACTGAGGCTGCCCTGCGGATCGCTTTGCGCGAGGAGGTCGAGGTGCGGCATGCCCAGCTATGTGCAGCGGCCCGCGAGCATGGGCACGAACTGCTGCCTCCCCATGTCCGGGCCATCCGTCGCTTGGCTTTGGTCGCTGTGGTCGGTAACTGGGTGCGTGAGTTTCTAGGCGTGACGCCGGAGCAAGTCGACGCTGATGTGCAGGCTGCTGCGTTGACCTGGCTAGAGGAACTGCCGCCTCTCGACGAGGGGGATCGCATCGTTGCTCAGGTCCGTGACTACGTGATTCGGTACCAGGGGCAGATCATCAACTACGACAACTCGACAAGTCCTGTGCTGCCGCCACAAACCCGTGCCATCGCCCACAAAGACTGGGTGTTATTTACCGAAAGCGGCTTCGCCGAAGCCTGCGAGGGGACGCCACCCAAGGTGGCTGCCAAGGCACTGGCTGCCAAGGGCATCCTGCACCGCGAGGCAAGCAAGCTCACCAGCCGTCATGTCTTGACTCGTCTGGGCCTGCCGCGTGCGCCCTACTATGCGGTGATCCTCAAGCGCTTGCTGCCCGACGACGAGCTGCACCTGGTCGGCGGCGACGAGGCCGAGGATGGGCCGGATGATGGCGAAAATGGCTCAGAAGACGTCGAGCAAGCACTCGGCGACTTTCCCCGTTTGTAAGCCTGTTGTTTGCATGCAGAAGGGGCCGGGCAACCGGCCCTTTTTGCTCCCGGGTTGCGACAGGTTGTCTCAACCTGCGCAACAGACTGTTGTTGCCAGCCCGGAGAAGCACGATGCCCCCGCGACCTGTTGTACCCCATGCCCGATTCCGCAAGCCGCCAGCGTACCGCAAGGTGCACATGCTCTGGCTACAGGCTGCCGCGCTCCTGCCGGGGCGTACTCTTCACACGGCGCTGGCACTTTGGATGGCCGCTTGCGACACCCGTAACCCAACGGTCCTGTTCAACCCCAAAACCGCCTTGCGGTTCGGGGTCAGTCGCGAGGCGGCGCAGGATGCCATCAGCCGTCTGCTGGCGTTCGGGCTGGTCGCGCTGGACCAGGATCGCCGTCGAGGCCGTCATGTTGCCGTCACGCTGATGAGCCTTGAGGGAGTGCCGATGATCTTGCCTGATCACTTCCCCGCCACATCCCCTGTCTGAGGCGGTGTAGATGCCTTGTTGCACAAAGGGCTCCCCCGCATACCGCTGCATCCCGAACCAAAAACAGAACGCCATCCGCGACTCGGCGGATGGCGCACTGATGCATGGCGTTGTGTCGGAGCGGGAGAGAGCGGGAACCGGGGAACTGGCAGGAAGCTGGTGGCTACAGCGCTTGCCGACAGCGGGGTTTCCGTAGGGGGCCGCCGACGCTTGCACATGCACGCCATCAGGTAGCCGTGATTGTGCCCGGTGTTGGCGGTGCCCCCCTACCGTAAGTCGTCTTGTTTGGAAGTGACGAGCGGGTTTTGCTTTCTGGTTCGTCGGCTCAGTGTTCGGTCGGTGGCTGGAACTGCGCCTCGATGTCCATGGCGCCGTGCAGGATGCGGACGATCAGCAGTGCATCGGCCTGGATCATGAAGAAGATGACATAGTTGCCGTAGGCGCAGGAACGGATGCCATCGCCTAGTTCCGGGCGCAGGCGGTAGCCTTCCGGGCTGCGGGTCAGCTTGACGCACTGGCGGCGCAGTTCGGCGACAAAAGAGATGGCGCGGCGTGGATTGTCGCGGGCGATGTAGTCGCCGATACCTTCCAGATCAGTAACGGCTGCCGGCAGGAAGATCGAGCGCATCAGCGCGGGGCGTCGCCGGCCATACTGCGGTACTTGGCTTCCAGGCGGTCGAAAACCTCGTCGGCCGGCACGCCGGGGCCGCTGGCAAGCCCAGTCGCAATGGCGGCACGAAGCGCATCGAGCTTTAGGCTTGCCTGTTGTTGCTGGTCTTCCAGCAGGCGCAGACCGGCCCGAACGACTTCGCTAGCGTTGTTGTACCTGCCGGATTCCACCTGCTCGCGGATGAAGTGTTCGAAGTGGGGGCTCAAGGCGACGCTCGTCGGCATGATGGTGCTCCTAAGAGTTGTTATCTGTTATTAAAGCCGCGGCTTTGCCCGACGTCAAGGTCATCGGCGATGCAGAGAAAACCCGGGATGGCCGGCGGGCCATCCCGGAAGGTTGATCAGAAGCAGAGCCCTTCAAAATCATCGAAGGCGTCGAAAGGCTCGCCGGGGTCAGCCGGCGGCAGGGTCAAGGGTACATCGAACAGTGCTGCGAACAGGACGACCTGTTCGTGGACCATCATCAGTTCCGCCAGGCTCAGGTCGAGGATGCCGGCGTTCGTGGCGATGCGATGGAAGGCGTCGAAAATTTCATCCTCGTCCACCTGCTCGTCGCCGTAGTGGAACACCCACGGCACATCGGTCCTACACAGGCCGGCAGCATGGATCATGTCGAGTGCGAGCTTCGGCAGCTGGTAGGTGGCGTAGTGGTCGGCCTGCTCGTCGCACACCTCGATCTTGCCGGAATCGGCGTCGTACTGGTCCCATTCGGCTTCGGCCAGCTCGTAGGGCGAGATGCCGCTCAGGAGGGTGCAGGTAAGCAGCACACCGAGCACGCGGTTTTCGTCGTGGCTGGCGGCGTTCAGGAAGGCAGCGATTTCGGATGCCGACAGGGGGCGGGCGGCACAGCGCATGGGCTCTGCGGGGGTGGCGATGCTCGACTTCCAGTGCTGCATCAGCGCAGTCAGCATGGTCGGGGTGCAGGGGATCGTGATATTGGTTGCGTTGGTCATGTTCGTTTCCTTGAAGTAAGAAGAGGGTGTCCGGCCGTATCGGCCGGAGGGGTCAGGAGCTCAAGCCGGTTCTGGCTCGACAACGGGCGCCGCCGGCGGGCCGTCATTGCGCAGTGCCTCGACAAGCGCGATGTAGTCGTAACTGCACACCAGATCGTCGAAACTCAGCTTGGTGATACCGGCCAGATGGCCGAGGACGCTGAGCGTGTCCGTCAGCGCATCCGTTTCGATGAGTTGGCCATGCAACTCGAACAGCAGTCCGGTGTTGCTGATGCTTTCCCGTTCCCAGCGATCCAGAAAGACACAGGCCGGTCTCGTCAAGGTGTGGCACATGAAGTTTTGGCTCACCTCGGAAAACGCGATCATCGTGCCGCCTTCGGTATCGGTGTCGTTCCAGAAGACCTGGCGGAGGTCAGTCGCCGGGATGCCGGTGAGCAGGCTGCAGGTCAGAAGTGCCGCGCAGCCACGGTACGGGTCGCCACGCGCTGCCAACAGGAACGACACGAACTGGCCGGGCGACAAGTAGCGGCCGGTGGCGGCGTGGGTGACGGGCTGTTCGTCGTTGGAGTTGTGCCAGTGTTTGGCCAACACCGACAGGACGGCGGGATTGGAGAGGATGGGGGGCTGTTTAGCCATGGTGATCCCTTTCAGTTGGGTTGCCGTTACCCGGCGTGGGCAACGGCGGCGAGCGTGCCAGTTGGCAACTCGCTATGAGACTGTTCGGAAGTTGTCCCTCGGCAGCTAAGCGACTGACGGACTGAGGATTTTTTGCCTTGCTAGAGGCGAGAAGACTTTCCCCGAGGCCTCCCCGGATGGCCTATCCCTGGGTGTCTTGCTGGGGCTGGATGCGCCCCGGTTTCCCCGGTTGCCCACAGTGCTAAAGCAATGCTGCAGGAAGGCCAACCCATGGGGCCGCTGACACCTCGTCCAGGGCAACAGGCCAAGGGGAAGCGGGGAAACCGGGGGAACTACTTGCGGTAGAAGGGGATGCCGAGAGTGAAGTTAGGGAAGGCGATGGGGAACCAAAAAAAGAACGGGATGGCACAGGGCCATCCCGTTTGTGGGAAGTGCTGAGATGACGCTCAAGCCGTGCTCGGTGCTCGTGCAGCGGCGGCCTGTTGCGCCTCGCTGACGACGCGGCCGACACTGTTTCCTGCCTGTCGCATTACCTTGTCATTGAGGTGAGAGTACCTGGCCGACATGGCTTGGCTGCGGTGCCCGAGAGCAGTGCCAATTATGACAAGCGAGAATCCATTGATGGCCATCCATGAGGCAAAAGTATGACGAAGGCAATGAATCGTCAGCTCCGTCCCGGCCAGCCCGGCACGCTCGATGATGCGCTGGAAGGGCTTGTCCAGGTTGTTCAGCGGCTTGGTGCCACTCCGTCCCGGGAAGAGCCATTCCGACTTGCCACGGCTCGGCAGGCTTGCCAGCAGCGTCACCATGGCGTCGGACAAGACTGCAACGCGTGAGTCACCATTTTTCGTCTTGAGCAGGCGCAGTTCGCCTCGGTCTAGATTGACATCGGTCCAGCGGGCGTCCTTCAGTTCGCTTTTCCTAAGCCCACAGAGCAAGAGACCCTTGAGGCAGTCGGCGGCGGTGCGGTTCTCGTCGGCATTGCAGGCCGCCACGAAGGCGGCCATCTCGCTCTCGTCGAGGAAACGGGTCCGGGCGTTCCTCTCCGGGAATTGCTTGATGCCACTGACCGGATTGGCAGCTATCACTTCCCACTCGACCGCCTTCCGAAAAATTGCCGACAGCAGCACCAGGATTCTGTTGGCGCTGGCCGGTGAGAGGTCATCCAGCAGGCTCGCATGGAACTGCGCGATCTCCTTTTTGGAAATGGTGCTGAGCTTGCGGTCGCCGTACTTCCCGGCGATGCGGAATGCGAAACGGTTTCGGTCATCCTTCCAACTGGCCTTGCCACGGGCCTTGGCATCGTCGTTGTACTCCTCGAAGAAGGATGCCAGCGTGGGCTCTTCCTTGTGCGCCTTTCGGGCAGCGGTCGGGTCTTCGCCCCGGTCGAGCTGGGCTTTGTACTCCAGCGCGGTACGCCGTGCTTCTTCCGGCGAGATGGCCGGGAAGTGGCCGATGTGGATCGGGTAGCGGCGGCCATCGCGCTGGCCTCTGAACCAGAAGCTGACGGTTCCGGCCGGGGAAATTTCGGCCTTGAGATTGCGCACCTTGGCATCGGTCATTTCCTTGCTCTTGCCATTGGTCGGCTTGGGCAGGTTGCTCAGGGTACGGGTGGTGAAGTTGATGATGTTGCTGGTGTTGGTTGCGGTCATGGTTTCTCCTGCATCCGCTAGAAAAACAAATGGCCGCCACCCGGCTCATGCCCGGCAGCGGCCACCCACGACTGCGGGCCAGGCCCGAAATCGCTATCAGGCTGTTCTGGCTCCCTCGCTAAAAATGGACGCGGCAAACGGATTGGCATCCGATGCCTTCGCCGGAAGGCGTTCGGCCGCATGGCAACGGCAGAAGCGACCGGGGTCTCTACAATCCTTTGGTCGACACCAAGGTCTTCGCTGCACCCTGCCCATCAGGACAAGGTGAGCCAGCAGTGATGGCGAGGGTTAGGAATGCGTCAGCGTGGGTGCGCCAGTCAGCCGGGACATTGCCGGGTAAGGACTCAACAAAGCGTGTCGGATAGCGTTTAGGCAGTCGTCGCCAAAAACGCCAGCCCGCCGAACTGCTGTTTGAGTACGTCATCGGCTGGCTCTTCTGCGATGTCGATGCCGCCGAGGTCGTACAGGCATGCCAACGCCGCTGACAGGTCGTTGGCTAAGACCCACTGGCAACTGCCATCGGCCAGCGTCAGCCGGAAGACACGCAGCCCGCATGGACGTGGGCGTCGGGCCAGTACATCGAGAATGGCCTGTCGTTCGGCTTCGTCCTTCGCCAGCAGTCCGTCGTACTGGCGAATGCCAGCAGACTCTTCGAACCCCTCGCGTTCAGTCTCGCTCAGCCAGGTGACAAGCACGGCCACGCGGGGATCGGCGATGGGGGCGTAGGTTGGCGCGGTCATTAGTAGTCTACCGGCAACAACACGCAGGTACTGGCCCGATGCCCGTCGTCGCCGATGGCGTCGGTGATCGCCCAGACCTTGTGGGCCTGGCCGTCTACCGTGACCGTGTAGGCCGACATGATCCTCGCGCCGGTTTTCAGGGCCTCGGCATTGGCGCGAACATCGCACGCCGGCAGGTCGCCGGGGCCGAGTGCGCCGTGACGTTGAATAATGTCGAGGGGTGATGTGTCGCTGATCTTGAGCAGTTCGAGAGCGGCCGGTGTCGCGACCAGTGCGCCAAGCTCGAAGCGCGGCCATGGCAGATGAGGTGGTAGGGTTGGGGGTGGAAACTCGGGAACGTAGACTGGGGGCAGGTTGGACATGGTGATCTCCAAAAGAAAAACCGCCCGGTCCTTGCGGGAGCGGGCGGTGAGGGCTGGGGGATGAGGGCTGCTTGAGGCGAAGCGCTGCTGCACAAGAAGTGCCGAGGATTAACCCGGCGTATCCTGTTGGTTCAGGTAGGCGGCACACAGGGTGAGTAAGGTTTCGTCGCTGTCCGCGTGCTTCGGTACGGCAACGACGAAGGGCAAGCGCCCGTCGTCAGGCGTGATCTGGATGGCGTAGGCAGTACTATCGTCAGCTACCTGCTGCGTACTGGTCGCCCCAGACAACAGGTCGACTAGGCGGGCAACACTTTCTGTTGTGTCACTCGGTTCGACCGTGAACACGACCTGACCGTTTTCAAGTTGAAGCCGCATGCGAGCCTCCACTTGTCGTGTCACCTTGGTACGCGGGTTCGGCGAACTCCCGGCAGTAGCGCATCACTGTCGGGTCCATGGCGTCGGACTTGCTGACGAAAAGCAAGGTGCCGTAGCCCCCGTCAGAGAAAATGAAACAGACCTCGAAGCAGGCCGGATGCTCTTCCAGGAACTCGAACGCCGGCATGTAGCCTTCATCGCCGTACTGCACGTTCTCGTCGAACAAGCTGGTTTTCAGCCAGCACCCGGTTGCCGCCTCGATGGTTTCAAGGGTGTCGCCGGCCTCGACGACTGCGAACGGCCCATGCTCATCCGGATCGTAGGGTTCTTCGGCAGCAAGCTCCCGGAATCGCTGTGCTGCCAAAGCTCGGATGTCAGGGTCGCTGATCTGGTCGACATGGCCAGGGTCAAGCAGCATCAGCATGCTCGGCCTCCGTGACGGCTGACGTGCGATGCCGGCTGTTCCGCTTGCCCTTCGGCATCGGTTCGGAGGTGTCGGCCGGAAGTGCAGCCAGGGCTAGTGCCGCGTTAATGCTCGTGGGCTGGCCGTCGATGCTCAAGACAGCTTGCAGCCAGTCGGTCCAGTTGCCGTGTACGACATGGTGGTGTGCCTTGTCGCTGGCAAGCAGCAGGCCTTCGGCCGTCATGGCGCACAGCAAAAAGCCGGCGTTGTTTGTCGACCGGCCGGAGAACGTGCTGCGGAGCAGGCGGGTAATCCTGCATGGCGACCTCTCGAATCTCCGACACGAAAGCCGTGAACTGCACATGGCTGTGAGGAACCATGGCCTTGGCGGTCTGCTTGTCAGCGACGCACACGATGCGCGCGCCTAGCGTGCCGAAGGCAGCCCGTCCTCCGCTGTTCTTGTCGCTGAATTGGATCAGGTACGTGCCAGCCTTGCCTTGAAGCGGCTCAACTAGAAAAACGAAGCCGTCCAGGTCCACTTTGATGTCCTCGTACTTGGCGAGGTTTTTCGTGGTGGCGACCTCGCTTAGAAACGAGCGCATGGACTTGGAATCCTTGTCCGCAGCAGCAACCGGAAGAGCTACTAGTGCAGCAAGGAAAAGTAGTGCTGTCTTTTTCATGGTGAGTGTCCTTCGCTGTCATCAATCAGCCGAAGGCTGCGACGACCTTGCCGATCGTGGTTGAGGGTGTTTCTTCAAAGCCTGGATCAAGTTCAGCGAACTTTCTCAGGATGGCAAGGAGCGCGGCACGACTGCTGCCGGTGGGGAAGACGTCGGTGAGGGAGGCCTCCCTTGCCTCTTCGTCGTCCGCATCCTCTTCCTCGTCGCGGAGCAGCGGGTTTGAGACCCCGACGAAGTGAAGGTCGCTGGGTTCGGTGCCCAACTGGCGCTGGATGAAACCGCGACAGAGAATTTTGTCATCACTCAAGACTTTTGATGCTGTTCCCAGTACCCCATCCGCCAGTTTGCCCAACGGATTGCTGGAATCGGAGCCACCCAGGCTGCCCAAGGCGCTCAACATGTTCGACGTCGAATCCAGAAGGGATGCAACTTTCTGAGAGGTCAGGGGATCGGCGGCAGTTTGTTCCCTCGCGGCATCGGTGATGTTGATCTCGCCGCCAGAAACCATCTGGAGGGCAAGGGCGCAAGCGACTGACTGCTGCACGTTGTTAAGAGATTTAAGTTCTTCCATGGTTGTTTTTCCTTGTTAACGTTCGGGCAGAGTTACCCAAAAAATAAAATGGGTATCAGGCTGGACGCTGTTGCTGGTGATGGATGCTTAGGCGCTGGCAGAGGAGGTAGAAAACTTCCGGTCGAGATCCTTGGCGATCGACCAGCCGGCGGCCTCCAGCATTACGGCGCTGATGCTCGGCGCGACGATCTGTCCCACGAACGGGATCAGCTTCGACAGTTCCTTGGTCAGTGTCTTGATCGGTTGCTTGAGCATGGTGTTCTTGATGGCCGCGATAGCCATCCCCTTGGCAGCCTCCTCGGTCAGGCTGCCACCGAACACGCCGGCCAGGCTCATGGTCATGGCTGTCATGGCAACCATGTCTGCCGCCAACCCGGTGCCGGGAACTGGGATCAGGTTGCCTACTGCCGCGCCGGCAGCGCATGAGTGAATGATTTTGTGGCAGCTTTTTTCTTGTGCGGGTGTCATGTTACTTCCGTGTTGTGCGTTGATCACGAGGTGGTGTTGTCACTGTTTGATCGTTAGATTCTGTCTGTGGGCTGGATGGGGGTTTTGGGTTCGGGTTCAAGCTGAGACGGAATGACTATGTAGCCAATGCTCAGTAGTACGTCGACGCAACCCAAGAAAGCTCTTGCCTCTGCGGAGTTTCTGACGTCGTCCGAATCGAGGTGGAACTCTGCGAGCACCGCTTCCTTGAGGTTCCTCGCCATCTCCCGCCCGGTCGGGTCGGCTGTCATGGTTTCCAGCACGGTGGGCTCAGCTTGTCCGATGAACTTGTCTACGACCACACTGACGGCATGGAGTAGCGCTGACGGGGCCGCGTATGCGGCATCGAGGTCGGCGGAGACCGAACGTCCGTTGATGTGTAGGAAGCGCTTCAGATTCTGCACGACAGCTGGACGCTCCCTTGGGGTGGAGTGCAGCGGCTTCCAAACGAACACAAAGTGGTGCTGCGGTAACGGCACTTGGTATGGAACGACTTGGTTGTTGGCCCCTTCTCCAGGCAGTGCTTCATCGGTGATCCTTTGGCGAGCGTAGAGGGAAACGCTAGTAACGACAAAAAGTGTTGAATTGCTAGTCAACGAATTTGATTCTGTCACAACCGCCAATGCTGAACAACTATATCCGTCGACTAAAAGATCGACATTTATGGTTGAAACGCAGACAACAGAAGAGGCGCTACTACACCGCGTAGCAGAGAACATCGGGAAGCGTCGTCGAGCCTTGGGGCTAACTCAGGCTCAACTGGCAGAGCGTTTGGGAGTGGATACCGAGACGCTGTCCAGGTTCGAACGCGGCAAGCACTCGCCTACGCTGAAGAACCTGGCTCGTTTGGCTGGATTGCTTCAGACAACCGTCTCGGACTTGCTGGCCGAAGAGCGGCAGCAGCCCAGCGATAATTCGACCATCATCTCTGCGTGGCTGGACGTGCTGCCGTCCGCAGACCAGGCTTTCGCCATGGCCATGCTGAAGCAATGCTGCGACTACTTGGGGAGCAGGAAGGGAGTTGCTGTACCAATCACTGAGCCCCAAGCTGGAGACAAGCGCAACCCTCAAGAACGAGAGGAGGCCTTGCAGATGACATCAGAAGCTGCCGATGGCAGCGTTGTTAGCCTGCGTGAGGACGATGAACCGGCTACCCCCCGGCGTTCTGGACTGCCGACGAGGATGGGAATCTTTCGTGTCGACATGATCGTCGAGTTAGGGCAACTGCGTGAGAGGCTGGATGAGGTTCTGAAGGTGCTGGACGAGAAAGGTGTTGTACGACTCGAACGCAATTCTCAGTCCTTGGCGCGGGTAAATCTGGCCACGGTATACAAGTTGTATAGGTATGCCCCAGAGGTGCGTGAGGTAATTGTCAGCCGCTATCCGGATTGCATTGCCCAAGAGAAGGAGGACAAGAAAAAAGAGAAAGCGGATCGGAAGCAGGAAGAGGAAGACTTGCGGTCATCCCGGCCGAGGCAGGTGCGTACAGTTTCCGTGAAGAAAAAGAAAAAGGCGGTTCCCGAGTCGTGGGATGCAACAGTGGAGGAGGATCAGGAGTTTTCCTCCGGCATCGAAAACAAGTCTAGCCAAGAAGACTAGTTCCCGGGAATGCCCCGGCAAACGGACTCGACCAACGGATGTGGGAGAGCTAAAAACAAAAAAGCCAACCGACTGGTTGGCTAGTTTTGTTGCCTCGTAAGGCTTTTCGCTTGGTGGGTCGGGCGAGATTCGAACTCGCGACCAACGGATTAAAAGTCCGCTGCTCTACCGACTGAGCTACCGACCCGAAAAACGAGAACGGCGGATTATAGAGAGAGGCTTTGTGCCTGTCAACATTCCGGCGGCAAGTTACGAACGAGCCGGCGCGTAGCGTGTCGG
>RRZT010957961.1_pt1 | contig 14351 bp, 11 predicted proteins | sample 2165551 | NCBI WGS metagenome assembly RRZT01 (sample SAMN10456910, study PRJNA506462) | wastewater metagenome | biome: wastewater; feature: sludge; material: wastewater sludge; isolation source: wastewater sludge with Escherichia coli K12::gfp cells carrying plasmid... | place: USA: Moscow, Idaho... | reverse complement strand
TATGAGTTCGGTTTCCGTGGTGTCGAATTCTCTTCTTTTGCGGCGCTGGCGAGCGGGTAATCACTAGTTGGTATTCAGTGGAGTTTTCATGGGGCAGTCACCCGAGTCGTTGAGCGAAGAGATGTTCCTGCGGGATATGCTTGAGTCCTCCGAACATATCCTGTTTCGGCTGGATCTCGTTCGTGGCGGTTACGACTACATCAGCCCGATTGTGGTGTCACTTTTTGCGGTTACTCTTGAGTCCATGCATGAGCGTGGTCTTCGAGTGCTGCTCGATGAGCTGTGCCACTCGGATGATGTGGCGCGATTCAGTGACCACATTCTTGGTTTGTGCCGAAATTCGCCGGGACAATCGATCCGCACATTTCTGGAACTCCGATTGCGCAACGCCAAGGGCGACATAGTCTGGCTCAACAATTCGATGACGCTGATATCGAGTGAGAAGGGCCGGCCGCTTTTGGCAACCGGGGTTGCGATCGATGTCACTGCACAACGCAATGCCGAAGAAGCGGTCAAGCTCTCAGCGCGTGTTTTTGAAAGCGCCCAGGAATCCATTATTGTCACTGATGCAAGATTCAACATCGTTTCGGTTAATCCGGCATTCCTTGAAATGACAGGTTACGCAGCCGACGATGTGCTTGGAAAGAATCCCCGTATGCTCAGCTCTGGGCGGCATTCTGCCGAGTTTTATGCGGCGATGTGGCAGGCCATAAATGGGGATGATAAATGGCAGGGAGAGGTTTGGAACAGCCGGAAAAACGGTGAGGTGTTTCCGGTCTGGGTACGAGTGAGCGTTTGCCGTGATATGGCAGGCGCGATTTGCAATTATGTGGGTATCGCTACCGATATTTCCGAACGGATAGCTGCACAGGAGAGTATTCGTCTGCTTGCCTATTTTGACCCTCTGACCCAACTTCCCAACCGCCGAATGTTGCAGGATCGGGTCGGACAGGCTTTAGCCAGTGCCGAACGCGAGGGAAAACAGTCTGCGCTGTTGTTTATCGATCTGGATCAATTCAAGACAATCAACGATTCGCTTGGGCATTCTGCGGGTGATCAACTGTTGATCGAGGTCGCCAAACGGCTGCTTGGTTGTGTGCGACGCATGGATACGGTGGCACGGCTAGGCGGTGACGAGTATGTTGTGCTTCTCACTGAAGTAACACTTGAGGGCGCCAGCGAAGTGGCGCGCAAGATACTCGATGTGGTGGCGCGTCCTTTCCAGTTCGATGAGCATGAGCTCGGTGTGACGCCCTCGTTGGGTATCAGTATTTTCCCGCAGGATGGCCTCGATTTCGAAACATTACTCAAGCATGCCGATACGGCGATGTATCGTGCTAAAGACGCCGGGCGCAATGCTTATCAGTTCTTTACTCGCGAAATGAACGCTGCCGCGCTGGAACGCCTGGTACTTGAAAATAGCTTGCGTCAAGGGCTGGAGCGCGGCGAGTTTATTCTTTATTACCAGCCGCAAATCAATGTCACCAGTGGTCGTATTGTTGGCGCCGAGGCGTTGGTGCGCTGGCGGCATCCAAAAATTGGCTTGGTGCCACCGGGCAAGTTCATACCGGCGGCTGAAATCTCTGGTTTGATTGTTTCAATTGGTGATTGGGTATTGCGCGAATCGTGCCGGCAAAACCGGGCGTGGCAGGACGCAGGCTTGCCATCGATCAGTATCGCCGTGAATATTTCCTCGCTGCAGTTTCGTGGTGGTCAACTTGAAGCAAATGTTCGTTCGGCGCTCGACGATACAGGGATGTTGGCCGAGTGCCTCGAGCTTGAGTTGACCGAAGGCATCCTTATGGGAGGAGCCAATGAGACGGTTGAAACCCTGAAACGTCTGTCAGAAATGGGCGTCAAACTAGCGATCGACGATTTCGGAACGGGTTATTCAAGTTTGTCGTATCTCAAGCGTTTCCCTATCGACAAACTGAAAATAGATCAGTCTTTTGTGCGCGATATCGTTTCAGATTTAGATGATTTGGCGATTGCCAATGCTGTGATCAGCATGGGCCACAGCCTGCGTATGAGCGTCATTGCCGAAGGCGTTGAGCATGCCGAACAACTCGAAATACTGAAGAACGAAGGTTGCGATGAAGTTCAGGGGTATCATTTCAGCGTTCCTCTACCAGCCAACGAATTCGCGGAACTGTTGCGTCAACAGAAGTTTTTAAAAAAGGTTTGAGAATGCAGCAAATCGTTATTCGCATTGGTGGCATGAGTTGCCAAGGCTGCGTGAAAAATGTCACCAGAGTCCTGCAGGCCTTGCCCGGAATTGATCGGGTGGACGTTTCGCTGGAAGCGGGGCAGGCCAGTATTACCTTCGAACCAGAAAATGCCAACGTCTCGCAATTCAAGCAAGCCATCGAGGATGCGGGATTTGATGTGCTTTAAAGGATGTGGCTGCACGACGTTCTAATCCAGTTATTCATAATTCTTCAAGAAATCATGACTAAAAAAAATACAGATGCTATGAGCACGGCGCCGGACCAGCCGGCCGCGCCCATCAAATTGACTTCACTTTCACATGGCGGCGGCTGTGGTTGCAAGATCGCTCCCGGCGTGCTCGAAAAAATACTTGCCAAGACTGCGCCTTCGTTGATTCCGCCCCAGTTGCTGGTGGGCATCGAGACGAGTGACGATGCTGCGGTCTATAAGATCAATGAAACCCAGGCGATTGTTGCGACAACCGATTTTTTTATGCCGATTGTCGATGATCCTTTCGACTTTGGCTGCATCGCCGCGACCAACGCCATTTCTGATGTTTATGCTATGGGCGGTACGCCCTTGTTTGCTTTGGCGCTGGTCGGCATGCCGGTGAATACGTTGCCAATGGATACCATCCGGCTTATTCTCGAAGGCGGTGAATCCGTGTGCGCCAAAGCCGGTATTCCTATTGCAGGCGGCCATACCATTGATTCGGTTGAGCCCATTTACGGATTGGTGGCGATTGGTTTGGTACATCCAGGCAATGTTCGGCGCAACACCGGGGCGAAGGTTGGTGACAAACTGATTCTCGGCAAGGGGCTGGGTGTTGGTCTCTACAGTGCGGCATTCAAGAAGGGTGTGCTGGCGCCGCAGGATTACGCGGCGATGATTGCCTCGACGACGCAGCTCAATACGCCAGGATCGACGCTCGGATGCCTGTCTGGAGTACATGCCATGACCGATGTTACCGGCTTTGGTTTGCTCGGCCACCTCGTTGAAATCTGCAAGGGCTCTGGCGTCAAGGCGGTGCTTGATTATGCCGCGTTACCCATCCTGCCCAATGCGCTCGACTATGCCGCACGCGGCTGTATTACCGGCGCGTCGGCACGTAACTGGGCCGGCTACGGGGATAGCGTCGTGCTCGATCCGGAGCGTTTTGGCGACATTGAGCGCGCCTTGCTGACTGATCCGCAAACCAGTGGTGGTTTGCTTATTTCCTGCGCGCCGGAGATCGCGACCGACGTGCTGTCGGTGTTCCTGCAGCAGGGCTTCAACTATGCCAGCGTGATTGGGGAGATGGTCGAAGGCGATCCTGTGGTGACGTTTGCCAAGTAGGCAAGACCAACAAACAACAGAAGGACCTATGGGTTACGAACAAATCGCTGCGGTTGATCTGGGTTCAAACAGCTTTCGTTTGCAGATCGGGCGGGTGGTCGGCGATCAGATTTATCCGCTTGATACGCTGAAAGAGCCGGTTCGTCTGGCTTCCGGACTAACCAGTGAAAAGCAGCTCGATGCCGTTACGCAGCAGAGGGCGCTGGAAACACTCAGTCGATTTGCCGAGCGTCTGCGCGGCTTTCAGGCCGATGCCGTGCGCGTGGTGGCAACCAATACGCTGCGTGTGGCCAAGAATGCGAAGTTTTTCATTCCACTTGCTGAAGCGACTCTGGGCTTTCCGATTGAGATTATCGGTGGTCGGGAGGAGGCACGTCTGATTTATATCGGTGCGGCCCATGCTTTGCCTGCTGCCAGCCATCGGCGTCTGGTGTTCGATATTGGTGGAGGTTCGACTGAGTTCATTATTGGAAAACGGCACGATCCGCAGATTATGGAATCCTTGTTCATGGGCTGTGTCAGCTATTCGCTGCGCTTCTTTCCGGATGGCAAGGTCGACAAGAAACGTTTTTCCGAAGCCGAGGTTTCGGCCGCGCGTGAGGTTCAGACGATAGCGCAAAATTTTCGTCGTGCCGGCTGGGTCGAGGCGGTTGCTTCATCAGGAACAGCACGCGCGGTGGCTGATCTGCTCGAAGGTAATGGGCTGAATCCTGAGGGAATTGGCGGGATTACCCGCAACGGGTTGGCCAAGTTGCGCGCCATGATGATTCGGGCCGGGTCAGTGGACAATCTGAATCTTTCCGGCTTGCCCACGGATCGCATTCCTGTGCTTCCCGGCGGTGTCGCCATCATGTCGGCGATTTGCGCGGAACTGGGCCTCGAGCGCATGACCTATTCCGATGGCGCCTTGCGCCTTGGCGTGCTCTATGACTTGCTCGGACGCTTTCATCATCACGATATGCGCGATGCGACGGTGCAGCAGTTCAAGCAACGTTACCAGGTTGATGTGCGTCAGGTCGAGCGCGTTGAACGCACCGCAATGGCCATGCTCGGGCAATTGATTCGTGTCGATTCGCCGGAGCATGAAAGTGATGTTCGCTTGCTGCGTTGGGCCGTTGCTCTGCATGAAATTGGGATATCGATTGCGCATGGTGGTTTTCATAAACACGGTGCCTACATTGTGCGCTATGCCGACATGCCGGGCTTTTCCAAGATGGATCAGGAGCGCCTTGCGCTATTGCTGCTTGGGCAGCGCGGCAAGCTGGAAAAGCTGCCGCTGGCACCGGCCGGGGATTCTTTTTGGCGGCTTGTCTTCTGTATTCGCATGGCGGTGTTGTTGCATCGTCCGCGCGATGATCATCCGATGCCCTTGTTCTTTGTCAGGCAGTTGGGACTTGGATTCCAGATCGAGTTGCCTGCAGACTGGCTGCCGGCCAATCCGCTCAGCGCCGCAGCATTGGCTGATGAGGCGCTGATCTGGCAGAAAATCGGCTCAGGTTTGCGCATCAAGCGTTGCGCGGCTTGCGCCTTGCCGGAATAGACAACAATGGCAGAGGCGGCAATTGAAACAAGTGAGTGCGAAGGGCGTTGCCGTGTAGCGCTTCTCGGCGATTGGACGCTGGCGACCTTGCCGGTACCTATTGCGGCTATCGAGTCCCGTTTGCGCGAATTGGCCAGGCGCGATGTGGAGTGGGATCTTGGCGCCATTCTGCGGATCGACAGCGTCGGAGCGATCGTTCTGCTGCGTGCCTGGGGGAGAAAGTGGCCTGCATCGCTGAATGTGTCGCAGCAGCACCGGTCTGTTCTTGAGCGGGCGATGGCCGTGCAGATCGATGCGGCGACACCGCCTCCGGCATCGCGCTGGATTGTGCTAATCGTTCTCGGGCAAGTCCTTCTTTCGGCTGGACGGAACTTGCGCCAGATTGTTACCTTGATCGGGCAGTTGTTGCTCGATATTGCGTATCTTTTCTCTCATCCGCGCGATATCCCGTGGCGGGAGTTTTCGGCCAATCTCTACAAGAGCGGTTTCCTGGCGCTGCCGGTTACCGCGCTGGTAGGGTTTCTCATCGGCATCGTTTTGTCTTTTTTGTCTTCCTTGCAGCTCAAGACCTTTGGCGCAGACATCTACATCGTTAATCTGCTCGGCATCAGCATTATTCGCGAGCTTGGTCCGGTTATTGTTGCCGTGCTGGTGGCCGGACGTTCCGGGTCAGCGATGACAGCGCAGATCGGCGTGATGCGGGTGACCGAAGAAATCGATGCGCTGGCGACAATGGGGGTCTCACGCAGTTTGCGTCTGGTCTTGCCCAAGGTGTGTGCGCTATCGTTGGCCATGCCGCTTTTGGTGGTTTGGTGCGCTGCTGCTGGACTCATTGGCGGGATGGTGTCGGCGAATCTGGAGATGGGTTTGTCCTACGGCTATTTCATCGAGGCCTTGCCCAAGGCAGTGCCGGTGGCCAATCTCTGGATTGGTATTGGTAAGGGCTTTTTCTTTGGCATGCTGATTGCGCTGATCGCGTGCCATTTTGGCTTGAAAGTGCGTCCGAATACGGAGAGTTTGTCGTCGAATACGACCACGGCAGTGGTGACGGCGATTACCTTTGCCATCATTATCGATGCGGTCTTTGCGATATTGACGCGTAATGTCGGGATACCGGGGGTATGAGCGCGATGAACGTTCCTGCGCCTCATTCTGGTAGTTGTCCGACGATAGAGATACGCGGTGTGAGCACGCGGTTTGGTGATGCCGTGATTCATCGCAACATCGATCTGGATGTTGCGGCTGGGCAGGTTCTGGGCTTGGTGGGTGGGTCGGGTAGCGGGAAAACGACCCTGTTGCGTGAGATCGTCGGCCTGCTTGTGCCGAGCGCCGGGTCGGTCAAGCTCTTCGGTTATTCCGTGCTTGATGCCGATCCGATCATCCGTCGTGCCGTGCGCCGCCGTTTTGGCATGCTTTTTCAGCAGGGCGCCTTGTTTTCGGCGCTTTCTGTTTTTGACAATATTGCCTTCCCATTACGTGAGTTGCGCGAGCTTGACGAAGAGATCATTCGCGATCTCGTTTACTTGAAGCTGGCAATGGTTGAACTGGAGCCGCGTCATGCTCATTTGATGCCGGCCGAGCTATCGGGTGGAATGATCAAGCGGGTTGCTTTAGCGCGTGCATTGTCGCTGGAGCCAGAACTCTTGGTGCTCGATGAGCCGACCGCTGGCCTTGATCCGGATCTGGCCGATAATTTTGTTAAATTGATCAGGATGCTGCAAAAGGAGCTCGGGTTTACGGTGGTGATGGTGACGCACGATCTGGATACGCTCGCGGGTCTCGCGTCGCGCGTGGCGGTGCTCGCCGAGCAGCGTATCGTCGCTTGCGGTACGCCGGCTGAAGTTCTTGCCGTCGATCATCCATTTGTCCGTGATTTTTTCTGTTCCGAGCACGCGATTGCCGTTATGCAAAAAGGAGTTGTTTAATCATGGAAAATCGCTCACATGCGCTGGTTGCCGGGCTGTTTGCCTTGATACTGGGTCTTTCAACCGTTGCTTCTCTTTGGTGGTTCGGGGGAAAGAAAGAAGCGACGAATCAATACGTGGTAATTACCAAGAAGAATATTACCGGACTCAATCTGCAGGCGCAGGTGCGTTATCGCGGCATTCGTGTCGGCAAGGTTGAGACCATTGCGCTCGACCCCCATGACGTCAGCAATATATTGATCGGTGTCAGTATCGACAGAAACATCCCGGTAACGCGTGGAACAACGGCCAAGCTGGGTTATCAGGGGATTACCGGAATAGCGCACGTGCTGCTTGAAGACTCCGGCAAGGATGGTTTGCCGCTTGAGGCCAACGGCGATGAACTGCCGCAGATTTTGATGCAGGATTCGCTGATTGAAGAGCTCTCTGATGTGGGCGGTGAGACCCTGCGCAATGCGCGCGATTTTCTGGCTAATGCCAACGAGGTGTTGAGTCCGGAAAACCGCCAGAACATTACGCGCAGCCTGGCCAATCTTGAAGCGACGACGAGTCACGCGAAAGATGCTACGGCTCAGTTGAGCCGGCTTGTTACGCCGGACAATGTGCGCTTGCTCAGTTCCACCTTGGTGCGTACGGAGCATGCTGTTGCTCAGGCCGGGCCGTTCTTTGCCGAGGCACGTGGCCTGGTGGCAAGCTTGCAGTCGGCCAGCGAAAAGCTTAATGCAACGCTGGGCAACTCGCCCGGCGATGGCGTTGCTGCATTTCTGCCCCGGCTCAATGAACTTGCCGACGAGCTTGGTTCTAGCTCCCGTCAGCTCAATCGCGTCTTGCAGACGCTCGAAGACTCGCCACAAAGCCTGATTTTTGGTCGCCAGAATGCGTTGCCTGGACCGGGTGAGGCAGGCTTCGTCGCTCCCGTAATCGTAAAGGAAGTGCCATGAATAGATGCTTCGTGTTGCTCGCCGCACTGCTTTTGAGCGCGTGCGTCGGTGGTGCCGGAAACTCCGTGCCAAGCGTGACCTACGATTTTGGCTTGCCGGTGGCGCGGCTTGCTGTCGGCGGTACTTGGCCGGGGTTGTCGCTCGAAGTCAGGTCGCCGTCGTGGTTTGATTCGACCAATGTTGATTACCGCTTGGCTTATGCTGACCCGCTGACTCGGCGGCAATATGTCGGGAGCCGCTGGGCAGGCGCGCCGGCCCAGTTGATTGCGCAACGACTTCGGCAGCAACTGGGTGTGGTCAGCGCGACGGCGAACTCGGCAACCGATTGCCTCATCCGGGTTGAGTTGCAGGAGTTCTCTCAGGTTTTTGATTCGCCGCAATCAAGCCGTGGCGTTTTGACAGCCAGTGTCAGCTTGATTGATGGCAAGCGGCGAGTTGTCGCCGAGCGTCTGGCAGTCATAGACAAGCCGGCGCTTGGTGCAGATGCTTCAGGTGGCGTTCAGGCACTGGTTGCAGCGAGTACGGAATTCGGACGTTTGTTGTCGGATTGGCTGCTTGAACTGGAAAAAAACGGTGGTCTCAAGAGCTGTCGTTTGGCATAAGTTGCCTTGTTGCAGTGAGTCAACGCAAGTCCGCCAGTGGGTTGATGTCGCTGTTAATGTCTTGGAATATTGAGTAAGTCGCTTGCTGGGTGTAGAGTCTCAGGATAGTCTGGTCAAGGATTTCGGCCTGGAGCGATTTGGCTTTGGCAATCGCAGCCCCCTCATTTTGATAGTCTGAATTTGCATGTGGCAAGAAACGTTTTCTAAACCGCAACTAAAAGGAACCATCAATGAAATTCGTTAACTCGTCGCTCGGACGAATGCCGGGCATGCTGTGCACGGCCAGATTCTGGCTTGCCACACTGCTGCTCGGCTTTGTCTCTCCTGTATTTGCCAGCTCTGAGGCCAATCTTGTTTTGCCGGATCTGAAGGACGCTGCGATTGCCAGCTTTTTGGGCGGTATGAGCGGCTGGAATTTGCTGGCTTGGGGTTTGGTAGTCTGTGTTGCAGGTCTGGTGTTTGGGGCTGTTATATATAGCCAGGTCAAGTCGATGCCAGTGCATCGCTCGATGGCCGAGGTTAGCGAGATCATCTACGAGACCTGCAAGACGTACATGTTCACGCAGGGCAAATTCATCATGCTGCTCGAGGTGTTCATTGGCGTAATTATCGTCGCTTACTTTGGCTGGGTGCAGCACATGGCGGCTGCGGAAGTTGTTCTGATTCTGCTGTTTTCGCTGGTCGGTATCGCCGGATCGTTTGGCGTGGCCTGGTTTGGTATTCGTATCAACACGCTGGCTAACAGCCGCACCGCGTTTGCTTCGCTTGAAGGCAAGGCATTCCCGGTTTATTCGATTCCGATGAAGTCGGGTATTTCGGTCGGCATGATGCTGATTTCGACCGAACTCTTGATCATGCTCTGCATTCTTCTGTTCGTTTCACCGGAATTGGCAGGCAAGTGCTTTATCGGTTTCGCGATCGGCGAATCGCTTGGTGCTGCGGCACTGCGTATTGCCGGTGGTATCTTCACCAAGATTGCCGATATCGGCTCCGACCTGATGAAGATCGTTTTCAAGGTCAAGGAAGATGATCCTCGCAATCCTGGCGTTATTGCTGACTGTACCGGCGACAACGCTGGCGACTCGGTTGGCCCGACGGCCGATGGTTTCGAAACCTACGGGGTGACCGGCGTTGCGCTGATCAGCTTCATTCTGCTCGCCGTTCCTGAGCCTTCCGTGCAGATCCAGTTGCTGGTTTGGATCTTCGTTATGCGGGTGATGATGATCGTTGCCTCGGGTATTTCCTATATTGGCAACGAAATGGTTATGAAGGGCAAGTATGGCGAGGCGAAGAAATTCGACTTTGAAGCGCCGCTGACTTCGTTGGTGTGGGTTACCTCAATTGTTTCGCTGATTATCACTTTCATCGTTTCCAAGGCATTGATCGGTGATATCACCATCAACGGACAGAGTTACGCCAATTTGTGGTGGCAACTCTCCGTGATCATTACCTTTGGTACGCTGGCCGGCGCAATCATTCCGGAAATCGTCAAAGTGTTTACTTCGACCAAATCGCGACACGTTCAGGAAGTCGTTACCGCTTCCCGTGAAGGCGGTGCCAGCCTGAACATTCTCGCGGGTCTGACGGCCGGTAACTTCTCTGCTTACTGGATGGGTGTGGTCATCGTTGCGTTGATGACTGGTGCCTATGTGGTTTCGCAAGGCGATTTGTCACTGGTGATCAATCCTGATCCGGACAAGGGCGCAATCATGGCTTCGGTGTTCTCTTTTGGCCTGGTTGCGTTCGGTTTCCTCGGCATGGGTCCGGTGACCATTGCGGTGGATAGCTACGGCCCTGTGACTGACAATGCGCAATCGGTTTATGAATTGTCGACGATTGAACAGATTCCTGGAATCGAGCAGGAAGTGAAGGAGGCGTTCGGCGTTACCATCAGCTTTGAAACGGCGAAGGAACTTTTGGAAGAAAACGACGGTTGCGGTAACACGTTCAAGGCTACGGCCAAGCCGGTGCTGATCGGTACTGCCGTGGTGGGTGCGACGACGATGGTGTTCTCGATCATCATGCTGCTTACCAACGGTCTGGTCGACCACGTTAATCACCTCTCGATGCTCTATCCCCCTTTCCTGCTTGGCTTGATTTCGGGTGCCGCAACGATTTTCTGGTTCTCCGGTGCCTCGACTCAGGCAGTGTCGACTGGTGCTTATCGTGCGGTTGAGTTTATCAAGCAGAACATGAAGCTTGACGAGGGTTCGACCAAGGCCAATGTTGAAGACAGCAAGCGTGTTGTTGCCATCTGCACGAAATATGCGCAAAAAGGTATGTTCAATATCTTTATGGCCGTTTTCTTCGGTACGCTGGCTTGCGCCTTTATTGAGCCTTTCTTCTTCATTGGCTATCTGATCTCGCTGGCGATTGTTGGTTTGTATCAGGCCGTATTTATGGCCAACGCCGGTGGTGCCTGGGATAACGCGAAAAAGATTGTGGAAACCGAGTTGCGCGCCAAGGGTACGCCATTGCATGACGCCGCCGTGGTTGGCGACACCGTGGGCGATCCGTTCAAGGATACATCTTCGGTGGCCATGAACCCGATTATCAAGTTCACCACGCTGTTTGGTTTGCTGGCGGTCGAGATGGCGGTGGGTCTGGTTGCCCAAGGGCAGCAGAACCTTGCCTGGACGCTGGCTGCTGCTTTCTTGGCGCTGAATTTCTTCTTCGTGTATCGCAGTTTCTACGGTATGCGTATCGAAGAGTAGTTGTTTGCTATTGGATAGCGACGGCGCTTGCTAGCGCCTCGTTGCAAAAGGGCCGACTTTTTGTTGGCCCTTTTTTGGCCTTTTTTCGGCTATCGGCGTTGCAAGAAACGTTGTTGTGTTGATTGATGCCTCTGGGCAATCGCACGAATGCCGATGTCGTAAACAGTTGAAATAGCCGTTAACAATCACCGAATTGCAAAGGTTCCGTTCACTTCACGACAGCATGATTTGTGTGGTTTTCTGTCTTTTTGGGTGCGCGATGAAGACGGAAGACAGGCTGCAGTTGGGTGACGTATTTGTCGGGATTGCTGACCCAAGACAGAAAAAGCTAAGTTACGACCTGTTGGAGTTGGTGCTGTTTGTAGCGTACTGGACGGTGTCGACACCTTCGTCGAAATTGAGCAGTGGTCGGAGGACAATCTGGAGTCGTTCAGGCGTCATCTGAGGCTGGCGAACTGAATTCCGTCGCACGACAACTTTGGTCTAGTCTTCGCGGCAATGGACGCGACAGCGTTTAGCCCGGATATTTCACGAGTCTGCCGCTGACGGCGAGACGGGTATGCGAAAAGGATAGCAAGAGGGCGTTGGACGCGGGGAAGAAACGGGCGCGCAGCCGGTGATGGGAAGCGAGCAGAATATGCACGCGGCGTGTATTGCGCGCGACACCGATGACGTAGCCGACGCCGCTGCGTTCGCACCAGCGAATCAGGCGCTGGCGGCAGAAACCGGAATCGCCGCGCACGATGAGGCGAGCCTGCGGCCAGGCCTGACGCAGGCGAGCATCGCTTGTCCGCAAAAAACGTAAAGCGACAGGTAGCAGTAGTGATCGTAATAAGCATGGAACTGCGTCAGTTCCTGATCCCCATGCAGCGGCACGTCCGAAGCGTCGACATCGAGGATCAATTCCTCTGGCGCCTTGTCCTGTGCCGCGATGAACTGGTCAAGCAGCACGCGATTCAGGGCGATCACATCCGCGCGTGACCCCCGTTTTCTAAACGCGAGAAGGTCGGCGAACTCGCCAGCTCGTCGATCTTGCCCACGGCCGTTTGCATCAGTGGATCATGGCGCAGCGTGTCGTGATCGTTCAGATCCTCGTAGCCGCGACACAGTCCGTACAACTGAGCTGGGCGACGAGATTGCGCAGCGAATCGGTGATGCGCTCCGGGGCGCGCTGGTTCGATAGCGCCGCGGCGACCGCCGCCGACAAGCCGATCTTGCGATCCGCCTGCCGCACCTGCATGTTGCCACCGTCGGAACTGAGTCATTCCCCTTCTTGGTCTGATGCATCTCTGGATCACGCGCTTTGTCCTGATTTTTGGTCGAGGGTGGTGCGGCAATCAAGGTGGCATCGACGATCGTGCCGCCAGAAAGCTTCATGCCGTTGGTCATCAGCAATTGGCCAACTTTGGCAAAGAGCGCGGCACCCAGTTGATGGGTTTCCAGCAGATGACGAAAGTTCATCAGCGTCGTGGCATCCGGAACCCGTTCGTGACCCAAGTCGATCCGGCAGAATTCCCGGAAGACCGGAATGTCGTACAAGGCATCTTCACAGGCCACATCGCTCAGGTTGAACCAGTTGGCAATGCAGTACATCCGCAGTATCCGTTCCAAGCCCTCAGGTGGCCGGACATTACCCGCCTTCGGGTAATGCGGTTCGATTAGCGCGCAGAACTCAGCCCAAGGCATCAGGCTTTCCATACGCGCCAGAAGTTCGGCCTTGCACGTTGTTCGGCTGTGTTTTTCGAACCATTTTGTCGCCGCCAATGTCATCTGCTTCATCGCTTCAATCCCCGTGATCAATTCGCGCTTCAGACATTATGACAAAAGAATCACTTGCTGCCTTTGTAACTTATTCGGTGTTTCCAAAGGTTCAAATTCGATGGCGCTAGAGTTATAAGCGAAAGCAAACAATGACATTAGTTGAAACCATACATCAATGCGACGAAAATAGACCACGCTGAGTTCTCGTGTGATATTGATAGCTTACGCAGCGTACAAAACAAATTCGCCATCACCGCCTAACCCATGCGCTGCCACGATAACAGCAGGAAGCTTCATGGATGAGTAACGACAAACCAGCTCGAGCACATCACCTCCGACATGTCGCTCTTGTCCGCGATTGTACCTAGTAATTCCTGGCCATTGAGTTTCGGCGGCCAGCTCGGCATTCTGCAAGTCCAAAGAATTCAGTCCACTGAGCACTATCGAACGCGGCTCGGTTGCTATGGTGTAAGGCGCTTGATTTTTGCGGGCTTCACTCGCGCCTAACTTTATATCGCCGATTTCTACAAGTCCTGGCCTATGGTCAGCGCCGCTCGGTTGCAACACCAGAGCGACCGCTCCGCCAGACATATGAGGCAAATCCGGACAGCGTAGCAACTGTAGTGCACCGCTTAGCGCGCCCTCAACGAGGTCGACGCCACAAACCACGACTTTCCGAGCGCGCCCAAGGGCAATGAGATCGTGCGCCAACGCCAGGCCGACCATTGCGCCTCCCGAGCTGCCCACGAACGTATAACACTGGCCAAAACCTTTGTTTGCGGCAATCTCGCGCAAGCTTTCTTCCAGGGATGGTCCTGGATCTCTGGGCGCCACCTGAGCATACAAGAGTTCTCCGGCGTTACCGAGCATCGAACAGACAATCAATGCTGTATCTCTGGCGAAGGTATGCGCTGACAACATGTCTAGCGTTGAACGAAGCAGACCGGCGCAGGTATCTCCGTGGTCTTGAGGACAAGAGGCCGTTGCGACAACCACGAGGCGCATGGGCGGAATCGTCGGAGCGCCGTTGCCGAGCAATTCCAAGGAGGCCTGCGCGCCTTGCGCGTCTTGGGATATCTCGGCTTGAGCCAACAGAATTTGCTCTGCGCGCCCAGATTTGAGCAAACACTCGGCGACGGCGATAGCAGCGCTTCTGCCGCCGCTTACGGAAACTCTTGGCCCCAAGCAGCCAACGGTATCGCCAAGGGTCTTTATTACTCTGCCAACCGGAAAATACGATATGGAGCGAAACAAGTCCGGCTCCGCCTTCCCACTCTGTTCTCTTGTGACTGCAAATTCACGCATGCGCCGAACGAGCGCCGCTT
>RRZT011456832.1_pt1 | contig 14355 bp, 10 predicted proteins | sample 2165551 | NCBI WGS metagenome assembly RRZT01 (sample SAMN10456910, study PRJNA506462) | wastewater metagenome | biome: wastewater; feature: sludge; material: wastewater sludge; isolation source: wastewater sludge with Escherichia coli K12::gfp cells carrying plasmid... | place: USA: Moscow, Idaho... | reverse complement strand
GGGCGGCAGGTCTTCAGGGTTGCGCTGGGCCGGCGGCGTCGGTGCCAAGGGGCTCTCAGGCTGCTGTTCCTGCTGGCTGGTAACCGCCATCTCATCGGCGTCCGTCTGCGGGCGATCCAGGGGACTTTCGCCGGCTGTCGGTTCGAACTCTATCCAGCCGTATTCTGGGAAAAAGACTTCAACCCACGTGTGAGCATCACGCTGCGTTATGTAGTAGGACTGGCTTTCCTCATCAAACAAGCCTTCAGCATAGCCGCTGGCTGTGCGCGCCGGCACGCCGACCGTGCGCAGCATCATCGCCATGGCCGTGGCATAGTAATCACAGTAGCCGCGCTTAATGTCAAACAGGAAGTACTCCAAGGGATCCGCGCCTGCCGGCGGTGCGGCAATGCCATCGTCATAGGGCAGGGTACGCAGATACGCCTCAATGGCCTTGGCCTTCTCATACGGCGTGACGGAATTGGCGGTCAGTTCCTGCGCCAGCCCGCGCACCCGCGGCGAGAATTCGGGCGGGATCTGGAGGAACTTGTCCAGGATCTCCGCCGGATAGTCGGTAGAGGCGTTTTCCAGGTCCTGGATGCTGGCCTTGGTGGCAGCGCTGACAAACGTGTAGGAATCACCGTTGTCGAGGTCGCGCGCCGCACGCACCATGGCAAACTCCACGGGCTGTGCCCCGGCAGGTGCCTGGGCAGCGGGAATGGGTGCAGCACCCGCCTCCGGGCGCACAGTTGCCCGCATGCGCAAGTTAGCCTGGGCCACATCTGCTTCGCCAAACAAGACGTCGCCGACCGGCGCCAGGAGCTTGATGGTCTGGCTGATCGGCTCGCGGGCTCGCCAGCTGGCAATGGGAACGATCTGGCCGGCGTCATAGGTGGCTTCGGCATTGGCCGTATTGTGCCATTGCCGGCCGTCAAAGGTATCAAAGACGACAGCGCGCCAGTAACGCGCACGCAGCGCCTGCGCCTCAAACACCAACGAGTCGCCCACATTGCGCTCGCCGCCCAATGCCAGGCTGTTGCCGAAGCTGGAGCCGGCCGCCTGCTCCTGGCGGTTCAAGCCCTGGTACAGCCGCTGTACGTTTTGTGCTGTATTTTCCCAGCTTTGGTTGACAGGAGAAAGAAGCTCGCGCATCTGCGGACTGCGCCCAAGCCCTGGCAGGATCCAGGCCAGCACCACGATGGCGATGGTAAACGAAATGCCGTTGCGCAGAAAGTCCCAAACGATATCCGAGCTGAAGTAGACACTCTGTTCACGCCAGCGCAGCTGCTGTTCGGATAAATTTGTGCGCACCAGCAGCAAGAGCCCGACGACGACAAATGCGATGAGAAAACCGGTAGTCGGATTGGGGGCAAAATACGTGTTGATCAACAGCACGATGCCCGCCGGCACAATTGCCCGCCAGGTGTAGCCGTGGCGGAAGATGGCCCAAGCACCGAGGTAGGTGAGCCACCACATGAGAAAACAGATCTCAAAGATGAAGACGTAATTGTCCCCGCTGGCGGCGCCGCTAAAGGCGGCGTCAACCCAGTCGAGCAGCCGCAAGAGCACAAAATAGACGCGTGCCTGCAGTTCACCGACACCTGTGTCCAGGAAGGGAGAAATATCTTTGGCGGGCACGGCACTGGCCATCATAAAGAGAATCCAGGCCAACCCGACAAACATGCTGTGCGAGAGGGCAAAGAAGCCGTCAAAGCGGCTGTAAGACATGAGGAGACCGAGCACGAATGCGCCGGCTGTCACAGGTACGACGATCGAGAGATTGTTCACGTGACCGGCAGCATCGAGTGCAGCCGCCAGGATCAGGTACAGCGCTGCGGCCAGCAAGCCCATGAGCCACTGGCCGTCCTGGAAGTAAACGCTGTCAGCATAACGAAACGGGCGCATCGAGGTGTGCGCGGGGCTCGCGGGTTGAGATTGTGTTTGAACAGCCATGCAGATTCCGAAAATACCTATACGAGCAACCGCCAGAGCAAGCTGGCCAGCGCCAGGAGCAGCAGCCCGATTCCGCCGACGGCCAAGGCCACGCGCCCACTGTTGAGCGAGTCCACTTGGACGTCTAGCATCTGGGGCGGGCTGTCCACGGTGACAAGCCACGTGCGTGCGTTGTTGCCCAGGCTGCCCGATGCAGCCAACGAGAGCTCGACAAAACTATCGCGTGCCAGGTTGCGCCAGGCCTCGGCCGCCTGCCGGTAGTTGGCAGCGCGGATACGCGCCTGCAGCGATGCAGCCTTGGTGGCCCCTTCGCCTTGCGCCGTAGACGAGGCCTGGGCCTCGAGATCCTGGGCTTGGTTTGCCAGGTTCTGCGCCATGGCGCCCCACTGCTGGCCGGCGCTGCGCAGATCGACCGGTTGGGACACATGTACCTGCTGGCGCAGCCCCGCCGACGTGCTGTCCAGCTTAGGCCCCAGCTGCGCCAGCAGCGAACGCAGGAGTGCCCAGTCGGCTGTGCCCGGCAGTGCTTCGGCCAAGGCAACCCCGGTCGCGCCGGCAGGGACGCGCAGACGGAGATGCAGAAGCGGAGCAGCTGACCCTGTCCCATTTTTCTCTTGCAGCTCGGCGCCGGCCGCGCGCGTGGCGGCACCCTCCTGCCAGCGCTTTACGATCTCCTGCAGTGCGGCGCGAGCCGCGTCCACCTGGTCGGGGAGAGGTGCCGCTTCAATATCCAGCGCGATCCCCCCTTCAGACATGGCAGCTGTCGCCGCCCACGATGCGAACAACGTGCGCGAGTCGGCAGGCGCCTGTAACGCAGGATCGGCAATCGCATCTCCGGCCAGGGCAAGCGCTGCAGGACGGTCACCACGTTCTAACAGTTCCAATGCCTGCTGCACGACGAGCGCCTGTCGCTCTTCTGCCAGGAAGTCGGCCGCACCGGCACCGGCGCTCGAGTTAGCCAGCCGATCGATCAAGTCCAACGCCACACCCACATCGCCGCGGCGCCGCGCATCCGTCAAGAGGAGGCGCAGGCCTTCAGCCTGCCATCGTTCCAACTCGGCACGGTGCGCATCGTCGGCGGGCAAGGTCTGGAGGGCGGCTGAGGCTTCACTGGTCATCAGCTCAGAATACTGGGGGCTCGACGTTCCATCTGCCGCGACAACACGGCCGCGATACAAAGCCGCCAGACCGGCATGCAGGCCTCCGAGTTCCGGGGAGGGAGCGGCCGCCGCCTCTGCCTGGTGCAAACCATCGCTGTAGGCCGCAACGGCCTGTGCGTAGAATCTTTCGCCGGCCGGACTGCTGCCTTCGGCGACAGCTGCCTGCGCCAGTCCGGCGTACAGCTCGCCTAGCTGAACAAAGGCCGCCGGGGCCGCGCCAGGCGCGGCGGCTTGCTCGGCAGTCTGGATTTGTTGAAACACGGACGGATGAATGGCTTGAAACACAATCGCGTCCGGAGGGTCGCCATCGTACAGCCATTCGAGCGCCGGATCGGGTGATACTCCTGGCGGCGCATAGGCCCAATCCTGGGGTTCTGCACGCAGCCAGCTGTTTGGCGGCATGCTCGGGGCCGGACGGAGGTCCATGCGCATGCTGACCGGTCCCAGCCATTGATCAAGGTCGGCCGCAGGGTAGCGCACCTGCGGCAGGCGGCGATCCATGATCGTCGTCGAGTAATCCAGCACGAGTGTCACAGGCTGGTCTGGCTGCACCGCTACGTCTACGACCAGGGTGCCATCGGCTTGTGCTGACGGTGCCAGCAGGGTATCGTCGAGGGTAAGGGTCAAGCTCCCGCCGCTGGCCTGGGGCACGCGCAGCGTAGCCGTGGCGGCTTCTTTGCCTTCATTACGCAGCCGATAGACGGCGCGCATGGTCAGCGGCAGCGCCAAGCCGTCGCCGGGGGCTAACGTCAGGTCAACGGTATGGGTATGCAGGGAAATTCCATTGGACGCGATCGGCGTCAGAACAGGCAGCACCAATTCTGCCGCGGCGCCGGACTGCGACGGGGGCTGCTCCTGCTGCACAGGTGCAGCCACGGCGGTGCGCGGTGCCCAAGCCAATAGGAAAATGAATAGAAGCAAGTGCCACGGCAAGTAGGAGACGTCAGCCAAGGAAAACAGGCTTGAAGTTGCGTTTCTCCTATCCTTCTGGTATTGTGACATGGACGGTCTTCGTGCAATTTGGAACTAAGCAACAGTAGTTGGCACACGGAAAGGGTTCGGGCTGTCCATGGTTCGACTTCTGATGCAATGGGACATCAAAATGGGGCGCGAACAGGATTTCTCCGAGTTCGTCGTACGTGAGTTTGCGCCTCGCCTGATGCAGCTTGGGATTGAGCCAAGCGAAGTCCTGTATACCATGTACGGGGAAGGGCCGCAAATGTTGACCCTAGGCGCCGTCGAGAGCAAGGAAAAGCTCGCCGAGATTCTACAGAGCCCCGGCTGGACGAAGCTGCATGAAAAGCTTCTCACCTACGTACACAACTACCGCCACAAGGTAGTGCCGGATAACGGGCGCAACTTTCAACTGTAACAAGCCGCTAACTGTAGCAAGCAACGCATCTCCGCAAACGCTGGTTCCCCGCCAAGCCACGCCCTGGCACAGCCGCCTTCTAGCAGCGCCCCCATACAACATGGCTCATTTTTCTGGAAAACGGCCCGACGCTGCAGCATCTGTTTGTCAGCAAAGAGTAAGGCAAAGGGGTTGAAACGGGATCGGCGTTGTCCTATAATGCTGCACAACAACACCGCTCACTCACTAAGCTACCAACATGAATTGGGGCGCGCATAGGCGCCTTGTGCCGCATATGGATCTAGATCATTTAACCCGCGTTGCGCTGCTCTACCAAGGCCGTTCTCACCGTCACAAAGTGCGGCAGATCGTGAACCATATTGCAGATGAGACGGTGGCAGTCGATTTGAACTGTGCCAACGAGTCTTTGTGTGAAACGGTCGCCGACTGTGATCTGATTGTGGTCGAAGCACTCGGTCATACAACTCCGCATCAGCAGCGGGCACTCCAGTGGATACGTGCGAGCAGCTTTGCCCCCGTCGTGGTTCTGACCAACAGGGCACACACCGATCATACAATTGACGCAATTGCCGCCGGCGCCGATGCTGTCATCCCTCTCGATCTGGCTCCAGACGCGATTGTTGCCCATTGCGAGGCATTGATGCGGCGCTGGCGTTCGCATCCCTATGTGACGCCACGATTTGCGTAAGATGGTGCAGTATAGTTGTCCAGTGTATAGCGTAGCCCACCCCTCAACTTACTAAGGCCCTTACATCCCCTTACTGCTATCCCCCTATTTTCTGTACATTTTTTCAGTTATAATTTTACTTTTTTGACAAACTCTGCTATCCTATACTTGATAGCAGCGGGGATTTCCCTCGCATGGTAGGCCGTGTAGACATTTGAACGACACTTGGACTACCGGAAATACGTTATTTATCCGATCTAATTTTTCCCTCGAGACCTTACGATTGGTTTGAAAGAGCAACGACGTGCCGCAGCCGTGCGCCATGGTCTGCTATCGCTACCAACTAAGGGGTTAGTTTCAATGGCACTATACACTCGCAAACTAAAACAACAAGAACGCAAGACACTCGAAGCACATCTCAATGCGCCTGAAGAAGACCTTCCGGCGCACCGCCTCCAAATCATTATGCTTTCGGCCGCAGGCAAGCGCGTGCCAGAAATCAGCGAAGAAGTTCACTTGCATCCGATCAATGTCCGCAAGTGGATCCATCGCTTTAACGAGATGGGCCTGGATGGGCTGCGCAGCGGCAAGTCGCCGGGCCGGCCGCCGGTCTTCAGCGACGAACAGCGAGCACAGATCGTGCAGATTTCACGCACGAATCCGCGTTCACTGGGTCTGCATTACTCGCGCTGGTCACTGCAGCGCCTCCGCCGCTACCTGATCGAGCACAAGATCGTCGAACATATCAGTGTCGAGACGATACGCCAGATCATCCAGTCGAATGAAGGCAGACCGGTGCGCCGCGAGCGGCAGACGGCCTGACATTATTCGCACGCAAGCGGTGAACAACTGCATAGCCGACACATGGCAGGTAGCACTTGCCAGCCGAAAGCATTGAAAAGGGCTGGGCGGCCTTGAAGGTCGCCCATTCTTTCTTTTCTCAGTACCCCCGCTTCCCTGAGAAAACTCTAACTTCTAAGCGCGTGTCGCCTGTGCTATAGTTGTCGTAGTACGCTTTCTTAAATCATTCCACACAAAGGCAAGTACAAATGACCAATAAACTGCGTCCCACCTCTTGGCGCATGCTCCTCGTCCTGGGAGCGCTGTTTCTGGGCGCCATGACGGTGACTGCGTGTGCTCAACCGATCGCGCCGGTCGCGCCCGCAGGTACCGCTGCGGAAGTTGCAACCGCGACGGCGCCGCAAGAAGCGACGGCTGCCGTGACCGAAGAAGCCACAGCAGCAGCAGGGGCAGAGGCCACGGTGGCGGCAACCGAGGAAGCAACAACGCCGACCACCCCAGCCGTGCCGCCCGTGGCAAGCGGCGAATGGGAAGGCATGCAGGTCGGCTTTACCGCCGAAGGCTATCCCTTCCGCGGCGAACCCAACGCGCCAATCACGCTGTATGAGTATAGCGATTACCAGTGCCCCTTCTGCGCACGCTACTTTGTGCAGACAGAACCGGCCATCAACGAAAACTACGTGCGCACCGGTAAAGTGCGCGTAGTTTTCCGTGACTTCCCCATCAAGGAACTGCATCCAAATGCGCCGGCTGCTCATCGGGCCATCTTGTGCGTCGCCGAACAAGGCGCGGACTTGTACTGGGCCATGCACAACAAGCTGTTCCAGACGCAGACCGAGTGGAGCAACTCGAACGATCCGCAGTCAGTCTTTGATCGGCTGGCAGACGAAGCAGGCGTCGATGTGGATGCTTACAAGCAGTGCATTACCACGGCCGAGACGGAAAAGCAGCCGATCATCGAAGCTGGGCTGGCTGCCGGGCAGGAAGCCGGTGTATCCGGCACGCCTAGCTTCTTCTTTGTCGGCGCCGACGGCGTCTCCTATCCGTTGGTTGGCGCACAGCCGTACGACCAGTTCGCGCTCTACATTGATTCTATGTTGCAGGGCGAGAAGCCACCCGTGCCTGAGCAGCAAGCGCAGCAGGACCAGGGCCCGCAGCAAATCCCCTTCTGGGCGACAGCCGAAGGTTGGATACCGGACCCCGAACGCCCAGGCTTTAACATGGCGGGCGATGAATACCGCGGCAGCACCGATGCCAAGGTTACCGTGATCGAGTACTCCAATTTTCAGTGCCCATTCTGCAAGCAGCACGTGGAAGAGACGCAGCCGGCGTTAGACAAGGAATTTGTCGACACCGGTAAAGTGATGTGGGTCTTTAAACACTTCCCACTCTCCATCCACCCACAGGCACCTGCTGGTGGAGCTGCCGCCGAGTGTGCGGCCGACCAGGGCAAGTTCTGGGAGATGCACGAAGCGCTGTTTGAGAACCAGGACACGTGGACCGTCTCCGATCCGAATCCGGCGCTTGCGGAAGTAGCCAAGGAGATCGGCCTGGATGTGGAGAAGTTCACGGCCTGTCTTGAAGACGGCAAGGCTGACGAACGGGTGAAGAGCGACGCAAGCGAGGGTGCACCTTTCGTACAGGGCACGCCTACCTTTATCGTTCTCTACAACGGCGAAGGCCAGATCATTCCTGGTGCGCTGCCGCTTGACACCTTCAAGCAGGTGCTCCAGGAAGCAGTTGACAAGACGGAAGCCCCGTCAAGTAAGTAACCGGTCAGCACGGAATCATGTCCCGGGGACGTGCGGAGGCGAACTTCCGCACGACGTCCCCGGGACATTTTTTTACTGTCCCATGTACTTAGCGACGTTTTGCAGCTGCTCGTCGTACGTCTGCGCAAACACGTGACGGCCGCTGCCGTCGGGCAGAGCGACAAAATAGAGGTAGTTGTGCTGTTCGGGATCCAACACGGCCTCGATGCTGCTTAAGCCTGGGGCTGCGATCGGCCCGGGCGGCAGGCCGGTGTTCAGATAGGTGTTGTAGGGGCTGTTCACGGTGGAGTACTCATCCAGCGTAACCGGCGTCTTCCACCACTGCCCGGAAGACGGCTGGTACCCCATCGCATACTGCACCGTGGGATCGGCGTCAAGCTTGATGCCGCCGGCAAGCCGGTTAAGGTATACGCCGGCAATCGTCGGCCGCTCTTCGCGGACAACCGCCTCACGCTCGACGATGCTGGCCAGGGTTAACACCTGGTGCAAAGACAGATCCGTCGTGCCCTTGGCGCGTGCCTCCTCATAAAGAGGAACGACACGCTCGGCAAAGGTGTCGAGCTGGCGCGTCAGCACATCAACGGCCGTGGCATTGACCGCGGGGATCTTGTACGTGTCGGGAAAGAGATACCCCTCCAGGTTCGCACCCAGCGGACGATCAAGCAGAAACGGAAACCGATCGGGTTCGATGGCGGCCGATGACGCGGCCAGGCTGCGATACGCCTCGCCCTTCGTCGGGTCCGACAGTACGCCGGCCTTCGTCAGATAATCTGCCGTCTGCTCAAAACGCCAGCCTTCCAAGATCGTGACGCTGACCGATTCGCTTTCGGCATGTTGGATAGCCTCGACAACTTCGCGCAGTGACATAGAAGGGTCGAGGACATAGGTCCCGGCCTGAATCTTGTCATCGAGCGCATTCAGACGGACGTACGCCTCAAACAGCTCCGGATCGAGGATCAGCCCGAAGCGCTGCAGCTCTTTGCCGATGGTACGCGCAGCCATCCCGGGCTCGATTGTAAACCGCACGGGCCGGCTGTAGCTGCTGGCAGCCTGGTCCACCTCCGCCCCGTGTTGATTTAAATAGATGCGCATGCCGGGCTCGCCAAGCCGCGAACAGCCGGACACCACAAACAAAACCAACAGCGCGGCGGTCGCCACGGCGATTCTGGCCAGCTTGCTCCGGCAACCACGCAGCGACAACGATTCTCGTCGAATCAGCAACAAAAGTACCTCCCTCTGCTATGCATGCTCTACACGCGAGTCACTGCGACGCGTGAATCTCGGATCTTGTTGATACAATTTTCGCAGGCCGTCCACCAGGCTGGTGCGCGGCCGATACTTGAGCAGGTGCCGGGCTTTGGACAAATCGGCCACCAGGCTCCCAATCCCGCCGGCCTTCTCCGAATTGTAGATAACATCGGCCTTAGCGTGCACGGTGTCGCCGATCGTTTCGATTAGCTGGCCCATGGACGTCTCCTCGCCGCTGCCGACGTTGATTACCTGCTGGTTTACATTGGCAGCTGTGGCAGCGCTGACTAACGCATCCACAACATCGTCTATATACACAAAGTCGCGTGTCTGCTGGCCGTTGCCAAAGACCACGACGGAACCGCCCCCCAGGATCTGGTGCATAAACAAGGGAACGACGGGCGCGTGGGACGGCGGCAGCTGCTGGCGCGGCCCATAGGCATTGAAGATACGCAGCGCCACGGTCTCGAACCCCTCCAAGCCGCCGATCGTGAACAGGTAACGCTCGGCCGCCAGCTTGCTCACAGCATAAGGGACGGCGGGGTGCGGAGCCAGGTCTTCCGAAACCGGTTTGGTTTTCTGATCGCCATAAACAGTGGCGCTGCTGGCAAAGACCACCCGCTTCATGCCTACATCACGGCAGGCTTCCAGCAGCGCTACGGTACCGCCGACGTTGACATCGTTGTATTCGCGCGGATAGAGCACGGACGCCGGCACACTCACCAGTGCGGCGAGGTGATAAACGGCGTCGACACCCTGCAAAAGTGACCACAGTTTGGGCACGTCACGCACGTCGCCGCGGGTGAAACTGATGCCGCTGGTCAGGGTAGCAGGATCGCCACTGCTCAAGTTGTCCAGCACACGGACATAGTGTCCCTCGCTGTGGAGACGGTTTGCCAAGTGTGCGCCAATAAAGCCGGCTCCGCCTGTTACTAGAATGCGCATGAACTCTGCTCCAAACAAACAAAAAGCCCGACCGCCGCCGGCGACCAGGCACGGGAGATAGATACGTGAGCGAGTATATCACCGCCAGGGGCGCTCTGCTACCGCCTCACATCTCCAGGATCCGACGAGCGCTTCGTCGAAGAGTCCGGCAGATCGCCGGGCCGCTTCGATGCCGGCCGCAGGGGGAGGCTCGAATGTTCCGTGTCAAGTGGCTTTACGATCGCATTGTAGCTGCGACATGCTTCCACCAGGTTCGCCGCCGAGAAATGCCCCATCGTCCAAAACTTGATGCGCGGCTCGCCATGAAACAGCATCTCTACCATCTCAGGCGTGCTGCAGCCGCTGCCTTCGAGCCGATCTACTTCTTGGGCGAGTTGAATCAAGGCGCTGATTTTGCCGTGCAGGTCAGGCAGCGGCGTTCTGCGAATCGAGCCGCTGCCGGGAAACATTCGCTCGGGGCGCAGGCTGGCCATGGTCCGCAGGCTGCTGACGAGGGCGAACATATCAAACTCCGGCGCCCATGCCACATCGCGGCCGCCGATGAAGGCATCACCGCTGAAGAGCCAGCGATAGCGCGGCTCATAGTAGGCAACATGATCGCGGCTGTGTCCCGGCGTCTCGATGGCCCGCAGTACGAATTCGCGCGTAGCGATGCGATCGTCTACGTCGTCGAGAGAACAGACGCCGGCACATGGTTCAGGGGTTCCCCACATCAGGCGGCGATAGGGCTGCATGCCAATTCGCCCGGGTTCCTCGATAAAAGGCAGCGCCTGGCGCGGTGCGTAGATGACGGCGTCAGGGTACCGCTGGCGAAGAAGGTGCAGGCCGCCGATATGATCTTCATGGGCGTGGGTAATGGCGATCTGGTGCACAGGGGTATCCGCCAGCAGCCGCACCAACTGCGCTGCTGCGCAGGTAGGACCACTGTCGATCAACAGGCCGTCAAGCCAGTAGGCAGCGGTCCAATAGAGGGGACGGCCGAACAGCGAACGCGCCATTCGAAACACGCGTACTGAGCCGTGCTGCTCTACGTCGATCATTGCCCATCTCCTTTGAGGCCGTGCTCCTCGAAACGTAACCCACTGGCGGCGCCCATGCGGCTAGCCACCCATCAACTGGCGCCCTGTCGCCGCCATCCGCTCGATGCCAATCACAAATCGATCCATGATAGGCTGTGGAATTCTCGCCATGCGCCCCGCGAGATCGACGCAGATGTGCTCGGTGTAGCCTGTAGCCAGCAGCACCCCGCTGGCCGCATTCTCGATCGAATAATCAAAGCGCACCTGGCGGCTCCGTAACTGGGTCACGGCGACAATGATGCGTACCGTGTCGCCGAAGCGAGCGGGCGTCCGATATTCCACACACGCGGCGGTGACGGCAAAATGATTGCCGCCCGCCGCCACCTCAGCATAGGGCACGCCTGCCACATCCATCCACTGCACGCGTGCCGCCTCAAACCAGACCAGGTAATTGCTGTGATGGACGATCCCCATGCCATCCGTTTCGACGAAACGCACAGGGAGTTCCAGCGCTGCCTTGGCCCCGTTCAGATCCACAGTAGCTTCCATGTTGCCTACAGATGAATCGGGTGGCCTTCCACGCCGTGGGCGGCCTCCATGATAACTTCACTCAACGTCGGGTGCGCATGCACGGTGCGGGCGATTTCGGCCGGCGTGATCTCCATGAACTGGGCCAGGCTCAACTCCGGCAGCAGCTCGGTCACGTCCGTGCCGACCAGGTGGGCGCCGAGAATCTCGCCGTACTTGGCGTCGGCAATGATCTTGACAAAGCCGACCTTGGCGTTTAGCCCCTGGGCCTTGCCATTAGGCATAAAGGGGAACTTGCCTACCTTGATGTCGAACCCCTTCTCCTTGGCCTGCGCTTCCGTATACCCCAGGCTGGCCACCTGCGGCTCGCAGTAGGTGCAGCGCGGCATAAAGATGTAGCGTTCGGCGGGAATCGGCAGCGTCTCGGCGCCGGCAATGGTTTCGGCAGCCACGATGCCCATGGCACTGGCCACGTGTGCCAGCAGTAGTTTGCCCGTGCAGTCGCCGATCGCATAAATGCTCGGCACGTTCGTGCGCATGCACTCGTCGATCTCGATATAGCCGCGCTTGTCGAGCTTGACCCCTGCGGCTTCGAGATTCGTGCTGTCGGTGTTAGGCTGCACGCCGATGGCCATCAGCACCTTGTCCGCCACAAGCGTCTCTACGGCGTCAGTCTTGAGGTTCTTGACCGTGACCGACACGCCATTTTCACCGACTTCCACCTTCTCTGTGCGCGTGCTGGTCAGCAGCTTGATGCCGCGCTTGGTGAAGACCTTGGCGACTTCGGCCGCGACTTCGGCGTCCTCCAGCGGCAGGACCTGATCCAGCATCTCGATGACCGTGATCTCGGCGCCGTAAGTGCTGTAAAGATAGCTGAACTCCATGCCGATGGCGCCCGAGCCGACCACGATCATCTTCTTGGGCACCTCTTTGAGGACCAGGGCATCACGGTACTGGATCACATTCTTACCGTCGATCGTGGTCCCGGGCAGGGAACGCGCCCGTGCCCCCACCGCAATCACGAAGTTGGCGCTCGTGACGGTCTGCTCCTTGGCATCGGGGACATACTCAGACCCACTCACCTTCAGGGTATGCGCGTCGACAAAGGTAGCATGCCCCTGGATGACGTCGATCTTGTTCTTCTTCATCAAGAAACCGACGCCCTTGGCCTGGCGGCCGGCGACGTCGCGGCTGCGCTTGACAGCGGCACCGAAATCCACCCGCAGGTTGTCAAAGGTAAAGCCGAAGTCGGCCGCTTCATGCAGCGTATTGAGGATGTCGGCGTTGTGAATCAATGCCTTGGTCGGAATACAGCCCCAGTTGAGGCACACGCCACCGAGGCTCTCGCGCTCCACGATCGCGGTTTTCAGTCCCAGCTGCGCCGCCCGAATTGCGCTCACATAGCCGCCCGGCCCACTGCCCACGACTACGAGATCATATTGATAGCTCTGGTCAGCCATTAGTTTCTCCGATCAAAAGCTTGCAGCTGCCGATCGCAAACGATCGCCGACTGCCTTGGTTTGCCGTCCACGAATGCAGATTTACTGCCAATTCTCTAATCTCTGCTTGACTGCTGTCAAGAACGCATCACCCTGTGCGCCGTCCAGTACACGATGGTCAAATGTGAAGCTCAAATAGCACATGGGCCGGATCACGATGCTGTCGTCGGCGTTGGGCAGCAGCGAGGGGCTGGACGAACGCACCACCGGCCGCTTGACGATCGCACCCACGCCGAGAATGCCGGTTTGCGGCTGATTGATGATGGGGGTCGCCAATAAGCTGCCGCCCGTGCCATGGTTCGTCAGCGTAAACGTGCCACCCTGTACTTCGTCAGGACGCAACGCATTATTGCGGGTACGCTCGACTAGTTCGTTGACTAGGCGGGCGAGACCCTGCAGGTTCTTCTCGTCGGCGTCGCGCAGCACCGGCACCAGCAGCCCATGCGACAGCGCCACGGCGACACCAATGTGCATGCGCCGGTTGACTGCGATACCGTCGTCGGTAAAGCGGCTGTTGGCTTCGGGCACGGCCCGCAGGCCGGCCACGATGGCCACCACAAAATAAGGCGTGTACGTGAGCGCAATGCCCTTAGTTCCAAACGCCCGCTTATGGGCCTCACGGTGGCGGATCACCGCCGTCATATCCGCCTCAAAAATCGTCGTCACGTGCGGGCTGGTGCGCTTGCTCATCACCATGTGCTGGGCAATGGCACGGCGCATCGCCGTCATGGGCGTGAGAACCTCGTCCGGGTTTAGTGGCGCCGCCTGAACCTCGACACTCTCACTTGCGGGGAGTTGATCGGCCTCGGTGCCCCTCGTTTGTGCAGCGCCCTGAACAGTGCCCAGATCTTCACCATCCGCGTCACCGGATGGGCGCTCGATCTCCTGCTGCAGGTAGGCCGTGACGTCTTTCTTGGTCACGCGCCCGCCCAAACCGGTCCCGGTAATCTGGTCCAGGTCGAGATTGTGCTCGGCCGCCATGCGTGCAACGACCGGACTGACAAAGCTGCGCCCACCGGGGCGTTCATCATTGCCCATGTGTTCAGCATCGTTAGCGCTGCTGCGCAGTTCTACGTTGCCCTCCCCATCGGGTGCACGCTGGGCCGCAGCATACTCGGCTTCGCTGCCTATCATCGCCAACACGGCGCCGGCCTTGACGGTGGCACCTGCGGCAACCCGAATCTCCAGCAATATGCCGTCAGCCGGCGCCGGCACCTCGGTGTCGATTTTGTCGGTCGAGATTTCGAGTAGGGCCTCATTCTTTGCCACGCGGTCGCCGGCGCCTTTTAACCAGCGCGCCACCGTGCCTTCGACAACACTCTCGCCGAGCTGCGGCATTTTGACGATCGTGGACATAGGGGCCCGCACCGGAAATTCCAGACCTACACGCCTGTTACAGGCAGCTGTCAGAG
>RRZT010005979.1_pt1 | contig 14355 bp, 13 predicted proteins | sample 2165551 | NCBI WGS metagenome assembly RRZT01 (sample SAMN10456910, study PRJNA506462) | wastewater metagenome | biome: wastewater; feature: sludge; material: wastewater sludge; isolation source: wastewater sludge with Escherichia coli K12::gfp cells carrying plasmid... | place: USA: Moscow, Idaho... | reverse complement strand
GGCTGCGATTACAGCAGTACCATATTCCGCCATAAACAAGGCTACTGCTGCAAAAATACTAACCTCACAAAAAATAGCAATCCCAATCGGCAATCCGATTTTTATCTGTTCTTTCCATAACTGTAGATTAGGTTTATAGTGTTTTTGATATTTTAAGTAATCCGTAAATGGTTTTAATTTTAGCAATACCACAATATTCATTATTGCCATGAACCAATAGGTAATAGCCGATCCGACCCCGGCACCAATTCCCCCAAGCTCCGGAAAGCCACATTTACCAAAAATAAATAAGTAATTCATAAGAATATTAAACGGTACTGCCAAGATTGTTATCAGCATCGTAACCCTGGTCTTACCGAGCGAGTCAATAAAATTACGCATTACAATTGCAAAAAAGAGCGGTAAAATACCACAAGAAATTGCCTGTAAAAATCCTTTAGCGGTATGTTCTACTTCATACTCTAAATTCATACTAGCAATAATACTATCAACTACAAAAATTTGCCCAATAATAATCAACACTGTCAAAATTGTGGCAACATATAGCCCTTGAATTACAACATTAATTATTTTTTCTTCCTCTTTGGCACCATATAATTGCGAAATAATCGGCGTTAAGCCGGAAATTATCCCAATACTACCATTTAAAATTGGCATCCATAAGTTAACGCCAATTGCAACGCCGGCTAATGCAATTCCACTAACATTACCCGCCATAACGGTATCAAAAAAGCCTGTAGAAACTAATGATAATTGAGTTATGATAATCGGCAATAATACCACTACCAAGGAGTTTATTTTTTCTTTTATACTGAATGTTTGTCTCATTTTAACCTCACTGCACCATATTAAAAGAAAGGCAGATGCTCTAAACTAGAGCCATCTGCTTCATCTTATTTTTATTCTTTTATGATCATGCAACATTTTTTATATTTTTTACCACTACCACAAGGACATGGTTCATTACGGCCTGCTGTTTTCTCACCAAAGGAAACTCTAATTACGTTATCTTTCCCCCGAGCTTTACTTACGACCAAGCCTTTAGCTGTTTTACCCATCATTTTATCAAGCTCATTTAAAGTATAGCCTTTTAGTTTAAAGATATTAACACTATTATATAATTCCAGCAATAACAAACTTAACTGTTTCGCAATTTTTTGATTTGGAATAGCAATCATATCTTGCATGTAATCAAAAATAAACGCAGAAGTCTCTTCATTCATAATCATAATGATTATATCTTGCATAAAACCATTTACTTCTTCTATAGAAACATTCAGTTTTTCTGCTAAAAACTTTTCCATTTGCAAATATTGTTGATTTTTTACAACATAACCAGGTTGCCCCGCTTGATAAATTTCCTCATAACTTAATGGTCTAAATTCTTCTTTTGACCACTCCAGTTGTGTCTCAATTAACTCTTCCGGATTAACAACATTAATATGTTGAGCACCAATTTCTAGCGTAATAATCTCATCTTGCCAACAAGAGCCATTTATTAATACTCCAACAAAACGCTCTAGGGAAATTTCTTTCTTATTAATAATTCTCGTTACCATTTCATATAATTGCTCATAATCAAGGTAACCATAATAAAATAAAATACCCGTCGCCAATCTAACCGTTTCATTATTTAGTAAAACTTTCTTTTTGAAGCTTTTGTTATTGATATTTTTAAAAATTTCTTTAAGTTCTTCCGGAATAAATAAATAGTGTTCTTTATCCTTGCTACCACTAAAAACGATGCCGATAGAGTTTAAATAATCCACTTGTGATGGCGTTATAATATCACCTTTAATACAAGTTTCAGATTGCACTATTTTATTTAATAATTCATACTGTTCATTTTCAATATTAGCCAGCCAATTTGGTGCAAAATTAAGAATTGCACCCGCCAATGCATCTGCCAACTCTTGTTTTTTTAGCGAACTTGTACCACCAACACCTAAATTAATCCTAATATCGTCAAGTTCAGTCTTCGTTAAGCTCATTAAAACATCAATTAATTTATTTTCTTCTTTTACTTTATACTTTAATAAAGATTTTTTTCTTTTTTCCACAAAGGCTGCTATTTCCTCATTAATTTCTTGTGAAAAATTATTATTATCAACCATTTAAATCTTCCCTTTTCTTTATACTAATCTATCTTCAAAACAAATCTTTTTTATCTTCCGTTAAACACCCTTGCAACGCTTTTTCCGCAGCAACAATTTGATCTACTTTTAAGATAATTTTCGCTTCATTGTCAGGTGATGACGCACAACCATATAAGTATTCTAAATTAATCCCGTTTTGTGCTAAAACCTCAACAATCTTCCCTAACCCACCAGGCACATCAGCCACTCGACACGCCACAACCTTATTAGTTTTTACGGCAAAGCCACTATTTTTCAGGTCAGCCTCGACCTCCGCCGGATTATTAACGATTATTCTTAAAATACCAAAATCAGCCGTATCCGCTAATGACATCGCTCTAATATTAATATTTTTCTGTGCTAAATCATTCAAAACTTCAAATAAAGTTCCCGGTTTATTTTCAACAAAAACTGATAATTGATCAATCAGCATATTTATCACCTCTACTTATATTTTTCGTTTATCAATTACACGTTTAGCTTTTCCTTCTGAACGTTCAATCGTTTTCGGTGCTACCAACTTGACTTTTGCGGAAATACTAAGCACACTAGTCAATTCGGCTTTAATTTTTCGCTCTAAATTTTCCATTTGTTTTATTTCATCAGAAAACATTTCTGGCGTAACTTCAACTAATACTGTCAAAGTATCCAATAAGCCTTCACGCTCTACAATCAATTGATAATGTGGCGCCGTCGCTCCTAACCCTAATAACACACTTTCAACCTGCGATGGGAACACATTGATTCCTCTTATTATCAACATATCATCAGAACGACCTAAAATTTTACCCATTCGTACCAAAGTTCTACCACAATCACAAACTTCACGATTCAAGGTTGTTAAGTCTTTCGTCCGATAACGTACCATTGGAATTCCTTCTTTAGTTAAAGTTGTTAAGACCAACTCTCCCTTTTCTCCAATAGGTAACACTTCCCCGGTCACCGGATTAATAATTTCCGGATAAAAATGATCTTCATAAATATGTCCACCATTTTTATACTCACATTCGCACGCAACTCCTGGCCCAATTATTTCACTTAATCCGTAAATATCATGCGCTGATATGCCTAATTGTTTTTCAATTTCATCTCTCATTTTTTCTGACCATGGTTCAGCACCAAATAAACCTGTTTTTAAGTTAGTGCTCTTAGGATCAATTCCCATTTCCCTCATAGTTTCAGCAATATATAAAGCATAAGATGGCGTACAAGCAATTGCCGTCGTTCCAAAATCACACATCAACGCCACTTGTTTATTAGTACTACCTACTGAAATCGGAATAACTGATGCACCGACAGTCTCAGCACCATAATGAGCCCCTAAGCCCCCAGTAAATAAGCCATAACCATACGCAATTTGCACCACAGAATGTTTATTTATGCCAGCGCTAGTATAAGCTCTCGCCATCACTTCCGACCAAATTCCAATGTCTTTTTTAGTATAGCCTACAACGATTGGTTTACCGGTAGTTCCACTAGAAGCATGTATTCTCACAATTTGGCTAGCCGGGACAGCAAACATCCCGTACGGGTAAGTATCCCGCAAATCTTGTTTCACGGTAAATGGTAGTTTAGCAAGGTCTTCTAATTTTGTAATGTCTTCCGGCAAAATCCCTTGTTCCTGAAAGCGATTACGATAAAATTCCGAACCACTATATAATCTTTTCACCAAGTCACATAATCTTGTTTCTTGTAATTGACGCATTTGAGCAGGATCCATAGTTTCAATAGTCTTATTCCAATACAAAATATCTCCTCCTACGCACTACCTAATTTTATTTATAAAGCACAAAAGACTCCGCGAAAAGTCATTATCCGCTTTTGCAGAGTCTTTGATTATATCATCAATCTATTTTATAATAAATTTCCAAGTACCGTCAAGTTTACTGAATATTATTTAGCGTTTGAAAAATAGTTTTGTAGACCACTTAGAAAGCCCTGTGCCGCTTTATCAGTACCAGCTGATGATCTGAGCATTTTTTCCTCTGTACTATTGGAAATAAAAGCAACCTCTGCCAAAGTAGCTGGCATCTTAGTAAACTTAACCACATAAAAATTGCAATTTCTGGTATTACGATCATCGGTACTAAGTTTTTCCAATAATCCTTTTCTGATAAAACTACCTAACCGCAAATCACCGGTAGTTTTCGGATAAATATAAGTAGAAGTTCCCCCAACACTGCCATTTACAAAGGAATCCATATGAATACTAACAAAGACATCCGCATTAGCTTTGTTGGCAATATCAACTCTCGCCTGCAACTCTTCTTTCGCCGACGCATTAGGTCTGGCGACATCAATATCGGTAGTTCTAGTCATAATAACAGTAGCACCCTCAGCTTCAAGCAATTTTTTAAGCTTTAATCCCACATTAAGTGTAACTTCCTTCTCTGTTAAACCGGTCGGACCAATCGCTCCGGGATCACTACCGCCATGCCCTGGATCAATCGCAATAACTTTTCCTTGTAAGCCCGGTTTATCAAAAAACTTAATTTCTTTAGGCGTCGGAAACTCTGCTGTATTATTTTTCTTTAAAGTATCATCAACTTGTGCTTTAACAGTACCATTTGCTTGATCTAAATTCCCAAAGTCCATCACTATACGATAAGATTTATTAGCATCCTTATTAGCACCTAAGGCAAAAATCTTATATTTTTCTTTGCTGACATTAGCTTCCACTACCACTCTGACCGTTTCTTTATCAAACTGGCTAATCCGAACCTTGCCAACCAAGTCACTATTAATATTAGTAACTTTTGGCACCGAAGGTCCTAACCAAGCCCCCTTAATATCAATAGCAATTCGGCCGGGATTAGATAAAACAAAACTATTATATTTAACCGGCCCAGCGGCATCAACCACAATTCTCACTTGATCATCACCACCGGTATAAGCCCTGATGTTTTCAATTTTAGTTAAATTGCTTAAAGACGCAGCCTGTGTAGTAACAGGCAACAAAAACAACAAGCCGGCAAGCACACAACAAATTTTTATAATAAAATTATTCATAAATTATACCTCATTAATAAATCATAGTATTAACTGATAATCAACCTCAAATTAGCATTGTAACAATATTATTGATTGTTTAAGTAAAAAAGGCAATAGTTTATTACAACTTTTTTGCAACAAAAAGTTTTTTGCGTTATAATACTTTTAAAATTACAAATTTTAATAATTATATCGGAGGATACCATGATTAAATACGTCTTATTTGATTTAGATGGTACGTTAATTCACTTTGATCATACCGAGTTTCTCAGTCGCTATATGCATTTATTAGGTAATAAAGTTTCTAGTCTAACCGAGCCTAAATTATTCGTCAGCCATGTTATGAATGCTACACAACAAATGATTCAAAATTTGGATGGCACTAAAACAAATGCCGAAGTTTTTTGGGAACATCTTAATAAAAACATTGATTTACCTAGCGAAAAACTGTTACCGGTACTGGAAAGTTTTTATACTGATGATTTTAATCAGTTAAGCTACATTGCCAAAGAAACAACCGCTAAACAAATTTTGCATAAATTATTACAAAAAAACATTCCCTTAATATTGGCAACAAATCCCTTGTTCCCATTAAAAGCAGTCCATTCAAGATTATCTTGGGGCAAATTGCATGACATTCCTTTTAAACTAATTACAAGTTATGAAACTAGTCATTTTTGCAAACCTAATATTGAATATTATCAAGAAATCGTCGAAAAACTTGGTTGTTCACCAAGGGAATGCTTAATGATTGGCAATGATGTTAAAGAGGACTTAATTGCCGGCAAGTTAGGCATAAAAACATATCTTGTCACAGATACCATCATTAACACCGAAAATTTGGCCATAACCGCCGATTATTCCGGATCATTGCTCGACTTACATTCACATATTGACTCCATTTTAGCATAATATTTCTTAACAAACAAAAGTGTCGGTTCATAACGAACCGACACTTTTATTTAATTTATTATATTATTATGGTTTAACATTTGCCTTAAATAATTGCTTGCCATCTTTCATTTCAATAATAACAGCACTTTTTACTGCATTATGTTTTTCGTCTAATGTTGTAGCACCAGTAATTGCTGGGAAGTCTTTAGTATTCATTAAAGCTTCACGAATTTTATCGCTATCAGTGCTACCAGCTCTGGTAATAGCATCAATTAGAATATTAGCTGCATCATAGCCTAACACCGCTAACGCATCTGGTTTTTGTCCATATTCTTTAGTGTAAGCTTCCACAAAAGCTTGTGATGCAGGGTTAGTATCTTCTACTGAATAATGATTGGTAAAATAAGTATTATTTAATGCTAATGGACCAGCTAGTTCCACTAATTTCGGTGAATCCCAACCATCACCACCAACGATTGGTGCCATAATGCCCAATTCTCTAGCTTGTTTAACAATTTTGCCAACTTCTTCATAATAACCTGGTAAATAAATAACTTCCGGATTAAGAGCTTTAATTTTTGTTAAAGTCGCTTTAAAATCAGTATCTTTTTGCAAGTAAGCTTCTTCACCTAAGATGCTACCACCATTTTTAACAAAAGCATCTTTGAAAAAATCTGCTAAGCCCTTACTATAATCACTGCTACTATCAATTAGCAATACCGCTTTTTTAAGTTTTAAATTATTAAGAACAAAGTTAGCGCCTACTGTTCCTTGGAATGGATCAATGAAACAAACACGGAACGCATAAGGATTAACATTATTAGTTTTTTCATCAACTGTAACCTTAGGATTTGTTGCCCCCACTGCTAAGTATGGGATTTTCCCCGAAGCCGCAACGCTAGCAGCTGCAATCGCATTCGAGCTAGAAAAAGTACCTGTTACCGCAACAACTTTATCTTGGTTTAACAACTTCGTCATCGCATTTGCCGCTTCTGCCGGTTCTGATTTGTTATCAGCGTCCACACCTTGAATTTGTTTTCCTAATACTCCACCTTTAGCATTAGCTTCTTTTATGGCCAATTTTGCACCATTAGCAGCAGACGTACCAAAAGTTGCATTTCCACCTGTTAATTCATTTAACAAGCCGATTTTAATAGTATTAGAGTTAGCACCACATCCTGTCAATACCGTTGCTAATAGACATACAACCACAGCCAGCGAAAAAAGTTTCGTTTTTTTCATATTAAGTCTCCTTACAATTATAAAATATGTATTATATTCTTGTATAACCACTTGCTAAAAAGAAGGCATGAAAACAAAAAGAGTCAAATCAAAATGATTCGACTCTGAATATCAACATAATGGCAAAACTATATAAAAATATCTTGAAAATATTATATAGCTTGTCTCTGTCCTTTTGCCTGAGAGATTTGTTAACTGATGACCTCAGTTAATTTTCACCTTCGGCGTCCCATCTAAGGGCCCTCTCCAGAGTCCCGTCCATTTACGGTTCCTTTTGTCAAAACAAATGCCTGAAAGTGTTACTCCTTCGGCGGGCTAACAGCCACTCTTCCGTAAACTTCATTCGGTAGTAGAATATACAATTTTATAATTACCCTTTTAATTATAAAGTAATTATCAGCTATATACAACATTTTATTACAAAAAATTTATTAAATAGACATATTTTTAAAGTTATTACAACATACTATTTAAAAACGCTTGTGTTCTTGGGTGTTGTGGGTTATTAAAGACAGCTTCAGGGTTGCCTTCTTCTACAATTTCACCATTATCCATAAAAATAACATGGTTTGCAACTTCACGTGCAAACGCCATTTCATGAGTAACTATCAACATTGTCATATGCTCTTGCGCTAACTGGCGCATCGCTTTTAACACTTCTCCGGTTAATTCCGGATCAAGAGCTGAAGTCGGTTCATCAAATAGCATAATTTCAGGATTCATTGCTAACGCTCGAGCAATCGCTACCCGCTGTTTTTGTCCGCCCGACAAGCGTGAAGGGTAATTATTCTTTTTACTTAGTAAGCCGACTTTATCTAATAGTTCTTCCGCAATCGGAATTATTGCTTCTTTTTTCAACCCTTTAATTAAGATTGGTGCTTCAATCAAATTTTGCAATACTGTCATATGCGGAAATAAATTAAAATGCTGAAAAACCATCCCCATTTTAGCGCAAATTTCCTTCGCTACTGACTCTTGCGCATATTTAGCAACATTGTCCACAGTCTCTACTAAAATATCGCCCTCAACCGCAATCAACCCTTTATCGATGATTTCTAGTCTGTTCAGACAACGTAATAATGTACTTTTACCAGAACCGGAAGGACCAATAATCGCAACCACATCACCTTTATTGACATTAAGGTTAATTCCTTTTAAAACTTCTAAATTATTAAATTTTTTGTGAAGGTCCACTACTTTTATCATATTCATCATAGTCTCCTACTCATCATACGCCGCATATTTTTTTTCTAAATTTTTAAATATTGCTGTTAAAACTAACGTCATGCCCAAATAAAAAATTCCGGCAATGATAAATGGTGTCATATCAAATTCACGTTGCACAATGCTGCGCGCTACCCTTAACAAATCATTCATTGCCAAAACATAAATTAATGATGTATCTTTTACTAAGGTTATAGTTTCATTGCTAATCGGCGGTAACACTCGTTTTATCATCTGTGGGATAATAATTCTTCGCATCGTCTGAATATAACTAAAACCTAAGCATTTAGCAGCTTCATACTGTCCTCTTTCAATAGACTGAATCCCTGAGCGAAAAATTTCCGCAAAATATGCTGCATAATTAAGACTAAATGCTAATAACGCTGCCGTCATATCACTCATTTTAATCCCCACTGACGGTAAGGCATAATAAACAAATAACAATTGTAACATCAGCGGAGTTCCTCGCATTAACCAAATATAAGTTTCAACAATGAAACTTAACGGTTTACAATTCGAAATTCGTGCTAACGCTAACATTAATCCTAACGGTAATGACAAAGCCAAAGTTATTATAAAAACCTCTAACGTTATACCTAATCCTTCTAACATTGGTACCAACATCGCTATAAGCTTTTCCATTTTTTTCTCCTCTTTCTATCGGTCTATGACTCAGTAATACTTCAAAACACTAAAACACTAAATAATTATAAACAAAAAAAGAGCCAATGGCAATTGCCCTTGGCTCTTTTGCGCTACTTAATAATATCTTTATTAAACCATTTCATTGAAATTTTACTCGCAGTACCATCTTTTTTCATTTCATTAATTACTTTTTGTACATCATCTCTTAATTTTTGATCATCTTTACGGAAACCAATACCAAATGTTCCAACTGGACCAACCGGCTCTTCTAATACCACAAAGGATTCTTTGTTTTTCGACATATAATAACGACCAATAATTTCATCTGTCACTATCGCATCCACACGACCAGCTTCTAAATCCATTAACGCTGAAATACAATCAGGATATTTTTTCACTTCTTTAATAGATTTTTTCAAAGCTTCATCAGTCGCTAATGTTTCATCAGCAGTACTGCCTTCTTGTACCCCCACTTTTTTGCCAGCTAAATCAGCTACCGCTTTAATCGGCGAATTAGGGTTTACAAATATTAATTGTTTACTATCCATATAAGGATCGCTGAATAAAATATTTTCTTTTCTCTTTTCCGTAATATCTAGCCCATTCCACAAAATATCAATACGACCACTACTAAGTTCAACTTCTTTACTGCTCCAATCGATTGGTCTAAATTCAACTTCACGTCCTAATCTTTTAGAAGCTTCTTTTGCTAAATCAATATCAAATCCAATAATTTCATTGTTATCACCAATAAAACCCATTGGCGGGAAATTGTCATCTAAGCCCACAATAATTTTCTTATCAGTTTTCCCTTGTTGATTATTACCACACCCTGTTAAAACCACCATCGACATTACTAAAATTAGTACTAACGAAAATATTTTTTTCATTGCCTTACCTCCGTAATTTAAATTCTATTTTAAATTATAATATAGCTAATATTTTTTTACAATATCAGCTATTATCATTAGCCCCTTTTTTATTTCTGTCGGTTGTGCTAAGGCAAAGCTTATGCGTAAATACCGATCCACTGCTTGGCGCACAAAAAAAGGCGTCCCTGCTGTTACTAAGACTTTTTGTTGTAGGGCTAACGCTACAACCCTGTTAGCTGAAATACCGCTCGGTAATTCTAACCACAACGCCAACCCGCCATTAGGCTCATCACATTTTACCGTTGGTGGCATTAGTTCTTTAATCAGCTTTAAGGTAAATTGATACCGCTCATAATAAATACTTCTAATAGTGTTAATATGTTCATACCAAATGCCTTTGCGCAAATATAAATCAAAGGCTCGTTGCGTTAAGCCGGAAGTAGCAATATCAGAGTGTTGTTTTACCGCCAAAAATTTATTAACTAATTTTTCCGGCACCGTCAAAAATGCCAACCGCAACCCCGGCATAAATATTTTAGAATAACTTTTTAAGTAAATAATTCTTTCATCTCGATCTAAAGCTTTTAAAGGTGCCGGATTATTATTGTTATAAGATAAATCACTAATATAATCATCTTCTAAAATTAACACATTATAATATCGCGCTAACCCCATTAATCTATTGCGCTTAGCTAAAGAATAAGTATAGCCGGTGGGGTTTTGAATATTAGGCATAATATATAATAGTTTAGGTCTGAATTTTTTTATTTTATTCTCTAAATCCTCAATATCAAGACCATCTTGTTGCAAATTTATCGAAACTAATTTAGCGCCTCGAGATTTAAAAGCGGCAATAGCTCCTGGATAAGTTGGTTTTTCTACAAAAACATAGTCACCATATTCTACTACCGCTTTAGCAACAATATCAATCCCTTGTTGTGCTCCAGAAATTACTTGAATGTTATTGTTCGTAATATTAATGTTTTGTTTTTTTAAATTATCGGCAATCGCTTGGCGCAGTGGCAAAAATCCTTGGCTATCTTGATAACCAAACGCATGGCCCTTATCGCGATCTAATACTTCAATCAAAACCATCTTAAAATCTTCTATCGAAATCAAATCAGGATCAGGATTAATACCGGCTAAATCAATGTAGCTCAAACTTTCTTGCTCCGTTTTAAAGCGAAAAGTTTCAAACTCTTCTACACTAACATTATCATTATTATCAAGTTCCTCCTGAGCTGATAATTCAGCAACATAACTACCACTACCACTACGGGAAAAAATATAGCCGTTTTGTTCTAATAATTTATAAGCACTCATCACTGTGCCTGCATTAATCTCTAAAGATTGTGCTAATTTACGAACAGGCGGTAGTAAAAAACCATGACTTAATTTCCCTGTAATAATCATTTCTCTAATCTCATCATATAATTGAACATATAAGGCGGTCTTACAATTTTTATTTAATTGTATCGATACAAAATCAAAAATTTCTTTACTCATATTGTTTTGCCTTCTTACCTTTGCTAAAATGATACAAATTTGTTGCCAAATTAAAATAATTGTATTGATACAATTATTTTAGCAAATTAAAAATAATAAAGCGAGGTATTTTTCATGAGTAGATACGAATTAAACAAAAACTTAGCCCAAATGTTAAAAGGTGGCGTAATTATGGATGTTACCAACGTTGAGCAAGCTAAAATAGCCGAAGCTGCCGGTGCGGTTGCTGTAATGGCGTTAGAAAGAGTTCCAGCCGATATCAGAAAAGAAGGCGGCGTAGCGAGAATGTCCGATCCTAAAATGATTAGAGAAATAAAAGAAGCCGTGTCAATTCCGGTTATGGCTAAAGCACGCATCGGTCATTTTGTGGAAGCACAAATTTTAGAAGCAATCGGTATTGATTACATTGACGAAAGTGAAGTATTAACACCAGCTGATGATATTAACCACATTGATAAAACAGCCTTTAAAATTCCGTTCGTTTGTGGCGCTAGAAATCTTGGTGAAGCATTACGCCGTATTGGCGAAGGCGCTTCGATGGTGCGTACAAAAGGCGAAGCTGGAACAGGAAACGTTGTTGAGGCAGTGCGTCATATGAGAGAAATCACTAATGATATGCGCAGAGTCCAAATGGCCTCTCCTACTGAATTAATGACCATCGCCAAAGAATATGCTGCTCCGTTTGAATTAATTAAATTCGTTCATGAACACGGGAAGCTACCGGTTGTTAATTTCGCTGCCGGCGGTATTGCTACTCCGGCTGACGCTGCGTTAATGATGCAATTAGGTGTTGACGGAGTATTCGTTGGTTCCGGAATCTTCAAATCTGGGGATCCAGCTAAACGTGCAAAAGCCATTGTTGAAGCTACAACTTATTATAACGATCCGGAAAAATTAGCTAAAATCTCTGAAGATTTAGGCGAGCCAATGGTTGGCATTGAAATCGATACATTAGCAACAAATCAATTATTAGCAAGCAGAGGTTGGTAAAATGATTACCGTTGGGGTCTTAGCACTACAAGGAGCTATTGCCGAACACATCAATTGCTTAAAGAAACTACCTGCTGTAACAGTGAGAGAAGTTAAAACCTTAGCCGATTTAAATAGTATTGACGGCTTAATCTTACCCGGTGGCGAATCAACCGCTATGGGTAAAATTTTAAATTACTTTAATTTATTAGAGCCCATTGCTCAAAAAATTAAAGACGGTCTACCGGTTTGGGGAACTTGTGCCGGTATGATTTTATTAGCAAAAAACATTAGCAACCAAACCGAAACCTATTTTGCTACGATGGATATTACTGTGAAAAGAAATGCTTATGGTAGCCAACTGGATAGTTTTCAAACCGATATTAATTTACCGGCAATTTCAAACAATCCTATCCCATTAATATTCATTAGAGCACCCTATATTGAAGTTGCCCAAGAACATGTTGAAGTTTTAGCAAAAATTGATAATAATATCGTCGCTGCTAAACAAGACAATATGCTAGTTACCTCATTTCATCCTGAGTTAACTCAAGACTTAAGCTGGCATAAATATTTCTGTAACATGATTCTTCACAAATAAAAAGAAAGCACCGATAATCTAACCATTATCGGTGCTTTCTTTTTATTTTAATGAGAGAAAAATTATCAAATATTACATTAATACCAGCTTTTTTCCTTATTTCTTAGTGATAAACCTTCTGCTTAAAAATCGACTCCTTCGACTCTTTCATCAAATACATTTAAGACTTCTCGCGCTGCCTTTAGGTCATTTAAATTGATTTCTCCACCAAACGCACCTTCATCATAACTAAAAACAATCGGGCCCCAAGGACCATATAATCCTGATGCTCCGGCAAAACTTTCTCTAAAGCAATCTTTACCGATACGATTTGACAATAATAAATAACATTGATTTTCAATCGCTCGAGCCGCCGCTAAATTAATCAAAGCATCGTAGCGCTCTTTCGGCCACTCTGCCGCTACTAAAAATAAATCAACAGTTTTTAAAGCCAGTTTACGAAACATTTCCGGAAATCTTAAATCATAACATATACCAAAGGCAATTCTAAAACCTTCAATTTCCACAATGTTAACTTTTTGTCCCCGCTCTAAAAAGCCCTCACCCATTGGTAAAAATAAATGAACTTTATCATATTCCACCATCAGTTTACCTTCTCGATTAAACATCGTTAAACGGTTAACATAATTACCTTCATCATTCTTCGTAATAAGACTACCGGCTAAATATATTTTTCTTTTAGCTGCTTCTTGACTCAACCAACGTAACAGCTCCGGGGTACTATTCTCAGCAATATCTTGCCATTTATCAATAAAAAAACCACTACTCCAAAGTTCAGGTAATAAATATAAATCGGCCCCACTGTGCAAGTCCAATAATTGTTCCAGTTTCAGTTTATTTGCTTCTACATCGCCATCTTTAATCGGCATTTGAATAGCCATAACTTTCATAGCAACACCTCTTAATGTTCAATTTATCCCAGCTTTGACATCATTAAGAATATCATAACATTAAATTACATTTATTTTAACTGTTTTTTATTGTATTTTTTAAAAATTATCACTAAATGATAAAAAAACAGATAAGATCAAGTCAAAATTACCTTTAGGCACTAACTAATCTTATCTGACGATTTTTAATTTTTTCTCATTCTTTGCGCAGTAACTAGATAAATCACCCATTCTGCAATATTAGTAGCATGATCGGCAATTCTTTCAATATATCGTGCTACAAACATCAATTGTGTCGATTGCTTGATTTTTTCAGAATCTTGAGCCATTATTTTTGACAATTCACAAAATATTTTTTTATACAAATCATCAACCTTATCATCTTT
>RRZT010844025.1_pt1 | contig 14361 bp, 17 predicted proteins | sample 2165551 | NCBI WGS metagenome assembly RRZT01 (sample SAMN10456910, study PRJNA506462) | wastewater metagenome | biome: wastewater; feature: sludge; material: wastewater sludge; isolation source: wastewater sludge with Escherichia coli K12::gfp cells carrying plasmid... | place: USA: Moscow, Idaho... | reverse complement strand
TGCACAAATTCCGCCGTGATGCCTGCCGCGGCAAACTCGGCTTTATGAAAGGTTTCCATAAAATAGCCGCGTGCGTCGCCGTATACCGATGGCTCGATTATATAAACGCCGTCAACCGCCGTTTTGTTGAACGTAAATTTTCCCATTCGTGTTCCTCATTTTCATTCGATATTATAGATAAAATGCCTGCTTTTTCTTTGCGTTTGCGCTGTGTGTTTGTGCGCGTGTTTGTTTAAAATATTCTTTTATTAGGATACCATAATTTGCCCCTTTTATCAAGAACAACGCAAAGGCGCAAAAAAGCGGCCGCGTTTTTGGCGGCCGCTTTTGCAATGCGTGCTGTGAAGCGTTATTTTAATATCGAGGCGGGGTCTACCAATATGCCGTTTTGTTCCACTTCTACGTGCAAATGCGTTTCGGCTGCGCCCTCGGCGGCAATTTCGCCCAGCATGCCCAGCGTTGCGCCCTGCTCTACCTTGTCGCCCTCGTTTACAAGCACGTCTTTCGATAGGCCTTTTACGCGCACTGTATAGGTGCCATCGCTGATTTCTACCACATGGCCCCACATATCATCGGCATACACCTTTGCCACCGTGGCAGCCATCGGCGCATGCACGCCCTGTTTTACTACGCCCGCGATATCCATGCCGTTGTGCGTGCGCCAATCGCCCATTGTAACATTATACACCAGCTCATCGCCGCTGAAAGGCTCCGTAACTTGTCCAGACATCGGCAGCTGATAGGATGGTGTCGGCGGCACGGGCTGCCCGGAGGACTCTTTGGATTTTCCGGATTGCTCCGTAGGCAAAGCCTGCGACGACGCCGCATTTGACGACGCAGACGACGAGCTTTGCGGCTTTGGTATATTGTCTTGCTTGTTTTCTACCTGCGTATCTTCGAAGCCCCATTGTTTTTCCTCCAGCTCTCGGCTGTTTTTCGTGCCGAGCGTGTCCATCATATTATTGATTGCGAGAAAGCTTGCCAGGGCAGCGCCCGCAATCACCAGCGTAAGCGCGGCATAAAAGCCTTTACCCTTCAAAAAAGATGTGCTTTTCGTATGTTTGTTCATAAAATACCTTTCCCCTTTTCCGTTCAAGAATGAATGCCTGTGGATTTTGCCGCCCATTCTTGGGTCTTACTAATGGTATTTTGGGCAGAGAAGAACGGAATATACATCACTTTCCCATTTGCTTGCTTTTTTTCTTGCGTTTTTGCATTGTTCGGGGTACACTCATTGTTAGATACGGTTAATACAAAAGCCGCGCTGTGCCATATCGGTGGCAAAACACGGCTTACTACACAAACAGGTGGTTGCGGTATGAATTTACAAAAATATTTGCATTTTTCGCCAAAAATAGGTGCCGCGCTGCGTGCGCAAAAGCCCGTGGTGGCGCTTTGCGGCAGCGCTTTGTTTCAAGGGGAAACCGAAGCCGAGCGCCTTGCTAGCGCCCAATACGCTTTAAACACCGCTGCACAAAACGGTGCCGAGGGCGCTATTTTGCATATTTGGCAGGGCAAGCTTTGTATTGGCCTTACACAAGAAGCGCTTGCCGCGTGCTGTGCTTTGCCCTCGGCCTGTGTAACGCTGACGGATTTGCCGCGCGCTTTGTGCGAAGGGCAAAGCGCCGTGCCTAGCGCCGCAGCCGCACTGTTTATGGCGGCGCTTGGCGGTGTGCACGTTTTGGCATATGCACCGCACGCCGTGCCCGATGAAGCCGCGCGCACACTGGGCACGCTGCCGATTGCGCTTGTTACGTCTGCGCCGCAGAATATAGGCATAGCCGATGCTTTTTTTGCCCCATATGCCGCCCACAATGTGCCTGTATACGCGCTTTCGGCGGATGCCGTTGCACAAAACGAGGCACATTCGCCGGATGCCGTTGCGCAAAGCGACACGCTTTCGGCAAACAGCGCGGCCGCCATTTGCCGCGTAAAATGGGATTTAGGGCTGGCAAGCGGCGCTTGTTTTTGCACACAGGCGCATTCCCCTGCCGCTGCGGCTGCACGCATGGCCGCTAATCTTTGCGAATAGACACAGCATAAACGCAAAAGTAAACGAAAAAAAATAGACGCAGTAATAGATGCAAAAAGCGTGCATGGTAACGATAATCGTTACCATGCACGCTTTTTAAATGATACTCCCATAGTATAAAGCGCGGCTAACTCCGCTTGGTTGCCCTTGCAAACAAGGCAGGCCGGCCTTTAGGCGCTTTTTTTATTAGGTGCAAAGACGGCAAACAGCTTTGTGGGCAGCGAAAGCACCAGCACAATGCCCAGCGCAATGGCCACGGCTATTTTGATGGTTTCCACGCCTTTTGCGGCAAAAAGCTCGTTTTCGCCCATGATAAAATGGTAGGCGGTATAGTAAATGCCCGCGCCAGGCACCAGCGGAAAGATGCCGCAAATCAGAAAAATTGTGGACGGGCAGCATCGGCGCACGGCAAACACGCGTGCAAACAGCGCCAGCACCAGCACCGCCAGCAAAGATGCCGTAACGGGCGCGGGCTGATATTGCATTAAAATGGTGTAGCACGCCCACCCCGCGGCCCCCGTGAAGCCGCACCAAAAATATTCCTTACGCGGCGCATGATACAAAACGGCAAACGCCAGTGTGGCCAAAAAAGACATGATACACTGTAAAAGAAACGCAGGCACGCTCATATCATCACCCCCGTTAATAAGCTGATTGCCTTGAGCACAGCGCCCACGCCAATGGCAATGCTGCCGCCAATTAAAAGCGCGTCTATCATGCGAATTGTGCCAGAAAGATAATCGCCATTGGCAAAATCGCGAATAGACATGGTAAGCACCATGCCTGGCACCAGCGGCACAATTGCGCCGATAATAATATGGTTCAAATCGCTGCCAAAGCCCAGCGTAACGAGCACAAAGCTGCACAGCGCCGCAAGCGCCGCGCCCATTATATTGGTGATAATTTTGCTGTAATTTTGTTTGGCGGCATGCAGCAAAAACACTTGTAAAACCAGGCCAACCAAAAATGCGGCCGCACAATCCCACCATGTGCCGCCAAAAATGTACGCAAAGCCCGCCGCGCCCATGCCGCAAGCCAAAATGCGCGACAACGGCTTTGAAAACGGCAATTGTGCAATGTCTACCAGCGCCTCGTTTGCCTCTTGTATCGAAACCGCGCCCTGCACAATCTGGCGCGAAAGGTCGTTCACTGCTGCGATGCGGCCCATGTGCATCACCGCCGTGGGGATATGGCGGATTTCGCTTGACACCGTGCATCCATCTTCATCCACTGAAGCAAAAATGCCGTTTGTCAACACGTAAACATGTAAATTTTTCGCGCCAAAGGCTTTGCCGATACGCTCCATCGTTTCCTGCACGCGAAAAATTTCGGCACCGCTTTTTAAAAGCAGCGTGCCCGCCAGCACCGAAACGTTTAAAATCTGCCGCTGATCCGGCATAGTTTTTTCATCCATGTTCAAGGCTTTACCTCGCTTTCCGATAAAAAGCATCGGCGCAGCGACGGGCTGATGGTAAACGCTTGCAGCTCCGGCCATGCCGTGGCAAAACGCACTTTTTCGCGCTCGCGCGTGCCTTTAAACGCAAGGTCTACCGTTAAAAGCCCCGCGTGTGCGCAAAGCGGCATAAGGCTTTGCAGCTTTTGAAAGCCCCAGCGGTTCACAAAATAAAAGTGCCGCAAATCGCCGCCATGCCGCAGCGCGCTAATGTCGCACAGCGCCTTGCAATCTACAATTGCAAGTGCACAAAGCGGCGCGGCATCGGCAATGTCCCACAAAGCCGTCAGCTTGTTGCAGCGAAACACGCCTACATAGCGCGCCTTTGTAAAGCGCGCAAGAAAGGCAAGGCTTGTCAGTGCGGGGGAATCTTTGATCACAATTTTTTCGGCATTTGTGTCGCAAAGGGCCGCCGCAGCATCATCGGTAAGGCTGGTTAGCACCAGCGCATTTGCATCCTTTTCAAATGCAAAATCATAAAATTCGCGATATTGTGCCAGTATTTCCGGCCGTACATGCAGCGCCATTGTATAGAAAACCCCTCTTTTTTGAATTTGAGTTTCGGGAAAGGTGCAAAACCGTTTGCCTAGCGCCGTTTTGCGATAGCCCTTGCAGTAACCTACGGCTATGGCGCACAAATGCTAAATCCAGCCAAAGCATTTTAGCCACACAAACACGCACGGCAGCACAAAAAAGCCACCAAAGGCGCAAAGCGCGGGCATCCAAAGCCCCGCGCGCAGCGAGGGCGCATAGCGGTGCTTGGCCGATAAGCGATCGCCCAATTGCACACCGCCCACGGGCATTTTGTAAACAAGCCCCGCCAAAAGCCCGCCCGTAAACAGTGCCGCCGCAATGGGGAATATATGCGGAATCAGCGAAAAATAAAAGTTTAATTCGCGATGCGGCGTGCCACTGACAGCAAGGCCCGAAATAAGCCCCACAAGCCCAAAGTCCATCATATTGGCTTCCAGCTGACCAGGAAAGCGCTGAAACGACAGCAGCAAAAAGCCTACGCACAGCACAATATCCAGCACCACATAGGGCGTTTTGTTTTGCGCCAGCGCCGTTGTGAGCACAAAAAACGGCACCAAAAGCACCAGCCATTGCGGGTGCCATTCCACCACAAGAAACAAAAGGCTAAACGCCGCAAGGCACGCGTACAGCGGCATTTGCACGGCTGCGGCCTCTTTATCCGCATGATAAAAAAAGCAAAACGCCAGCAAAAGCGCAAACCCCACTAAAAATATGGGCGCATTTGCGCCACCTAATGGGAGAACAGGGGCCAATAAACGCTCGGTCATTAACTGGTTAAAAAAGCCCGCATCGCCGGTTTTGCCCATAAATAAAAGTGTGGTTGGCACATAAAGCCAAAGGCTAACCAAAAGATATTGCAGCAGCTTATGCATGCGTTTTTCTGTCAAAAGCAAAAGCGGCAGCAACAAAAATATCGCAAAAAATTTGCACACAAGCGCCGCGCCCATCACAAACGCAAAGCGATAATATTGCTTTTTAAAATAAAACAAAAGCGCCAGCAAGATAAACAATAAGCAAAACGTGTCGTATTGGCCCATTGCAAAAACCGAAAATAACGTGATGGGCGAAAGCACAAAGCCCAAGCCCGCAAAACGCGCCACGCCCGTTCCGGCGCCGAGGTGCTTTGCCAAACGATACGTAAGCCAGCCGCAAAGCAAGGCCGAACCCGCCGTTAAAACCTTAGCCCAAAAATACAAAAATGTGGTATTGATTGAAAGCGCAAAGAGTTTGCAAATGAAAAACAGCGGCAGTTCCCACAGTGCAAACAAGAGGTAAACCACGATATTATAGTGCGCCGCATTGGTATATAAAAATCGTTTTGGTGCGCATATACATCTTCATAGAAGCCCAAAAAATTGCCTTTAAACGTGTTTTCCAGCAAAAGCCACGAATGATTGGCCGTTTCGATAATGTCGGGGTGCGCAAAAAGCAAAACGGTGCATAGGCACAAAAGCCCCGCCAATGCAAATTCCCATTTTGCGGGCGATTGTGCCGTAAAAAATGTGTGAACGCGTTTTTGCAATGTAAGCTTTTGTTGCATAGCGGCCTCCCGTATCGATTTTACTGCTGCTTCGCGATTAGTATACCACAAATTTGCGTTTTGTGATATACTGATAAATACATGAAAAATCACTCCCCCCAGAAAGGAATGTTAGTATTTATGAACGATATTCGCACATTAGCACAGGACTTTATTGCACAAAACCGCGACGCGCTTTTGGCAGACATTAAAGCCGTTGTCGACATCCCATCGGTAGAAGGCGCGCCCGCGCCGGGCGAGCCGTATGGCGAGGGGCCGGCACGCGCCTTAAACGAAGCGCTCGAAATTGCCACGCGTTTGGGCCTTGATGCCCATAATTGCGAGGGTTATATCGGCTATGCGGACGTTGCGGGCCAAAGCGCGCGCCAAATTGCCACCATCACACATTTGGACGTTGTGCCGCAGGGCAACGGCTGGACGCAGGATCCCTTTTCTATGCAAATCAAAGACGGATATTTAATTGGGCGCGGCGTTATCGACGATAAAGGCCCTGCGATTGTAACGCTGTATGCGGCAAAGTTTTTTCGCGAATTAGCGCAAAAAGGCCAAGTGCCGCGCTACACATTGCGCATTTTGCTCGGTGCCAACGAAGAAACCGGCATGGAGGATGTGGACTGGTATTTAGCGCATTACGAGCAGCCCGCCTTTTGCATGACGCCCGACGGCGATTTTCCTGTATGCTACGGCGAAAAAGGCATTTTTGGCGGCGATTTTGTGTCAAAGCCTTTGTTTGAAAACTTGGTGGATATCAAGGGGGGCGTGGCCGCAAATGTGGTGCCGGACCGCGCATATGCGCTTGTTAAGGCAGACATTAACGCCTTGCAGGAATGCGAGGGCATTCGCCTTAGCGCCGAAAACGGCCTTGTGCGCATTTCGGCCTTTGGTAAGGGCGGGCATGCGGCGCATCCCGAAAACACCGTAAACGCCATTGGCCTTGTGGTGAATTATCTGTTGGATAATCACCTGTGCATGGAAGCCGAATCGCGCTTTTTGACGCTTTTGCGCACGCTATTTTCTGCCACAGACGGCTCGCCGCTTGGCATCGCCTGCGATGACGGCATGTTTACCCCGCTTACTTGCATCGGCGGCATGATTGCAATGGAGGGCGGCGTGATCATGCAAAATATTAATATCCGCTTCCCCACAAATATCACGGCGGCCGCCATCACCGAAAAGCTTGCGGCGCTGGCGCACAGCGCAGATGCCAGCTTTATTGCTGGGCGCGAAACCGTTCCGTTTTTAATTAATCCCGACAGCCCCGTTATCAAAACGCTGATTGCTGTATATAATGAAGTAACCGGCAAAAACGAAAAGCCGTTTACGATGGGCGGCGGCACCTATGCGCGCCATTTTCAAAACGCTGTATCCTTTGGCGTAGAAGAGCCAGACGCAATTATGCCTGCCTTTGTGGGGCAGATGCATGGTGCCGATGAGGGCGTATCGATTGACCTTTTGTTAAAAACGCTGGAAATTTATATTGTTGCCATCGCTCGTTTGATGGAACTGGAGCTTTAATATGGACTTATTCACATTGTTTTTACTGGCATTGGGGCTTTCGATGGATGCCTTTGCTGTGTCGGTGTCAAACAGTATGTGCTTTCCCACGCTTTCTAAAAAGCAGGCCGTGGCCGCCTCGCTCACGTTTGGTGTGATGCAAGGGCTGATGCCGCTGTTTGGGTTTGTGGCGGGGCGAGGATTTGCCGATGTAATCAGCAGTGTTGACCACTGGATTTGCCTGATTCTTTTGGGCTTTATCGGCGGCAAAATGCTGATAGACGGCGTGCGCGCCTTGCGCGTGCCCGATGCGTGCCCCATAGACAAAACCTATAGCGCCAGGCTGATGGGCATGCAGGGCATCGCCACCAGCATTGATGCACTTGCCGTGGGCATCAGCCTTGCGGCGCTGCCAAGTGTAAACATTCTTGCCGCCACGGCCTTTATCGCCATTGTCACCTTTGTGTGCTGCTGTGGCGGGCATCTAATCGGCAAAAAGGCAGGCGGCGCGCTGGGCGAAAAAGCGCAGATTTTTGGCGGTTTAATTTTACTGTTTATCGGTATCAAAATTTGCATTGAACATTTATTGGGATAAGAACGCATTCAGCGCGCGTTTGCCCATTGAACAGGAGGGCGTATGCATACGCTGCACATCCCCTTACCCGGCGGCATTGATTTGGCCGCCACCTTTGCTTCGGGACAGGCCTTTCGCTGGCACGAGCAGGCGGGCATTTATTATGGCGTAGCGGGCGGCTATACCGCACAGGCGCAGTGCACGCAAGACACGCTCACGCTTTACACCGACGGCAGCGAGGCGTTTTGGCGGCACTATTTTGCCGCAGATATTGATTATGCTGCGCTGCGCGGCACATTTTGCGAAGATGCAACACTGGCAAGCTGCGTGCGCTTTGCCAGCGGCATTCGGGTGCTGCGGCAGCCGTTTTTTGAAACGCTTTGCACCTTTATCATCAGCCAAAACAATAATATCCCGCGCATTACTGGCATTGTGGAACGCCTTTGCGAAACCTTTGGCACCCCGCTTGCCAGTGGCGGCTATGCCTTTCCCACCCCTGAGGCATTGGCAAACAAAACCGTGCAGGATTTAGCCCCCTTGCGCGCGGGCTTTCGCGCCAAATATTTGCTAGACGCTGCCCAAAAAGCGGCCGATGGCACCATCAGCGAAGCCGCGCTTGCGCATCTGTCCACGCAGGATGCCCGCGCGCAGCTGTGCAGCATTTACGGCGTGGGGCAAAAGGTGGCCGATTGCGCGCTGCTGTTTGCGCTTGGGCGAAACGAAGTGGTGCCCATTGACGTGCACATGCGCCGCGCCATGACCGATTTGTTCCCAAGCGGCCTGCCCGATAGCGCCCTGCCCTTTGCAGGTATTGCCCAGCAATATATTTTTCATTATACGCGCCTTTGCGCAAAAGCCACGCAGGCTTGAAACGCGCCTTTGCTTGTGTTACAATTAGATAAGCATCTAATCAACAAACGAAAAGAGGGGCGCAATGCTGTTCGAAAATACGTTTAAGGCCTTATCGGATCCAACGCGCCGCAAAATTTTGGAGCTGCTGCGCGCGGGGCCGATGTGCGCGGGCGATTTGTGCGATAAATTTGGCCTTACTGCCGCCACGGTGTCCCATCACCTTTCGGTGCTGAAGGACGCAGATTTGGTGTTTGACAAAAAGGCCGGCAAATATATTTATTACGAAATCAACACCAGCGTTGTAGAGGATATTCTTACTTGGGTAATGATGCTGAAAGGAGACGGCAATGAAGAACACTAGGGGCTTGCGCATCGCCATTTGGGTTGTGTGCTTTTTGCCGCTTTTGATTACGCTTTTGCTCTACGCGCGTTTGCCGCAAAGCATCCCTATGCACTGGGGCATTGCGGGCGAGGCCGACGCATGGGGCCCGCGCGCGGGCGCCTTTGGCACGGCGGCGCTTAGCGTGGGCATGCTGCTTTTATTTGAGCTAATGCCCCGCCTTGACCCAAAGCGCAAAAATTACGAAAAATTTACGGGTGCCTATCGCGTATTATTTCTGGCCATTGCGTGCTTTTTGCTTTTCATGCAATGCATCACGCTGTATTCAGCGCTATATCCGGCCGCACTGAACGTGCCGCGCATCGTTGCGGGCATCACGGGGCTTTTGCTGTGCGTATCGGGCAATTTTATGCCAAAGTTTCGCCACAATTATTTTTGCGGCATCCGCACGCCCTGGACGCTTGCCAGCGAAGAATGCTGGCGGCGCACACACCGCTTTGGCGGTGTTGTATGGGTGCTTTGCGGCGCTGGCATCATAGTTATAAGCCTTTTTCTTTCCGGCTTTGCGCTGTATGTTGCGCTAGCGGGCATCATGCTGGGGATGGTGCTATTATGCTGTGCGTATTCGTATTGGGTGTATTGCAAAACAGAAAAGCCCGAATAAGCGCTTGTGAAAATCGCTATGAAATGCGCGTTATAAAAAAGGAAGCTTCTGCAATGGCAGTAAGCTTCCTTTTTTGTTTGCGTAAAAGGGCGTGCACTATGCTTTGGCAATGGGCGCATGCAGCAGATACGCCGTTTCAATTAACGTAACGGCATTTTGCAAGCCGATATAGCCGCTATCAATGCATAGATGATAGCTTTCCATGCGCCCGCCGTTTACATCGGTGTAAAATTTAAAATATGCTGCGCGCTTTTTATCAATTGCGGCAATATGCTCTTCAATTTTATGCGCATTATCACCATATTCTTCTATTGCGCGCCGCTTGCGCGTTTGCAAATCGGCGTAAACAAACACGTTCAGCAGTTCGGCCTGCCCTTGCAGCACAGCGCCTGCCCCACGCCCCACGATCACGCACGGCCCTTTTTGGGCAAGCGCTTTGATGGCGCTGTATTGCGCCAAATATACCTTATCTAAAAGCGAAAGCGGCACCGACATGGATGTGGCGTAATCGCGCACTAGATAGCTGCCGTTTTTTTCTGCCTGTTCAAAGCAATCCGCCGCAAAGCCGCTTTCCTTTGCGGCAAGCGCGATGATGGCACTGTCGTAAAAGGGAATATCCAAGCGCTTTGCAAGCGCCTGGCCAATCTGGCGGCCACCGCTGCCATATTGACGGCTGATGGTGATAATGCGGTTTTCCATGTATAATCCCATTCCTTTCTTAGGGCTTGTGCGTTTGCGTTTTGCCAATGCGCGCCGTGGCTAGCGCATGGCACAAGGCCGTGTGCGAATATGCATGTTTGCGCAAATGCTCTCGCGCTGCAAGGCTATATTACCGCTTTTCCACTTTGCCCATATTTTGCGTGGCGATGCGCTTCATGGCCCGATAGGACAAAAGGCAAACCACCAATGTGCACACGTCGGCAATCGGCTGCGATAAATAAATGCCCCATACGCCCAAAATTTTTGGCAGTACCAAAATAGCGGGGATGTAAAACAGGCCTTGCCGAATGGTGGATAAAAACAGCCCAAATTTGCTTGCGCCAATGGTTTGGAATGTAATGGTCATCATATAGCACAGGCCAAATGCCGGATACAGCGCCACTTGCGAAATTAGCATGCGTGAGCCATATTCCACAATAGCGGGGTTGCGGTTAAACAGCATAATCAGTGGCGAGGAAAGCAGCACATAAACTACTTCCACAACCACCGTAAGTGCCAGCGTTGCTTTCAGGGAAAACCGTGCAGATTCATGAAAGCGCTCGGCGTTTTTGGCCCCAAAGGCAAACGAGGCCACCGGCTGATATCCTTGCATAAAGCCCATAATTACATAACAGCCAATTAAAATCAGCCGCTGCACCACGCCGTATGCCGCAATAATATAATCGCTTTCAGGTAGCGCAGCCGCCGCAACATTGGTGAGCGATGTGGCCACCGCGAGGCAAATTTGGATTACGGCCGTGGGAATACCAATTAAAATAACCTCTTTATATAGTGCTATCGTCGGTTTAATGTGCTTGATGGACAGCTTGATAATGGAGCGCCCGCCCGCATAAAACCAAAGCAAAATGGCCAATGTTACAAACTGCGATAGCGTGGTGGCAAGCGATGCGCCGGCCACGCCCATATCAAGCCCCCAGCTGAACATAAATATCGGGTCTAGGATGACATTCAGCGCTGCGCCCGCCACTACCGCCACCGTAGTAATTTTTACCGAAGATTCCGCCCTTGCCGCGCAGTTTAAGCATTGCGCGGGCAAATTAAACAGCGCCGCAATAAACATCCAAAACGCATATTCCTTTGCCTGTGGCATCACAGCCGCCGATGCGCCAAAACCCTTTAGTAAAGGCTCCATCAATACAAGCCCGCCCACGCACAACACCCCGCCCACTATGGCCGATGTGCCCACAATCGTGGATATGGTGGTATTGGCACCGTTTTTATCGTTTGCGCCAAGCTGCCGCCCTGCCAGCACCGCTGCGCCCGCCGCAAAAATGTTTTCAATCGAAACAAAAATCAGCAGCAAAGGCAGCGTAACGCCCACTGCCGCCAGCGCGGTTTCGCTGTTTAGCATGCCGATATAGGCTGTGTCTACGATATTGTAAACTGCCTTTGCCAAAAGCGCCAATGTAGCCGGCACCGCCAGCTTGATAATCGCTTTCGAGGGCGCTGCCGCGCCCAAAAGCGACTCTTTTTGTATTGCTTGTGCCATATAATATTCATCCTTTCGTTTATGTTTGGCCGCACGCACGCGCATACAATGCATCCGAAAAGCCAAACGCTCTACGCTTGCAAGCTTGCTAGCATCAATCTGTATCGTTTGCAATTACACCGTACAATAAAATACGCAGCGAGCGCCTGCACCGCATTTCATGCGCCTTGAGCATCTCGGCCCCAAGCGCCTTTTTTTGAAATCGGGCGTTTACAAAATCCTGATATTCGCAAAATACCGCAATTACCTCTGGTATCGTGACATCCGCACGCAGCTTCACCGTTTGCAGCATGGCCGTTAAAAACGATATAGACTGCGCGTCAAGCCCCTTTCGTATCGCGCTAATTTCGGCACAAAGATGTGTAGGCGCGTCCATTACCGCGCTGCAAAACACGCCGAGATACAATGGGTTTTGGGCAAAAAATGCAGTTCGCGCGTCAAAATAGCGCTCTAGCGCCGGCGCAATTGGCGTATCGCGCCCAATGTCAACACCGCTTAAATACGTCGTCAACGCGTCAAAGCAAGCTTTTACGCAAAATAAATACAGCTCATCCTTGTCTTTAAAATAATGATAAATAATGCCCTTCGATATATTTCCGGCTGCGCAAACCGTGTTTAGCGATGCTTGCGCATAGGGCTTTTCGCCAAACTCCACAAGCGCACTATCAATGATTTTATTGCGTGTTTGCTCGTTTTTCTCATCGCGATTCACAAAAATCCTCCTGTGTAAATAAATATTGACCACATGGTCTATAAATTTAGTATAGCACAAAGCACTCGCGCGGTCAATCATAAAGCGCGCCGCGCAGTAAAGCTTGTCACTTAACGATAAAGCGCATCGTGCAGTACAGCCTATTGTTCATTTATAAAGCGTGCCACGCAGTAGCAAATGGGCGGCACGTTTTGCTTTGCATGCATCCAAAGCAGCGCAAAAATGGCGGCGCAAAAACCCAACGCCGATTACGCGAAAAGTGGTTGACATTGCACGCCAAAAATGCTAATATATTAAAGCGGCATAACGCTGCGCAACACGCTGTGCACGCAAAGCAATTTGCGATTACAGATATATGCGGATATGGCGGAACTGGCAGACGCGCTAGATTCAGGTTCTAGTGACTTCACGGTCATACAGGTTCAAGTCCTGCTATCCGCACCAAAAATCCCCTCGTGGCTTTTAGCCACGAGGGGATTTTTTTATTATTTAATAAATTGGAAAAGCGGCGCTACGAGATGCTGCGAGGCATAGCGAGGTGCTGCGCGTCAACAAGAAAGTGCATTTGCCTGCAATTAGGTTGCAAACACCTAAAAAGGCAAATACTGATTGCGATTTACGCAAAGGTTAAAATTCCGCTAAAGCCTGTCATTTCAAATATTTCCATGATTTCATGCTTCACATTATCCAGCTTAATTGTATATCCGTTTGCATTGGATTTTTTTTGTAAAGTGAGCAAGACACGCAGGCCGGCCGAAGAGATGTATAAAAGGCCCGAAAAGTCCAAAGTGATGTTTTGATATTCGTCTAAAAGCGACATTAAAGCCTCTTGTGCCTCGGGGGCGCTTGTGCTTTCAAGCCTTCCGTTTAAGTACAGAATTGCGCCTGTTGCGGTTTTAAGCAGTTCGATATTCATTTTTTATCCTCCAAAATTAATAATATTCAAAATTGACATTTTTAAATCAAAATTCGACATTGCTTGCAGGTGAATTTGAATGTAGAATTTAAGTATACTAAAACAGGAAAGGAGTATAATTATGGATTTTACTGAAGTATTGAAACCCATACTTGGCTTAATTGAGTCGTTTGTTAATCCGATGCTCGCTATCGTTGGCTCGCTTGGAACAATTTACTGCATTGTATTAGGCGTGAAGTTTGCCAAAGCCGAAGAACCACAAGAGCGAGAGAAAACAAAAGGTGCTCTTAAAAATGCAATCATTGGTTTTGTGCTAATTTTTGTACTTATTGTGGCCCTTAAGCTGCTGATGCCGCAATTGACAACATGGGTAAGCGGATATGTACCCACGATATCCAAATAAACAAGGGTTTCAAAAAACTGATTTATAAAAAGCAGGGAGCGACGAGAGCGTCGCTCCCTGCTTTTTATTATTTGCGCAGCATTTTGCCGTTGATTGAAATGGGCTCTTTTAAAAGCGGCTCTTTTGTGGGCGTGTTATCAAACTGAAACTGCTTTAAAAAGCGGTTTACGCTTTCGGGCTCAATCTCAAAGCTTTTGGTGCATTTTACGGGAATCGGCTTTTCTATGCCGTTTTTTGTAATATGCATCACCTCGACCTTCGCGTTATCCGAAAGCGCCGCCGCACAAACAGCCAGTTTTTTTAAGCGATCCTGCTCTTCGCCTGTGAGCCCCTCCAGCTTACCCTGCATGCATTCGCTTAACGCAACGTTATTGATGCGGATGCGCCCTATGTGGTCGTCTTGCGTTTTTGAATCTTTACTAAAAAACGAAAAGCATTTATTAAAGCTGTCTACAAGGAAATCCTCGAATCTAAATTGTTCATTTCAATTGTGCGCGATTTAATTTCAATTTGCGAGGGATAAGCCCACTGGGCATAGTTTTCGGGCAGAACATTCTCTATTTCGCGCTCATCAAAATCAATTTCATTGGTGTATCGCAAAAATACGGCAAGCTCTTTAGAATTGAGGCGTTTTGGCG
>RRZT012113057.1_pt1 | contig 14369 bp, 10 predicted proteins | sample 2165551 | NCBI WGS metagenome assembly RRZT01 (sample SAMN10456910, study PRJNA506462) | wastewater metagenome | biome: wastewater; feature: sludge; material: wastewater sludge; isolation source: wastewater sludge with Escherichia coli K12::gfp cells carrying plasmid... | place: USA: Moscow, Idaho... | reverse complement strand
CGTTGGAAATACACCAATGCCATTGGTCTCGTTGTACAAAGAGACGTTACCGCTGACAACAGGAGTGTTCAGTTTTGCACACGCCTCTTTGATGCCATAACAGCCTTGTGCAAACTGCCACATCACTTCTGGGTTTTCAGGATTTCCATAATTGAGACAATCGGTAATGGCTAAAGGACGTGCGCCACTCATGGCAACATTACGTCCGCTCTCAGCTACCGCAGCGGCTGCTCCCATTTTAGGGTCAATGTAGTTATAACGTGGGTTACAATCACTGCTCATGGAAAGCGCTTTGCCATTTTCTTTGATGCGAATGACACTCGCGTCCAAACTTCCTGGCGCTTTAATCGTATTGGTCTGAACCATCGAATCGTATTGCTCAAAAATCCATGACTTATCGCTCACTTCAACCGAGTTAATCAGTGTGTCAAACGCGCTTTGGTTATCGACTTTTGCAAAATCATTGATTGTCGTGTTTTTAATAGCCGCTAAATAACGTGGCTCGCTAACTGGTCTATCATAAATCGGTGCTTGCTCGCTCACAGGCTGAACAGGCATATCAGCAACTTTTTCACCATGCCAGAAAAGTTCCATATGACCTGTGTTGGTGACTTCACCGATAATTTCAGCATTTAAGTCCCATTTTCTAAAAATCTCAACAACTTTATCTTCACACCCTTTTTTGGCACAAATAAGCATACGCTCTTGTGACTCAGAGAGCATAAATTCGTACGGTTGCATCCCTTGCTCACGTGCTGGAACTTTATCGAGGTGCATAATCATACCACTTCCGCTGCGTCCTGCCATTTCAAAGGAACTTGATGTCAGACCTGCCGCACCCATATCTTGGATACCTACGATGTAGTCAGTTTTAAAGAGCTCTAAACACGCTTCTAAAAGCAGTTTTTCTGCAAATGGGTCACCCACTTGTACGGTTGGGCGTAAGCTTTTATTGGCTTCGGTAAAGCTATCACTCGCCATAACTGCCCCTCCAAGACCATCACGGCCTGTTTTTGAACCGACATAGACGACTGGATTGCCAATGCCTTCCGCTCGCCCGTAAAAAATCTCATCGGTTTTTGCAAGACCTAAGGTAAACGCATTGACTAAGATATTGCCATTGTAACTCTCATCAAAAAAGGTTTCACCGCCAATGGTTGGAACCCCCATACAGTTACCATAATCGCCAATACCCGCAACAACACCTCTCACCAAATAGCGTTGATGATGCGATACGTCATCGTTATTGGTCACATTTCCAAAGCGAAGCGAGTTCATGTTAGCAACGGGACGTGCACCCATCGTAAAAACATCTCTTAAAATACCGCCCACTCCCGTTGCCGCACCTTGGTACGGTTCGATAAAGCTTGGGTGGTTGTGTGATTCCATTTTAAAAACAGCTGCCATGCCATCACCCACGTCTATGACACCTGCATTTTCACCCGGTCCTTGAATCACCCATGGTGCTTTTGTGGGGAAACCATTGAGATATTTTTTAGAGGATTTGTACGAGCAGTGCTCACTCCACATCGCTGAAAAAATACCAATTTCTAGCATATTAGGTTCACGACCAAGGATGCTTAGAATATTGGCATATTCGTCTTTTGAAATCTTATGTTTTTTTAACACTGCGTCTAAATTTTCCATGAAGTTTTGCCCTATTGTGATGGTATAAAATGTGCTAATTTTACAAAAAAGGAGCTAAAAGTTAGTTTTCATGGATAAAGGCTTCGAAGTTTTGAGTACTCATCGGCTTTGCGAAGAGATAGCCTTGTGCACTGTCACACCAATTTTCAATTAAAAATTCTTTTTGCTCATTCGTTTCAACACCCTCAGCCAACACTTCAAGCTCTAGATTTTTAGCCAATGAGATGATCGCACGGACAATAGCTCTGTCATCTTTATCATTCGGCAAATCTTGAATAAAAGAGCGATCAATTTTGAGTTTATGAATAGGAAACGTTTTGAGATAACTTAAAGAAGAATAACCCGTTCCAAAATCATCAACAGCAATATTAAAACCTAGATTTTCAAGTTTTTGAAGGGTTTGTGCTGATTTTTTAGGGTCTTTCATAATAAAACTCTCTGTTACTTCTAATTCAACTTTTGACGTATCAACGTTAAGGGTTCTACACAAAGCTTCAATTTTTTCGATAAACTCTTCTTGTTCAATCTGCACACTTGAGATATTAACTGCCATAATTCCTTTAAAAATACCTTTTTCTTTCCATTCTATAAGCTGTTTAAATGCTTTTTGTAAAATCAATTCTCCTAAAGGAATAATTAAATGCGTCTCTTCTGCACGAGGGATAAACTCATTAGGAAAAATCAACCCTTTTTCAGGATGCTCCCATCTGACTAAAACCTCTACACCGGTAATCTCATCGCTTGAAAGGTCTACAAGAGGTTGATAATAGAGAACAAACTGTTCTTCTTCAATACCTTGTTTTATCTCTTTATCTAGCAATGTTGTTGAGAGAATTTCATCGGTCATGCTAGGCGTATAAAATGCATAACGATTTTTACCGCTACTTTTAGCAACATACATTGCAGTATCAGCATTTTTAAAAAGCTCTTCAAAATTTTCACCATCTTGAGGCGCAATAGCAATACCTATACTCACACCCAAAGTAAATTGTTCGTTATTAATATTAAAAGGTGCATACAAACTTTGAATCAAACGCTCCGATAAAATAACACATTGTGAACTCGTTGTTACAATAACAAATTCATCTCCACCCACTCGTGAGATAAACTCATGCTTTGCAATACAAGCTTTAAAACGCTCCGCAGCTTCTTGAATAACAATATCTCCCACAGAATGCCCATAAAGATCATTGATGTTTTTAAAAAAGTCTAAATCAAGAAATAAAAATGCATTTTTTTCTCTCTCTTCTAAAACTTTGACCAAATGTTGTTTGAGAAAATAACGATTGGGAAGCTTGGTTAATGGGTCATTAAGCGCTAAAAATGTTATCTCTTCTTGTGATTTTTTACGCTCACTAATATCTCGGTGCGTTCCTGCAAGCCTTAAAGGTTTTTTGCTCCCTCCATCCCATTTAACAACGGCACCAGAGCCTTCTATCCAAACCCAATGCCCTTTTTTATGGCGCATACGAAATTCTATCACATAAGGATGCCCATACTTAATCGTAAACAGTATTGCTTTTTGCGCTATATTTTTATCATCCGGATGAATCAAATCAGACCAATCGGCTACTTCTTCTTTGATATCAGCTCTTTCAAGCCCTAAAAACTGTAACCATATATCATTGACCCAATGTTTATTATTGACATAATCCCAATCCCAATACCCTAAACTAGCGCCTTGAATCACATACTCTAAACGTTGTTGATTTTCTTGAAGACTATCTTGTGTCTGATAAAGTTGTCGAATGTGCCGTCTAATCAAAACAAATAAAAGCAAAGAAGTCACACTGATAAAAAAAAGTCCTTTGTATGTTTGGATAAGAGTGAGCATTTTTACATTATCAATAAAATATTCTAATAGCGCATCTGAAAAAAGAATCCAAAGAACCGAAAAAATAAAATAGACCAACACGATACGCAAAGTCTCTTTCAAAATACGCATACATTCTGCCTTTGCTTTATTTAGGTTTAAAGCCATTATACTCTATACTTAAAGATATTTATCTTAGTTTGATGAAATTTGAGCTATAGTTTGGGCTTAAATTTTTAAAACGCGAGGCGGTCGTCTTATGTTTGGTATGGGCTTTAGTGAAATTCTCGTTATTGCTATTATTGCTATCTTGTTTTTAGGTCCCGATAAACTTCCTGAAGCTATGGTTAAAATGGCTAAATTTTTTAAAACAGTCAAAAACAGTGTAAACGATGTCAAAAGTACATTTGAGCAAGAGATGAAAATCCAAGAGCTCAAAGAAGAGGCTCTGACTTATAAGAAAAAACTTGAAGAAGCCGCAACGAGCGCACGTAAAGTTATTACCTTTGATGAGCTTGAAGAGATTAAAAAAACAACAGCTAGTGTTAACGATTCTCTCAAAGAAATTGAAAACAGTGTTAAAGAAAGTGTCACACCTTTTTCAAGTGAACGAAGTTATACTTTGGATGAACAAAACGCACCTCCTCCTACCGCACTAACACAAGAAAAAATTAAAGACGAGAGTAAGAAAGAGGAAAAAGCGCATGTTTGATGAATTAAAACCTCATTTAGTCGAACTCAGAAAACGCCTCTCTGTCTCTTTATCTGTTATCATTCTTATGTTTATTATCTGTTTTTCATTTTGGCAACCTATCCTAGGATGGATGATTGCTCCTTTAAAAGAAGTCTTACCTGAGGGAAGCAATGTCATCTTTACAGGTGTTCAAGAGCCTTTCTTTACAGCTATGAAAGTAGCCTTTTTTGCAGGGTTTGTTTGTGCGCTACCTGTTGTTTTTTGGCAATTTTGGCTTTTTGTAGCACCTGGGCTTTATGACAATGAAAAACGTTTGGTCATTCCTTTTGTCAGCGCCGCAACCCTTATGTTTTTAATGGGAGCTTCCTTTTGCTACTATGTGGTTGTTCCTTTAGCCTTTGCATTTTTGATTGCTTTTGGTAGTGCACTCTTTACGGCTCTTCCTAGCATTGGTGAATATGTTGGCTTTTTTACAAAAATTCTTGTTGGTTTTGGTCTTTCTTTTGAACTTCCTGTGATTATCTTCTTTTTTGCTAAACTAGGTCTAGTCGATGATAAAGCACTCAAAGATTTTTTTCGCTACGCTATCGTTATTATCTTTGTCGTTGCCGCGATGCTAACGCCTCCTGATGTTCTTTCTCAATTTTTGATGGCAGCCCCTTTGATTTTTCTTTACGGTATCTCTATTTTAGTCGCAAAAGCGGTTAATCCGTATATTCCCCCAGAAGAGACAGAAGATGCAAGCGATGATATTTTAGAAAAAGAAGAAGAAAGACACGAGGATTAAGACCATAGACCCTCTTTTAAAATCAACATACGACTATCATTTACCACCAGAGCTTATCGCCACGCATCCAATAGAACCTAGAGATGAGGCGAGGCTTTTGGTGTACGATAGACAAACACAAACCTTAACGCACACTCTTTTTAAGCATCTGTTTGATTTTATTCCTTCCCAAACAGCTATCGTACTTAACGATACAAAAGTCATTAAAGCAAGACTCTTTGGAAAGAAAGAGAGCGGTGGAGAGATAGAAATCCTTTTAAATACACCTCTCCAAGACAATCTTTACACCGCGTATATAAGAGGAAAAGTCAAAGAAGGAACATCTCTTTTTTTTGAACAAGGCTTATCGGCAACTGTCATAAGGCTTCACGATGATGGCATGCGCACTTTAGCTTTTTTTCATAATCACGCACCTATTCACACCACAAAACTCTTTGATATTTTAGAAGATATTGGGCATATTCCTTTACCTCCGTATATCAAACGCGAAGATACGAAAGAAGACAGTGTGGATTATCAAAGTGTGTTTGCCGATAAACAAGGAGCTGTTGCAGCACCTACGGCATCGTTACACTTTACGCCATCCATGTTTGAAGAACTTAAAACACGCTATGAGACTCATTTTTTAACCCTTCATGTCGGAGCAGGAACCTTTAAACCCGTAGAAGCAGAACATATCAAAGAGCATGTTATGCATGCTGAGATTTATCGTATTCCAGAATTTACATGTAAATGTATTGATTCGGAAAAGCCTCTTTTAGCCGTAGGGACAACGGTGACACGCACAGTTGAGTATTATGTAAGAAGTAAAGAAAAAGAAGGACACTGTAATCTTTTTTTACACCCATGCAATCTCCCACAAAGAGTCAATCACCTTTTGACCAATTTTCACTTACCTAAATCAACGTTGATTATGCTAGTAGCTTCTTTTGTCGGAATTGAAAAAACATTGGAGTTGTACGAAGAAGCCGTAAAGGAGAAGTATCGATTTTTCTCCTACGGCGATGCGATGTTAATTCTCTAAACGGAGAGATCGAGGAGTGAACCTATCATATCATCTTTTGTTTTGATACTCTGAGCGTTAGCTTCAAAACTTTTGTCTATCACGATTTGGTCACTCATTTTTTTAGAAAGGTCTGTACCATTTTGTGTTTTAGCACTTTGTGCGACAACGGCATTTCCTGAATTATTCATGGTTGTACGTGTCGCACTAAAGTTTTCAGTATTGACATTAGCAACATTATGGGAATTGTTGTTCATCCAGTTCGAGATGGACGACATGGCGTTTGCATTGACTTGCATCGTAACTCCTTTGCACGCTTACATGTAATGAAACTATACTCTTACTCTCTTAAAAAACGCCTAAAAATATCAATAACCCATCAACTTCAACGTTTCATTAAGCTCTTCAATAATGGCACTATCCGTCTCTTTATGGAAGGCAAAATACAACTCACTTTTGCTAAGAATATAAACAGTTTCGTATTCCAAAGGGTTGATACCCTCTTTCTCAAGCATAGTATACATCGCTTCGATGCCAAATGCCATAGCATCTACTCTTCCCTCGTGCAATTTTTTAAGTTGTGATGTTACATTGGAAAACCGCTCTAACTTCTCGGCTTTCATCCCACGTTCAAGCAACAATTTTTCTGCTGCCGTATCATGCATAACCGCAATCGTGTAATTATGCAAACATTCTGGCTTAGAAATTGCAACGTGAGAGCTTTTTTTAGCAATCAGACCAATGCTTAAAGTATTGATAGGCCCTACCCATTTAAAGAGACGTTCTCGCTCTGGTGTGCGAGCCATGCTATAAAGAATTGTATGAGGCGTATGAAGTACTTCATGATATCCTCGTGCCCATGAAGTCAAGTTAATTTTAGCTTGAGCTATCTTATGACCACGTTCTTGCAGCAGTTTCTCTAAAAGCTGTGTTGAACTTCCAACCACTTGATTGTTTTCAAGATAATTAAAAGGAGGGAGATGTTCTGTATAAACGGTAAATGTTTGAGCTACCAAAGCAAGGGATAATCCTAGCAACACAAACACTGTTTTCATTAGCTTTTCCTGTTATGTTGAAGTGACTTCCATGTGTAGATGAACATATCATAATTCTCTAACAAAATAGCGCACAAAGCAGGGTCAAATTGCTCTCCGCTCATCTGCATAAAATACTCTTTTACTTGCTCTTCTTTCCAAGGCTCTTTATAGACACGTTTATCCAAGAGTGAATCAAACACGTCCGCAATAGCACAAATTCGCCCTACCAGTGAAATTTCCGTACCTGCTTTTCCATGAGGATAGCCTTTACCATCCCAACGTTCATGGTGCTCTAACGCTATCAACGCCGCCAAACGCATCGATGCAAATTCAGAATCGCACAGCATGGTATACCCTAATGTTGAGTGTGTCTGCATAATAGCCCACTCAGACCCATTCAATTTCTCAGGTTTATTTAAAATCTCATCAGGAATCCCTACTTTGCCAATGTCATGCAGCACCGCAGCCATTTTTATCTTTTCACACTCTGCTTCATCACTGCCCAAAAACTTACTTAACAAATAGCAAAATTCTGACACGCGTAAAAGATGTTGTCCAGTTTCTTTCGATTTCAACTCTGCGATAGAGGCGGATATATACGTAATCTCATGGTTAAGCTTGCGAATCTCCTCTGTTGCATTTTCAACCTGACGTTCCAAATTGGAGCGAAGCTGATAAAGATCCACATGGGTTTTAACACGTGCTTTTAAAATAGTCGCATTAAATGGTTTAGCGATATAATCAACCGCTCCCATTTTAAACCCAATTTCTTCAAAATCACTCCCATCATTTGCTGTTAAAAAGACAACAGGGATTTCACGTACTTTTTTCATTAATTTTAAACGTCGACATACCTCATACCCTGTCATTAAAGGCATATTGATATCTAAAAGAATGATATCTGGCAGAATAGACTCTGCTAATTGCAACCCTTTTTTACCATCAATCGCAGCAAAAACTTCATGCTCAGGCAACAACGCCGTTAGCATGGTAATATATTCAGGTGTATCATCGATAATCAGTACTTTAGCCATGGTTAAGTTCCTTCTTCAAGGTTTGCACGTGCATCAATGCCCCATCAAAATCAAACATTTTACACGCTAAGACGATGGAGCTAAACTTCTCATGTTCACGAATTTTTGTCAATGCAGATAAGTCATCTAAAAGCGCATTCATTCGTGAAATATGAGAAGTTTCAATGGCGTTGTGCAGGAGATCTAATGTCTCATTGATTTGGTTAAGTGATGCTTCTTCATCTATGAAAAGGGATGATGCGGATACACTTTCTTGTAACGCTTCATAGATAGATTTTATAGAGGCAAAAAGTACTTCATGTTCCGCATTAAAGGCTTTAATATCAACGCCTTCAACGCTTTTGTGTGCTTTAAGAAAAGACTCTAAATGGGCGGCTTCATCGCTTAAAATATAGGCTCCTACCGTACCACACAATCCTTTGATGGTGTGCACATAATCAATTAAGGTTGTCAGGTTATCTGCGTGGATAAGATGTGCTAGCGTTGTGGGTGCGTTATGATACTGTTCGTAAAAACTGCATAAAGTTTTGTTCCACAAAATCTCAGCACCACCTAATTTTTTAATCGCGCCGTCCTTATCAAAGCGTTCACGTTTTTGTGCTTTTTTCATATGACCACGAGGTCTTGCGTCACTTAAACCTAAATGCAACGCTTCTAAAAGTGTTCCATAGAAATCTTCAATTTCAAAAGGCTTTCCGATATGAAAATTCATCCCTGAGGAGAGACATTTTTCGATATCGTGTGCCATCACATTTGCCGTCATCGCAACAATCGGTGTGGGAAGTTGAAGCTCATTGCGAATAATGCGCGTAGCCTCATACCCATCCATCAAAGGCATCTGTAAATCCATCAAAATCAAATCAAACGCTCTATCTTGAGCAAAAGCAACCGCTTCAAGTCCGTTTCGAGCCACCTCAATCTTCGCCTGTGTCTCTTTCAGAAGATAAACGACCACTTCTAAGTTCACTTCATTGTCTTCAACGATTAAGATTTTTTTCTCGGAGAGGTCAATGCGAGAAGGGTCAAACAAAGGCTGTTGTGTCATCACTTCACAAAAAGAGGTAATATCATCGTAAAGCATGGAAGGGTTGATAGGCTTAGTTAAAACCGTTCTAAATCCTGCATTTAAAGCCTCTTTTTTCAACTCAATATCATCTTCTTGACTCATCAAAATAGCAGATGGTACTCTTTCTTCACCAACACGAGCTTTAAGCGTTTCAAAGAGCTTCATACCACTTGTTTTTGTCAGGTGTTGGTCTATCAAGAGAAGCTGATACGGACTTTCCTGAACATCTTCAAATTCTTCTATAAAAACATCTTGACTTTGTTTACATGTAATAAAAAACCCAAATGAACGAATAAACTCAAACAGCGTATTTTTTAAAGTTTTATCATCAGTAATAAGTAAAATATGTAAAGGATTGAATTGGTTTGTATTTTCTTCTTTTTGGAGTTCCATCGCCTGCGCTAAGGGTAAGCTAATCTCTAAACTAAACGTACTGCCTCTACCTTCTTCGCTTTGAACACGAATGACTCCTTCCATCATCGATGCTAGTTGTGTACAAATGTAAAGCCCAAGTCCTGTTCCACCGTGCTTTCGGGTAATCGAAGTGTCTAATTGCCCAAACGCTTGAAATAAAAGTCCTTGTCTTTCTTTAGAAATTCCCATTCCCGTATCACGTACACTAAAAATCAAACGCATCGTCTCGTTTTGGGCTTTTTCTTCATGAAGATTAAAAAAGATAATACCTTGTGTGGTAAATTTAATCGCATTGCTTAAAAAATTATTGACGATTTGCATAATTTTATGCGAATCCCCTCTAAAAAATCGGTTGGTATGCACAAAGTTTGATTCAAATCCAAGTCCTTTTTCTTTTGCCAAAACAGAAAAAATAGAACAACTTTTTTTCAACTCTTTATGTAAGTCAAATGCCACCGATTCAACTTCCATCTTACCTGCTTCGATTTTAGAAAAGTCTAAAATATCATTGATGATATGCAGTAAAATGGACGATGCATCTTTAATTTTATGGATGTAATTGGCTTGTGTAGGGTTGAGTGCTGTTTTGCTAATCAGATGCGACATCCCTACGATTGCATTCATAGGAGTGCGTATCTCATGGCTCATATTAGCTAAAAATTCTGATTTGTAGCGGCTTGCATTTTCAAGCTCATTGGTGCGTTGCTTTACTTTCTCATCTAAACGTTCATTTTCACCTTTGAGTTTTTCAAAAAGCTCTTTTAATTTAATGCGCGTTTTATCCAATGCCACACCTAAAACACCTATTTCATCGTGGTCATTCCATAAAAAAGGCTTATCAAGTTTATGTTCGGCAAGTTGTGTTGCATCATCTACTAAACGTCGTATCGGACGAATAACTTTATGCGTATAGACAAAAGAGATAACGATAATAAGAAAAATGGCTTGAAGTGCTAAAATTGAACCAAACAATGTCATATCTTTTAAAACAGATTCGATGATGCCCATTTTGTGAAAATGCATTTAAAAAAAACCAATAATCCGTCCATCTTTTTCTAAAATTTTCTCAAACGTTACTACTTCGGAGGAAGGGTATGAAGCATTGCTTTCCCATGAGACAAAACGTTTTCCCTCACTATCGGTCACATTGATAGAGATGAGATTAGGCTCTAGGGTAAGTTGATTGAGAAGCTTTTGTCCCAATTCAGGATAATAATTCCATAACGAATCAGAAAAAACCTCTGAATAAAGGTTAAATTTTTTTGCATTTATTTCATAAATGGCCTCTTGTTTTGAACTGTATGTATTCAAAATATACGTTCCCATAAGTATAGGAAGAGGTGCAATCAGAGAGAAAACTATCATACCAACTAAGGCTTGTAGTAGCGAAATTTTTTCCAGAAAATGTCTCATGATTCAAAAACTTTCTTAAATTTTATTTTTAAAAGAAAACTACAAGGTTTCAAGTGTACCATTTTATACTACTTTATGTCAATCTTTTTTTACTTTATCTTATATATAAATCGCCTCTTTAGGCTTAACAATATGGACTTTAGCCTCTAAGCGCTCTTTAATATAAGGTTTAAAAATCTCCATTTTATCCACTTCACCATGAATCAAATAGACATGATGCAACCCTTGCATCGTACTCATCCAAGCAACCATATCTTTACGATCGGCATGTGCTGAAAGCCCATTAATCGTATAAATGTTTGCACGCACTTTAATATCCTCACCATAAATACGCACGTAATTCTCGCCATCAACGATATCACGCCCTAATGTGCCTTTGACTTGGAAGCCTACAAAAATGATGGCATTTTTAGGATTCCAAATACGTTGTTTGAGGTGATGCAAAACACGACCTCCCGTGCACATTCCACTGCCTGCAATGATAATTGCTTTTTTGTCAATTTCATTGATTTCAATGGAATCTTTTTTTCGTGGGGTATGGCGTAGTTGTGGAAAATCAAAAGGGTCATCGCCAAGATTGACATGTAAGCCTAAGGTTTGATTGAGATGGGATGGGTATTTGTGGTAAAGTTTCGTCGCTTCGATAGCAAGAGGAGAGTCTAAAAAAACATGGCTATGCCCCAAAAGTCCCTCTTTGTGCATCTGGTGTAGTATCCACAAAATCTCTTGTGTTCGCTCTAATGCAAATGAAGGAATAACAACATTGCCGCCATCTTTAAGTGTTTGCACGATAGCACTTTTAAACTCCGCAATACTCTCATCTAACGCGCGATGTTCTCTATCACCATAGGTTGATTCAACAAAAAGCGTATCAGCACGCTCAAGGGTACTTAGTTCATTGAGTAAGAGGCGGTTTTTACTGCCAATATCACCTGAAAAGACAACATTTTTTTTGACACCCTCTTCTTCATAATGAATATCCACAAAAGAACTGCCCAAAATATGCCCTGCATTATGCAAACAAATATTTAAAAACGGCGCTAATTCAATACATGTTTCATAAGAGACTTTACGCAATTTACATGTAAAAAGCGCTTCTACATGCTCTTTGGTGTATAAAGGCTCTTTTACCAACGCCTCTTCCCCACGTCTAAGTGCTTTTCGTATTTGCGTCTCATACTCTTCTTGAAGCAACATTGCACTATCTAACAACATAATATACGCAATATCAAGTGTAGCTTCTGTCGCAATAATCTCGCCTTTAAAGCCCTCTTTAATAAGTTTTGGAACACGCCCGATATGGTCGTTATGCGCATGGGTTAAGATGAGATAATCAATACGTGAGGGCTCAAAGCCAAAAGGCTCATAGTTATCTTGCCAAGAAGCGCCTTGTATCATCCCACAATCAATCAAGATTTTAACCGAATTGACCTCAAAAAGATGACACGAACCTGTTACCATGCCTGCTCCGCCATAACATATGACCTTTGCCATATTTTGCCTTTCTACACGATGATGTTAAAGAGTCTCAAAAAAACTTAATGTATAAACTTATCAATAACCTCTTTATACTTTTTTTCTATGACATGACGCTTCTTTTTTAACGTATTTGTGAGCTCTTCACCTGCTTTAAACTCTTGCTCTAAGAAATGGATATTTTGTAGTTTTTCAAACGGTTTAAACCCGCTTTTATGATGCAACAAATCATTCATTTCGCTTTTTAGCTTAGAGACGATGTGCTTGTCTTCCATCACTTGTTCAATATTATGAACAACTTTATTGAAGTTTTGAGCCACATACTCTTTGAGCTTTTCAAAATCAGGCACAATGAGCGCACCTAAGCCTTTTTTAGTATGTCCTACCAAAATAGCATCCGTGATAAAAGGCAACATGGAAATGGTCGATTCGATGCGACTTGGATCGACATTTTCACCACTGGCTAAGACAATAATCTCTTTTGAACGCCCCGTGATGACCAACTCACCTTTAAGCGTGAGCTTACCCAAATCACCCGTCTTAAAAAATCCATCACTGCTAAAGCTTTTTGTATTTTCATCAGGATTTTTATAATACCCTTTCGTGACTTGCTCGCCTTTAACCCATATCTCGCCCACTACCCCTGCGCCTACTTGGTCACCCTCTTTATTCACGATTTTTAAAATAGTCTCCTTAACAGGTAAACCAATGGTCGAAAACGTATTGCAGTTGAGCGCTCGCCCACAAATCGCTGGAGCGCACTCTGTCATACCATACGCATTGACGATGCGAATACCAATCGCATCAATCCAAGCATCTAAAAAATCAGGCAATGCCCCACCTCCACTAATGGCCAAACGCAATCTTCCGCCAAACTTTTCTTGCACTAAAGTCAGTTTCTTTTTAGCAAAAGCATTAAGCGGATAAAGGGCTAAAAGTTTTAAAGAAGCTATAAGTTTATCTTTACATGTAAAGATAAAAGAACGCGATTCAAATACAGGAAGTTCCTCTTTTAAAACCCGAAGATTATAGTTATACGCTGCAGAGATAGCGACTAGTTTTTTGAAGATTTTGGCTTTTTTTGCATCTTTTTTTTCTAAAGCGGTATTAATTTTGGTGTACATCGACTCCCAAAGTCTAGGAACGGTTGCAACCAAGGTAGGTTTATACTGCTCCAAATCACTTGCAAAAGTTTTAATCGTCGAATAAACCGTACAACACCCTTTAGAAAGAGCCAAATACTCAGCAGCACGCTCAAAAATATGCCATGAAGGAAGGATAGAAACCCACAAATCACTGCTCTCAAGCGCAATAAGAAAAGGAAGTTCACGAACGTTATACATGATGTTTTTATGGGTTAAAATCACCCCTTTGGGTGTACCCGTTGTGCCAGACGTATAAATCAGCGTAAAAATATCTTCTTCATCCAAAAGCTCTTTGCCTTCGATAAAGGCTTTTATCTCTTCATCGCTGATGGTTCTGTCTTTTAAAAGGTCGTTGTATGAGTAGATATTGCTTAAAAAGGAGTGCACTTTAGGTGCTTCTACGATAAAAATGGCTTTAAGGGAAAGCATATTGAGCATCGTTTCATGACGTTCATACATGGCTTCATTTTCGACAATTAAAAAATCAGCTCCTGAATGTGTGAGAATAAATTCTAATTCCTGCGTTGGGGTATCGCACCCACGTGGAATACTAATCGCTCCAAGAGAAACAAGTGCCATATCCGTTACCATCCATTCATAACGGTTATCACATAAAAACATCACTTTAGAGCCTTTTTCAATCTTTTTTGCTCTAAAAGCACGCGCTAAAACTAAGACATCATCAAACAGTTTTGCATAGCTGACTTCAAACTCTTGCTCAGCCAAACGATAAATAAACGCTTTTTGCACCTTATGATTTTCGTACGTATTGATAAACATATGAAATAGTGTGTTCTCTTCTCTTCTCAAGCCCTTTTCCTTACAAATGCAATTTTGTAT
>RRZT011560755.1_pt1 | contig 14369 bp, 15 predicted proteins | sample 2165551 | NCBI WGS metagenome assembly RRZT01 (sample SAMN10456910, study PRJNA506462) | wastewater metagenome | biome: wastewater; feature: sludge; material: wastewater sludge; isolation source: wastewater sludge with Escherichia coli K12::gfp cells carrying plasmid... | place: USA: Moscow, Idaho... | reverse complement strand
GGTTTCTACTCTCCAATTAGATATTCGTTTTAGGATAGCTTTAGGACTTCGTAGGAGCTTCGTGGTGCGATTTTAGGATAGATTGAGTATAAATCTTCATTTAGCTCCTAAAATGCAACCAGAAGGGTTTTAGAAGCAAATAATAAAATGGTAATGAAACTATATATTTTATGGAATATTTATATAAGATAAAATTAAAAAAAGGATATAGGAATGTCTTTATTTAAAAAAATAAAAGTTACAAAAGATGGGGTTTACTTATTAGACCCCGAATATAGAAAAAAATTTAATAAATTAACTTTATCTCCATCTACTATTAATGCTTGGTTGAATTCTCCAGCAGATTTTGTTTTAGATAAATTTGTTTTAGGTGAAGTTTCTGAAAGAGAGGCTCCACATTTTACTAGAGGTAAATGGTTTCATTCAACAATGGAAGAATTTTATAAAGTTCCCCAAGAAAAGAGAAATATAAAAACACTTTTTGAAACGGCTAAGAAAGTAACATCAATGGAAGAGTACTTTGAATTTTCTAAGGATTCAGAAAATCAAGAATGGTATAAACGTGCATTAAATGGTTATGTTAATCTAATGCTTAAAGATGCACCCAATGAAAAAATAGCTTCTTTGCCTATTTTTGGGAATAATCAAGAGGGATTAGAATTAAAAATTAGTGGAAAAATTGCCGACACAAAAAGAAATTGTTTTGGTTTTATAGATAAAATCATAGAAGGTGACACAGGATTAGTCATTCAAGACTGGAAAACAGGTGCATCGATTCATAATTTCAATCCTAACTTTAAAATTTCAGATAATAATCCATTTGATTATTGGAGACAACAAACTCTTTATTCCATGTTGTTAGAAAAAGAAGGCGCAACGATTGAAAGTGCTTCTCTAATTTTTCCTTTAGCTACACCTCCTCAGTTTGTATATATAGACCAAAAAAATAGTTCTGTTAGAGAACAAGTTTTAAAAGATGTTATACAAGTGGATAGAGAAATGACTGAAGCAATAGAAAAAGATTATTTCTTCCCTTATAAAAGAGGAAAATATAATGGATGGTCATCTTGGCTTGGAGGAATAGGGACTGCTAAAAAACCAGATTTAATAGAACCTAAATTTTTTGCTTTAGCAGATTTGTCAGAAATAGGATTTAAATAAAAGGAGTTATAAATGGCAAATAATTATCAAGAATTATATAAAAAGTATAGACCAAGGGTTTTTGACCAAGTTATAGGTCAAGACAATGCAGTTAATTATTTAAAAAATATAATTATTAACGAAACAATTCCTACTGGAATAGGATTTAATGCTGGACCTGGTAGTGGGAAAACAACTTTAAGTAAAATTTTAGCAAAAGCATTAAATTGTGAGAATAAAATTGATAAGGTCACACCTTGTAATGAATGTGAAATTTGTAAAGGAATAGACAATGAAAGTATTTCTGGGTTTAAGTATTTTTCAGCCGCTAATAATGGTTCGGTAGATGATATTAGACAATTAGTTAAAGATGCAAGATTATCTTATCCTATAAAGAAACCAGTATTTATAGTTGACGAAACACAAAGACTTTCAATTGCCGCTTTTGATGCGTTGTTGATTCCTTTGGAATCAGAAAAAATGAATACTTTATTCTTATTCTGTACCACTGAGCCAGAAAAAATTCCTCCAGCCATATTATCTCGTATTAAAAATTTAACTCTTCCTCCTATTCATTGGAAAGTTTTAGCCCAACATTTATATAATATTTGTAAATGGGATGGAATAGAAGAAGGAAAAATTTCTAAAGAAGATTTAGTAGTATGTGCCCAAGAAGCGAAAGGTTCTGTTAGAAATGCTATACAAAATTTAGAAATATTACTTAATGACGGAAAATTATCAACTTCATTTACTCACGATATAATAAAATCTATTGTTGACGGGGATACTGTTAAATTCTTACAAATAACAAGAAAGATGAACGAAGATGGTTCTAATTTTGTAAGAACTATCGAGTCAATTTTCAAAGAATATACAGTAGCATTAGAAAATTTAGCTGGAGATAAAACTGTCAGCACACCTTCTTCAATAATAATTGCCCAAAATTTAACTGGGGATATTATTCTGAAATCTATTGATATATTAGGGGAGGGATTGTCATCTATGACAAATAAATTAGTTTCTCCACAAGTATTATTTGAAATACCGATTATAAAATTAACATTATTATCAAGAAAATTAAAAGCTATGAAGAAGTAAGATATTTGCTTTAAAAAAGTAGAAAGATTAAAATGTTATATTTAATATTAAGAAAAAAACAATTTGAAGATTTGCCTATAGGTATTGTCTCTCAATTTATGGTATTTCAGACTAAAATAATTTTTAAAGATTTTATTTTTGTTGCTTTTTATGGTAATTATCTTAATTGTCAAAATATATTAGTCAATTTTAATTTAGAAGCTCTTTGTTTATACCCTTTTATTAGTGATGATTTAAAAAACAAATTTTATAACTGTGAAACGATAGAAACAGAAGAACAATATTTAGATTCATCTTTCTTTGAAATTTTAATTGCAGATTATCTAAAAACTTATCCTAAGTTTTCTAGTAACTTTAAATCTGTTTTACCAAAGATAGCAACAAAAGATGATTTGCTTATAAATATAAAAGATATTAATAATTATTTACAATCTCATAAGTTGTTATTGAAAGAGATTAATTTAAAACCGACTTTACAAGATTTATTTGTAAATGCTTGGAATAGAACTATAGAAGAAGAGGCTGTCTCAGAATTTATTACTTGGAAAGAAATTAAAAATATAAACGAAGATTTTTTTGAATTAGTTATTGCCGAATTTTTAATTGAAGCTCGAAGATATTATTCAGAAAAAAATATTAAAAGCTTTCTTATTAAGGAGTTTAAAATTGAACAATAAAGATTTGTTTATAAAAGAAATATATTCTTTAATGGGGAATAACAAAATAAAATAAAACAAAGAATTACTTTTAATCTTATTAAAAGCTAAAGAATATTTCCAAAAAAGTTATAATATTACTTTTATTTCCGAATTTTTAATATCTAAACTCGATTTATAATTCAAATTCAACCCCTCTTGAGGTTGTTGAATATTTAATTAAATTGAAAAAATCTATATAAAAGGATCCTAATATGAAAAAAGATAAGTTTTTTGTTGAACGAGATAAATTATTTGGAAAATTAGTCCTAAAAAATGGAACTGTCCTTTATTTAAAAGAAGGTGAATGGAATAAATCTCGCCAGCATTGGGACGTTATTACAACAACAGGTTTGAAGATGATTGTAAAAACTGATGGTGTAATCTCTGTTAATTGTTTAGAAAGAAAATATAAAGTTTTGAATGAAAATTACGATTCGTTTTTAATATATAATATATAGGAGACTTAAGTCTCCTATTTTTTATTGGAATATTTTAATAAAGAAAATAAGAAAGAGGAATTGAATGTCGATTGAAGTATCTTCTTTTAAAGAATTGTCAGCAGTTATTAAAGAAAAAATAGATTTAAAAGATTATTTAGAAAAAGATGGTATTGAATTAAAAAAGACTGTCCAAGGCGGAATAGGTTTATGTCCTTTTCATAAAGAGAAAACCCCTTCTTTTTCTGTTTTTTCTGATACCCAAACTTATCATTGTTTTGGATGTCAAAAACATGGTTCTATTATAGATTATGTAATGGAAATAGAAGGTCTTGATTTTAAATCTGCTATTACTACTTTAGCAGAAAGAAATAATATTCAATTAAAATTATCTCCTGAAGATGAATTAAAACAAAAAAATATTAAAGAAGCTTATAAATTAACTTCTTTGTTAGGTAGATTTTTTGAAAATAAATTTTTAGAATTGCCAGAAAATCATCCCGCTAAAAAAATGATTACTGATAGAGGATTATCTATCAATTCAGTAAGATATGGATATGCCCCACAAAATACTAACGAAGTGATGAATTTCTTAAAAGAATATATTATTAAAAAAGAAATTTCTCCAGAAATAATAAGAGATTTAGGATATTTATTAAAAGGGAATGATAATAAACCATACTTTCCTATATCTAATAGATTAATATTTTATTTCCAATCACAAGATGATAAAATAGAAGGTTTTACAGGAAGAGCTTTAACAGAAGAAGATACAAAGAAAAGAAAATATGTAAACAGCAATAACTCTATTATATACCAAAAATCAAGAGAAATTTATAATTTTAATCAAGCAAGAAAACATATTATAAAAGAGAATGCTGTATACCTTGTAGAGGGACAATTTGATGTTGCCGCAATGATAGAAGCTGGTTATGAAAATACAGTTGCAATTTCAGGAACAGCTTTAGATAAGCAACATATAAATAAAATAAGTATGTTGTTTAAAGACAAAACAGAGGGAAAATTTATTTTATGTTTAGATGATGATAAAGCAGGTAGAAATGCTAGTAAATTAGTATTTGAAAAAAACCCATCTATCCATAGGAATCTTTATATAACAGTTGTTCCAAATGGGAAAGACCCTTGTGACTACTTGGGCAAAAATAAAGAAAATAGATTGGATACCCCAATTCTTTATTTAGACTATGTATTTGAATTATTAAAAAAAGTTTATTTAGATACAAACCAAACAGACCCTTATTTTATAATTGATAGATTTGGTAGTTTTTTAAATAAAATCCCAGATACTTTATTAAGAAATTCTTATTTACAAAGATTATCTTCTTTTACTCTTGTTCCTGTTAATATTATCAATGAAATTATAGGAAATGTAGATAAAAAATCTATAGAGTTATTAGAAAATTATCAAAATCAAAACAATGTTTATAGTTTGCCAGAAGGAAACTTTTTTGACAAAGCTGTTTTAATGTATGCAGAAAATAGAAAAAGTATTTCTAATATTAGAGAAAATGATTTTCCTGATAATTATAAACCTATATTGAATCAAATTAAAAATATGAATAAAGTTATTCTTGAACGGTTAGATGAAGATAATTCAATTACTAAATACTTAATTGAAAATTTCAAAAACATTAAAAGTAAAAGAGAATTTGAAGATAATGAAATTGAGATTCATTATAACACTTTAATTGATGCGGGTTTAAAAGAATTAAATAAAATTGAAATAGAAAAAAAACAATTATTATTTAAAAGAACTCTAGAACTTGCTACAACACCAGAAGAAAAATTAGAAGCCTTCAAGATTTTAAGTGACTAAAAGAGCATAAGCTCTTTTTCTTTTTTTGTTAGATATTTTTAATAATTAAAATTATAAAAGAGGTATAAGATGTCTATTTTAGATAAAGTTAAAGGGTCTATTTCTAACTTAGGAAATGAAACTATAGGTGAAGTTGACGAAGTGAAATTAAAACCAAAAAAGACACAAGAAATTAAAGAAAAACCAAAAAAAGAACCTAAACCTAAAAAAGAAAAGAAAGAATCAAAAATTAATTTAAATCAACTTTTTAAAAAAACTAAAAAAGAAGAAACCCCAGTATATATTCAAGAAGAAAAAATTGTTGAAGAAATAACTTCTCCAGAAGTTGTATCTTTCGATAGTGTTAGTGTTACAAATACTTCTACTAAATTAAATTTAAAAAATAATCCAATGTTAGAAACTTTGAATATTTCTGCTAATGTTGATTGGCATGGTACCAACAGCTTAGAAGAATTTGAAAATGTGGAATTTTCTAGAGTTGCTCCAGTGGGAATTGATATACCAGAAGTTGAAAGATTTGCTGATAAATGTATTTCAGAAATTAAAACACTCCGTAGGATTATTGAAAAAAGACAAAATGATTTTATTAAATTACTACAAGAAGCAGAAAACCTTCAAAATAAAATTATAGAAAAAGCCTACGAAGAAGAATTAACTCAAAGTGTCCTTGATAGACACGAAAAAGAACAAGAGTTAAAAGAAAAAATTATGGCTTTACAATTAGAAAACAACCAATTGAAACATAAAATTGAAAAATTTGAATTAACTACATCCTTCCTTACTTCTACACCAGAACTTCCTTCTTTAAAGAAAAATAACCTTCCTTCTTTTGATGATGATAAAGAAATTGTTTTCCATAAAAAAGTTGCTAAAAGTAGCTTGCCAGAGCTTTAATATAAAGATATTTTCTTTAATATGAATAAGCTTCATAAATATTAGAAAGAAAGGGATTTTAATTGGTTAAAGATAATAAAAATAATAAGTCTTTAGAAGAAATGTTTGACAATCTTTCTACTGAAGAGACAAAAATAACAGATACCAAAGAATCAAAAATTAAAAAAAGAAAAGTTTCCATTATAATAGGAACCCTTACTTCTGTTTTATTACTTGGGGTAGGTGGAGCTTATTACATATCTCAGCAAGAAACAGTTGAAGTAGAACGAGCAACTAATACTGTTACAGTTGAAGACACTGGAAATAAAATTAATAATTCAACTAATAATAACCAAGTTATTCCTTTGCCAGATTGGGCTAAAAAACATTATTCAACTTTAAATGAAGATGAAACAAATCAAATGTTGACAAGTCTTGATAATGGTATATTTGGAAATTTAATACAATCAATACCAAGTGTAAATGAAGGATATACTTCTGATAAATTAAAAATGTTAGATGAAGAAGGCTTTCCTAACCTTTATTATACTACATTTACACAAGAAGATGTAAAAAGTGAAATTATTGTTCATTTAAATAGAATTATAAATCCAATTTTTGGTGGTTATATTGATTTTCAATATGGAATAGAGAATAAACCAGAAGATATAAATCCTCTTGTTTATTCAGATATGTTTACAGAAGACTATTTAACTAAACATAAAAATAACATTCCTTTATTAGTTGATAAAGATAAAAATAATTTTGGTTATGAATGGGAAGATACAAAAGATAACAAAAAAGCTAGGATAATAGGTATTGTTCAAGACATTGAAGAATTATCATCTAATGATGAATTTACTGAAATAACTATTAAAGCTAGAGTTGCGACTTTTGCTAATACCAAAAATTCCCAAATTAGAAAAAATTATAATGTAACAATGAAATTAGTAGGAAATGAAGAAGGCAATTCTGATAACAAACTATTAATTTCTGATTTTGAAATGAAAGAAAGTGAATAATGAAAAAATTTTTTGAACATAATAATACTTATTTAATTATTACTTCTTTTGTTGCTTTATTTTCTTTATTTTTTAGCTTTAATGTTAATATAACTTATGCAGGAAATGATGGTACATCTGGGAATAATTGTGGAGCTTCTTGTTTTTATTTTAATTATTATTGGAGAAAAACAAATATTCGTTCCAGATGGGAAACTCTTCCATTATTAAGGAGAAACGGTACAATAGTTTATATTTTTGCCAAAGATTTTTTTAATAATGAAAATATTACAACACCTCAATATCAAGTTGATGATTTTTTGAATTCCCCCGACCAATGGATACTATCTAGGGTTCCTAGAGAAGGTGGTGGATTTTTTTATTTAAATAATGATAATTTCAACTGGGGTAGTAGAAGTGTGCAGGTTTCTTATCCATTTGAAGAAAGAAGTGTAAATCGAAGTATTGAAATTTATCAAGAAGTAATATCCAAAAGAGGACAACGTTTTAAAGATAAGGGGTTTGCTGTATATGGCAAATTCCCTGTATCCAGTAATTTATGTACGGAAACAGTTTGTAGTTGTGAAGTTGGTAGTGGACCTAAGCGTAATAGCCTAGGACGAGAGCATAGTTCTTTTGAAGCTGACAAAGTAAAAGTCTCTGGTGACTATTCTTATCAAATTACTATAACACCAGTAAAACCCATAGGGTTTGAAAAATTATCTGAAGAAGAACAAGCAGAATGGTTAGCAACACATAAATCTCAAAAAACAGAACCTAAATTAACAGCTTTTGGAGAATTTGTTAGAAATTATAATTATAATAATTTTTCTGGTCAAATAGATTCTCAAAAACTTTGGGATGAATTTAAACGACAAGCTGAACAAAAGAGTAAAGAGGAAATTAAGACTGAAAACATTAACTTATCAGAGGAAAATTTAAAAGGTTTCCAAAGAGGTGGAGCATTTACTATTACTACTAATGTTAAGAAAGTTACGATTTCAGGTTCTGTGACAACTGATTATATAGGAATATATGATTGTATTAAAGGTAGTGATGGAAAAGGTCATTATCAATTAACATCTAAAGTTGCTTCAAGAACATTAGTTTCAGAACCAAATGCCAATGCTGAAGATGGTTCACAAGCCGTCCCAAGAGGTGTTAATTTCGATACAATAGGTGGATATACCCCTAAATATTCTTATCAAATTTTAAATGTTCGTTGTAACAGAACTGATTTTGATGCTTTGGTAAGAAACACAAATTCTAAAGTAACTTCTGGAGCTAAAACATTAAGTAGTTCGGCTCAATCACCTGTGGTTAACAATAAAATTGCCACATTCTATGATAAATTAGACACAAGATTCTTCTATGAAGGTAAAGATTGTGTATTTAAATGTAGTGCTGATCCAACGGGCCAAAGTGCAGGATCTAATGATGCCAGTAACAATGTCCAAAATAGAGGAAATAATCAAACTAAATATGGAGCTCAAACAACAGAAGGAAATTCTAATGACAGCTTCTCATTCTTTAGAGATAACATCTTTAAAGTAGTTAGATTTGATGTGTGGCATCCAATTGTAGATAATCAAGAAATGTCTTACAATGCTGATACTCCTGCTTATAAAACAAAATTAATTCTTGATAAAACAGGAACACCTAAAGCAGAATTATTTAGTGTAACTGATGAAGCAGGAAATATTATATTAAAAGATTTCCCTACAAATTCAACATTAACACTAAATGGTCAAAGAAATAAATTTGGTTATCAAGGTGGATATGCTTCTGAAAAAGGTAAAGAACATAGAACAAATCTTCACTTTACTTATAGTGTGAATACGAAAATTTCAGTACCTACTTTGAATGTTAATGGTGTTGTTGGTTCAACAGATTATGGTACTGAAGCATTAGATGTTACTTGTGATACTACATTTAACACTACAACTCCTCAAGGGGCTTCTGTAGCACATGGACCAAAAGCTAATAACTACAAAGACAATTCAGGTTTTAATAATGATAACAATAAATCATTGAAGACTGGATTTATTAAAGCATCAGCAGAATAATAAATAAAGATATAGCAAATGCTATATCTTTTTCTTTTGTGGAATATTTAAAATAAAAACAAAAACAGTAATAAAAATAATTCTAATATTTTAAAAATAAAAAAAGATAATAATATTTAGAAGTAAGAAAGGTTTTTTGTATGAAATTATTATTTTTACTAATAAGTGCGATAGATATTAAAGATATTAATTCGGGAATTCCCAGTGATAATTTATCAACTAGTGGGGACTGGTCAACCTTTGAAGATGCATTTCTCTTGTTAATACCACGTTACATTTTCCCATCTATGTTCCTTATTATAACTGTTTATTTATTGGGAATTGTTTTAAGGTCTTTAATGGGGATAACAAGTTCCCCTACGGCCCCTACGGAACCATCCTCTCCAATAAATAAAATTACATCTGCTGTTTCAGTAAATTCCCCATTCCAAACACAGATAAAACAAGTTGATTTAAAGAAACAGGAAATTAACAACTTGTTATTTTTTTAAAAATATTTTTAAAGAATATGAGATTATTAAAAATAGAGATTCATACATTTATTTAAAACTAAAAGATATAGATAATTTATTTTTAAAATTATCTAATAAAATATTAGAATCTTCTTCATAAGTAGAACTTGAAGAATTTAATATTTTTACAAACAGAACAAAAGATGTAATAATAGGTCTAGCAAAAATATTAGATAATAAAAATGAATATAACAAATCGGATGAAAGAATTCGTCAAGCAAATAAGAGCTTTGATAAAATAAAAGAAATTTTATTAAAGAATATAAAAAATATAAATGAAGAAGGTTTAAAAGATTTTGAAATTTCTCTTACATTATTAGAAACGGAAAAATAGAATTTTTAAAATTATGGAATATTTAAAATAAAAAGAAACACGAAAGGTTATTAAAAATGGTTTTTAATACAGAATTTATCTCTGGCGGAATTGTTCGTCAATCAGAACTTAAAAAGAGTTCAAAAGGAACCCCTTTTATTTACATTACTTTAGCAAAAAATTATCAACAACAACAAGAAGATGGTTCTTACAAAGATGTTCACACAGAATACACAAATTGTGTAGCATTTGGAAAAACAGCAGAAAATGTAGCACGAGCAAATTTCCCTCAAGGAACTCGTTTGATGATTATTGGCAGACCTCAGGGTATTGTTAATAAAGGATGGAACAATGAGGATGGATCAGTTGTTGCACCATTTGGAGAAAAACAAATTATAGCAGACTACATAGGTTTGGATTTGTCTTTTGGAAGTGTACAAGTAAATTATTCAAGAATTAAAGGTACTGATAATAGTCAATTTAATTCTACTTCACAACAAACACAATCTTTTACTCAGTCATCTCCAGAACCAGCAAATAACGTTGCAAAAGATACTTTTACAAACACATTTGAACAACCTTCTACCCCAGCTTCATCTGATGACCCGTTTGCAGGTTTGTTTGATTAATTTAAAAAGCTCTTTTACGAGCTTTTTTCTTTTTGTTCAAATGAGATATTTTAAAATATAAACAAAAAGAAAGGAAAATAAATGGCAGATTTCAGGAAGTCTTTTGAGGAAGCTAGAAGCGGGTCAAAATCGGCAATAAAAAAGACAATAGATGAAGCTAAAACTAATGCTTTAGATAATATTACAAGTAATGAAGATACGACAGTAGGTAAAGCAAAAAAAACAGTAGAACAGACAAAAAAAGCTATTGAAATAGCAAAAAAAACGGCTACAATAGTAAGTAATATAGCAAGTTCTATTTTTAACGGTCTTATTTTTTTAATAACTACACCTGTTGGTTGGATAATAGACGCGGTTGTAATTGCAATAATTATATTGTCAATAATGTTAACAACTGTTGGTAGAGTAGATTTTGATACTACTTGCCCAATAGACCCAAGCACCGGAAAAATTTATAAAGGAAAAGCTTGCGAAAATTTTGGTGACGGGACGAAAAAAGGACGATTAAGTTCTGGTGGAGATAGTGATACTGGTGATAACAATGCAGGTGGAACTGGAGAATGGGCTAAGAACGGAACAGGCAAAGTAAATTATAGAAGTTTTAATGCTTGGAGACCAGGGGAATTGCCAGGCGATTTAAAGAAATATGCACTTAACCCTGGTTCTGTAGGCATGGGGTATAGAAATTCAAAAGGTTGGACACAAAGAGCTTACGATTGGGGAAACTGTACAGACTTTTCATCTTCTTTAATGTGGGCATTATGGGAAAAAAATGGACAACCACCTTCTAATGTATCAGGAAATGGATACCAAGTTGTGAGTAATTGGGTTGCTAAATTTGGGGGTTCTTCAACTAAAAAACCTACAGCGGGTGCTGTTTTTAGTTCTCCCGCTACTGCTTCAAATAGTGCAGGACATACAGGTGTTGTATCTCATGTTTTTGAAAATGGAGACATTTTAATCGTGGAACAAAATTATAGTACACTATCAGGAACTTCTAAAGGTTTTGGGCCTTATAGTTGGAATTATAGATATGCCACTAAGGGGGAATACTCAGCAGGCTGGTCATTTTATGATCCTTCTCGTGTTGGTTATAAAATTGTATCTAAAGCAAGGAGTTTATAATAAATGGATAAAAAAAGTAAAATTTATATAGCTATTGGAATATTATTAGTATTAATTGTTTCTGTTTTCACGTTATTTTATCATTCTTTATCCTTTAATAAATCTAATAGAACAGATGAAGTAATTGTGAAAGAAAAAAAAGTGACAATTAAACCAAAAAAAAAATTTAATTACACAAAAAAACATAACGAAAAAGGCTACGAATCTATAAAGGAAGCTCAAAGTTATCTTGATAGTTCATCAAAAAAAACACAAGACAAACAAAAGATAGAAGAAAATATAGAAGAAATGATTTCTTATTTAGAATCTTTAGATAATTATACTAATGCTTATTCTTCATACGAGGCACATTTAAATGACACTCCCGATGCAGATGTTAAAACTTTAGCAATGATTATAAAAGATAATTATAAAGTAAGTATGATAGAAACTTATGACACAAGTATAAAAGGAATAAAACAAGTTATTATCTCTTTATCAAGAGAAGGTGTTTCTACAATAAGTTATTTGTTTAATTATAATACTGAATCAGAGCAATTTGAATTGATTAATCTCTATGGAAATTTAGATTCTTTTGCCGCTGAATAAAGGAGAAAAATGAAAGATAAAAAAATCATATATATTAATGATGAAGATGAAGATTTTTTAAAATTTATGAAAAATGATTCTATTGAAGAACAAGCAAAAGATATGGGAATAGTTTCACAAGTTGATGACGACTTATTAGCATACTCAATAGATGGGCTTTATACAAATGAAAAACAAGACAAATTCATCACAGGTAAAAAATTAAGAGATAACCCACCCATCTTAAAAATTTCATCTAGTAAAGGTGATGAAGTTTCATTTATATTAACAAAAGAGTTTACTAAGATGTTGTTAAACTCTTTAACAGAAGTTAATAAAGCTTATTCGGGATATAAATATTCAGTAGAAAAAAAAGAATATAATTCTTTTAAAGAGAGAATATTAGATATTCCTAATATGATTAAAAAACATCCAATAGAGACTATTTTAACATCTCTTTCTATAGGATTTGTCATTTATATATTGATTTGGAGAAACTAATGGGTGAAAAAATAAATTTACATTCTAATGGTAAATACATAAAAAAGCAAGATGTTAAATTATCAAAAAAATTTATTGCGAGTTATGTTGTCAATAAAGTTATTCAAGTAGCAGTTTTTTTAATTGTTTTATTTGGATTATCTTATTTTGGTTATAATTATTTTTCTAGTCCTTATTATAAACTTTCTGAATACAAAGAAGTTTTGTTAGAAGATAAAGAGCCTTTATTGAATGATAACGTGGCATTTACAGAAAATAAAAATTTAATAGATGAAATTTTAACTAAAGTAAAAATAAAAAATGTTCAAGTTGAAAAAGTAGTTGGTATTCCATTTAGTATTGTAGAAAATGGAGAAAAAAATATCCAACTAAAACAAAATGAATATTTAGTCAAAAATAAAAAAGGTGACAGAACTATAATTAATAAAAAAGATATATATGGTGTTGTTACTGTAATAAAAACAAACAAAAATAAGTAAGTTAAGTTTTATACTTAACCTTATTTTTTGAGATTTAAGAGGTGAAAAATGAAGAGAACAGTCTTTCCAAATGAAGGAACTTATGAGATTGACGGGGTATTTTTAAGTAAACAAGATGCTTTTGATAGATTAAAACCATATATAGGAGAAAAACAATATACAAGATTATGTGAGATAGACGATGTGGATGAATCGGAATCAGCTTTTAAATCTTTATATTCCCTATATGACAGAACAATGCAAAATAAAAATTCCTCTAAACGTTTAGAAGAAAGAATTGAAGCGTGTTTTGAAAGAGCAAAAGAAAGAGCAAAAAAATTAAAAAAAGAAAGAATTAATTTTGTTGTAGCAGTTGACAACCTCTTTTCTATAGGTAATGATAATAGAATACCTTGGAAACAAAAACTTGATTTAAAACATTTCCAAGAATTAACTTCCAATGGAATTTTAATTATGGGTTATAATACTTATAAATCTATACCAATAAAATTAAATAATAGAGAAATCAGAGTATTAACAAGAAAACATATTAATGAGAAACCAATGTTTGATAATGTAACTTTTTATTCTTCTGCTTCTTCTATATTAGAGAAAAAAAGAGGTGATTATAGGGAAATTTTTGTTATTGGTGGACAAAAAGTATATGAAACATTCTTCCCTAAATTGACAGATTTGTATATCACATTTGTTGATACTACTATATTTGGAGATACATTCTTCCCAGAAGTTCCTTTCCAATATTTTGAAACAAGAGAAGTTAAAAGCTTTAAAGCAGACGAAAACAATGAATACAATATGAAAATATGTCATTTAAGAAAAAAAGGTAAAAAAGATTTGCCAGTTAAAACCGTAAAATATCAAACAAAACTACGGTTAAATGTAAAAGCAAAAAATAGTTGACTTTTTTGGTGATTAATATTATAATAAAGATATAAGTAAAAAACATTAAAGAAAAAAGAGGTTATACCAATATGGCAAAATCACCAGTAGTAAAAGCAGATTCATCTGTAATTGATTCTTTCTATATCACTAATGAAGGACCAGGACTTGTTATCACATTCCATTCAGGAAAAACATATTCTTATCCAGAAGC
>RRZT012252734.1_pt1 | contig 14370 bp, 11 predicted proteins | sample 2165551 | NCBI WGS metagenome assembly RRZT01 (sample SAMN10456910, study PRJNA506462) | wastewater metagenome | biome: wastewater; feature: sludge; material: wastewater sludge; isolation source: wastewater sludge with Escherichia coli K12::gfp cells carrying plasmid... | place: USA: Moscow, Idaho... | reverse complement strand
TATTTGCTGAAGTTCATCCAAATCCAGATTGTGCAAAATCAGATGGACCAAATATGCTTAAATTAGATGATGTAGAAGAAATATTGAAAATGGCAATTAAAATAGATGACCTTGTTAAGGGCAAGTAGGAATTAGTACTTGTGGGGTTCCGGGGCTACGCCCCGTATTTTACCATCCCATCCATACGCCAAGGGCGTATGGGTGGGATACGTAATTTCAGTTAGTAGTTGAGAATGGGATAATATCAAAGTTCCTTCTCCTATTTTTACGAGAGGGTAGGGTGAGGTTATTTTTGAAATTGAACCAAGAAAATCCTTGATTTTTAAGCTAAAAAAGTGTATCATTTATTTGGTATAGTGGTATTTAAAAAACAGATTAAATATATAAATAACTGAATTTACATATAATCCAAATGGATTGGCAAGGAAACCTTGCTGTGGGGTTCGGGGCAACGTCCCGTTATTCCAATTCCAACATTTACAAGCCAAAGGCTTGTAAATGTTGGAATTGTACTTCAGTAAATAATTAAAACGTGGGAGTGGTAATATGAATAAGATGCTTTTTACACCTGGACCAACAAATGTGCCTGAGGACATACGTAGAGAGCTTGCAAAAGACATGATACATCACAGAACGGCAGATTTTGAGAATATTTTTGTAGAGCTTGGAGACAAACTAAAAGAAATATTCAAAACTAAAGAAGAGGTAATTTCTTTAGGATGCTCAGGAACTGGTGTAATGGAAACTGCAGTTGTAAACCTTTTTTCTAAGGGTGAAAAAGTTCTTGTTATAAATGCAGGGTATTTTGGGCAAAGATTTGGTGAAATTGCAAGAGTTTATAGCTTGGATGTTATTGAGCTTAAATATCCATGGGGAAAAAGTTATGATTTGGAACAAATCAAAGATGTTATAAAAAATAATCCAGATTTAAAAGGAATTTTAGTACAATATAGTGAAACTTCTACAGGTGTTTTACATAATGTAAAAGCTTTGGGAGAACTTACAAAAGATACAGATATATTACTTGTTGTTGATAATATATCGGCTTTAGTAGTTAATCCATTTGAATTTGATGAATGGGGAATAGACTGTACTATTGCAGGAAGCCAAAAAGGATTTTTTATGCCTCCAGGTCTATCTTTTATAGCTTTGTCTCAAAAAGCTAGAAAAGCTATGGAAAAATCAGATTTACCAAAATTTTATTTTGACCTTAAAAAATACTATAAAGCTCTTGAAGGAAAACAAAGTCCTTGGACTCCTCCAATAGGTCTTATAGTTGCAGCAGATTATTCTTGTAAAAAAATACTAGCTAGAGGACTTGATAATGTTCAAGCTCATCATAAAAACCTGAGAGAATATGTAGAAAAAGAACTAACAGCTCTTGGATTCACTTTATTTGTAGATAAAGAAGAAAATAGAGGAAACACTTTAGTTTCTCTTCTTGGAAATGAAAAACTTGATACAAAAGTAGTAATCAAAAGACTTGATACTGAATATAACTTCTCAGTTGCAGGAGGTCAAGGGGAATATGTAGGGAAACTTATGAGAGTAGGATGCATAGGAGAACTTACAACTGAAGATATAGTAAAACTTGTAGATGCTATTAAAAATATAGTTAGTACAATGTAGTTTTAAAGGCTAGAGAAATCTAGTCTTTTTGCTTTATTAAAGATAATTTGTAATTACTCAGGCATAAGGAGATAAATAACTTTAATTCTTTTGTTTTTATGCTGAGTACTTACGATAGTTTTTTGAAAAAAGGAAGGAGCATTATGAATATAGGAAGCTTATATTTAAGTTTTTTGATAGGAACAATAGGGCTTGGTTATGTAATGTATGGGAAAAAGATATCTAACATAATAATGATACTTTCAGGTATGGGAATGATGATTTACCCTTATTTTGTTAAAGAATTATGGCTATCAATTATTGTTGGATTTTTATTGTTTTTTCTACCTTTTATATTCAATAAATATTGAATTTTTATATTTTTTGAGTTATTATAAATAGATAAAAAGTTTGGAGGAAGAAAATGAAAAAACTAATATTTATGTTTTTAGTGATGACGACGGTTATCTTTGCTGATAAAAATGAAGAATTTCTTGAAGCTGTAGAGAATAACAAAATGGTTCAGGCGCAATTACTATTAAAATTGGGAGCTGATTTGGAAGCAAAAGACCAATGGTTTGAAAAGACCCCTCTTATGATAGCAGCTTCAAAGAACAATGTAGAAATGTTGGAGTTTCTTGTAAATAAGGGAGCAAAATTAGAGACAAAAAATAAAGATGGTTTTACAGCTCTTTTGTGGGCTGTATGGACAAACTCTAATAGAGCAGCAGAGTATCTAATTAATAAGGGAGCAAAGTTAGATAGTAAAACAAAATCTGGAGACACAGTCCTTCATTTGGCTGTTTTACAAAATAATACAAATCTTATAAGTCTTTTTACAAAAAAATCAATAGATTTGGAACTAAAAGATGCTAAAGGAAGAACAGCTCTTCTTATTGCTCTTGAAAATGAAAAAGAAGATTTAATAGAACTTCTTATAAATAAAGGCGCAAGTTTAAACATTAAAAATGATAAAAATCAAAAACCTTTATTTTATGCAATAGAAAAAGGGAGTGTATTTTTAGTTAATAAATTATTAAAAAATGGAGCAGATCTTGAAGAAAAAAATGATGAAGGTCAGACAGCTTTATTAAGAGCTGTAGCTCTAGAAAAAACTCAGATAGTTGAGTTTCTTTTGAAAAATAATGTTAATTTAAACGCTAAGGATAAAGAAGGAAATAATGCACTACACTTAAGTACTAGAAATGGAAATGTATATCTAGTGAATTTATTTTTGGATAAAGGGATGAATCTTGAAGAAAAAAATCTATTGGGAAACACTCCTTTTATAATTGCAGCTTTATATGATAATAGCCTAGTTGCAGAGGAACTACTTATGAGAGGGGCAAATTACAGAGAGAAAAATCTTCTTGGTAAGGATGCAATGACTTTAGCTAAAGAAAATGGTTCTAAAGAATTTTTAAATTTTATGAAATTTAGAGAAAAACAACTTATTGAGAGTCTTTCATTTGCAATAGAAAATAACCTAAAAGATGTATTTGATAGATTAATAAAAGAAGATTTAGATTTAAATATAACAAGTAAAAGTGGAGAAGGTCTTATAGTTAAGGCTGTTAAAAGTAATAATAAATATTTTGTAGCTAAGCTTTTGGAGAAAAATGTAGATATAATAAATAAAAAGATAATATTTTTAGCCATAGATAAACCAGAAATCCTTTCTATGCTTATCGACAAAAAAGCTGAATTGGAAGAAAAAGACAAAAATCTAGATACAGCTCTTATATATGCTACGAAACTTTCAAAAACTGAAGTAGCAAAATTATTAGTTGAAAAAGGAGCTAAAGTCGAAGTTAAAGACTTGAAGGGGAAAAACCTTATTGATTTAGCTTTTGAAACAGGAAATAATGATTTACTAAATTTCTATTTGGACAAGGGCTTAGAAATTAATATTAACAATAAAGAACTTCTACCTTGGGCAGTGATTAACAATAAAGTTAAAGTTGTAGAAGCTTTTTCTAAAAATAGTTCAAATTTTGAAATGAAAGATAAGAATGGGCTAAATTTATTAATGCTTGCAGCAATACAAAATAGCAAAGATGTTGCAGGATATTTAATAAACAAAGGGCTTAATATATTTGAAAGAGATAAAAATACATATACAGCTCTTATTTATGCAGCGAAGAATAATTCTTTAGATGTTGCAAAACTCCTTATTAAAAAAGGTGTAGACTATGATGAAGTGATGCCTTATGCTGTAAATAGTGATTCATTAGAAGTGATGAAATTACTAGATAAAGAAGGGGCTAAGCTTAAGAATGAAGATAAAAATGATGTAAACTATCTTATGCTTGCAGCCAGTTCAAATTCAATAAGAGTTGCAGAGTACCTTATAAAAAAAGGTATTAATGAAGATAGTAAAGATAAAAATGGAGAAACACCTCTTATGTATGCAGTAAGAAATGGACACATTGATATGGCAAAATTTCTTATAAAAAAAGGTGCTAATAAAAAAATAGAAAATAAAAAAGATGAAAAACTTTTGAAAGTAGCTAAAACAAGTGAAATGAGAGAATATTTATTATCTTTAGGATTAGAATGGTAAACTGGGAGAAATTCCAGTTTTTCTTTTATTTATAGTTGCACTATAATTTTCTATGAGATATTATATTAGTAGAAGCACTAATTTTATTGGGGGAATTTTTATGATTAAATTATTAATTATATATATATTAATTGTATATAGTATTTTTTCCAATGAAGGTTTATTTCAAGCTGTAGAAAATAATAATATAAAAGAAGTAGAAGTTTTGTTAAAAAAGAATATAGATATTAATGTCAAGGAACAATGGTTTGGGAAAACTGCTTTAATGATTGCTGCATCTCATAATTATTGGGAAATAGTAGATAAACTTTTGAAAGAAGGAGCAAATCCAGATATTCAAACAAGTAGCGGAGATACAGCTTTATTCTTAGCGTATAATAATAGGGCTTATAAAAGTTTTGAAATCTTACTAGAAAAAAAACAAAATTTAAATTTAAAGAATGCCGATGGTCATAGCATTCTTCATTTGATAGCAAGAGACAATAAAGAAGATTACTTGAAAAAATTATTAGATAAAGGGGCAAATCCAGATATTCAAGATAAAGATGGTAACAGTCCCTTAATGATTTCCTTAAATATGGATTATAACAATCTAGTAAAACTTCTTGTATTTAGAGGGTCAGATTTATATTTGTCTAATAAAAAAAATGAAAGTCCTCTGTTTGTAGCTATAGAAAAGGTTAATTTATTAGCATTAAAAATTTTTTTAGAGCAAAGAATAATCTTGGATGAATTAAATAAAAATAATGAAAGTCCCATTATTGTTGGGATAAAGACTGGAAATAAAGAGATAGTGAAACTTCTTTTAGATGGAGGGATAAAGTCAAATATAAAAGATAAAGAGGGAAATAATCTTTTACATATAAACTCATATTTTGGAAATGAAGAAATTTTGACTCTTTTGGCAGAAAAGAAAATAAACTTAAATGAAAAAAATAAAAAAGGAGAAACAGCCCTTCATATTGCTACAGCTAATAATAAAGTAAAAATATTTAAAAAGTTATTAGAACTAGGTGCAAATTATGATCTTTTGGATAGAGAAGGAAGAAATCTTTATGACATAGCCCTTGCAAATAAAGCTACGGATATAATTGAACTTTTGAATACAAAAGAAAATACTAATATGACAAATTTGCTAATAGCTATAGAAAAAAATAATGAAAAAGATATAAAACTTTTCTTAGAAAAGGGAATAGATGTAAATAGTAAAGATTTAAAGGGTGAAAGCCTTTTATATAAAATTATTTCACTAAACAATCTGGAACTTATAAAGTACTTTATGGAGAAAGGGGTTCAAGTTGGGACTAGTGAACTTCAAAAAACTGTAGAAATAGGAAATTTAGAAATTTTGAAAGAATTTAAGAATAAAGGCATAAATTTATTTTATAAAAGTAAGTTTGAAGAAAGTTTAATGTATTTGGCTATAAAAAATAACCATTTTGAAATAGTAAAATATCTTTCTGAATATATACCTAAAGAATTTAAAGAAAATAAATTAATTATAGATATAGCTCTTAGTTTTGGGAGGGAAGAAATGCTGAATTATTTATTGGAAAGAGAGTTTTCAATAAATTCTTTAAATAAAGATTTGTTATTTTGGGCAATAAAAAATAATAAACTTACTTTAACTGAGAAGCTTTTGCTAAATACTTCTAATATGTCTCTAAAAGATGAAAATGGTAGAAGCCCCACTATGATAGCTGTTGCTTATGATGCTAAAGAAGTATTTGAACTAATAATGACAAAAGGTGGGAAATTTGACGAAAGAGATAAAAATAATTATTCTCTCCTTATGCTTGCAGCAAGGTATAATTCTACCATAGTGGGAGAAATTCTTGTTAAAGCAAAACTTTCTGTAGATGAGGCAATGTTTATAGCTATAGCCTATGATTCTATTGATATGGTAAAATTATTACATAAAAGGGGAGCAAAAATAAAACAAAGTGACGATAATGGAGTTACATATCTCATGTATGCAGGACAATTTGGTTCTATAAATAGTTTTAAGTATCTCATGGATAGGGGCTTAAATCCTGAAACAGAAGATAAAAATGGTGAAAATGCTCTTATGTATGCTGCAAGAGGAGGAAGCCTTAATATAGTAAAACTTCTTGTGGATAAGGGGCTTAGTAAGAAAATTAAAAATAAAAAAGGCGAAGATTTATTTAATATAAGTAAAACCATAGAAATAAGAGATTATTTGGTATCTCAAGGGTTAAAAAAGTAAAAAAATGTACAAATACATAAATAATTATGTTATAATTTTTGTATATACTCAGGCATAAGTAGGTAAATACAATTTTTGTTCTATGGGGTAGAATGAGAGTTTAGAATTTTGAAAGAATAAATAAAAAGGGGTAGAGATGGATATAATTAATTATGTAAAAAATATTTTTCAAGTAGAAATAGATGAAATAATAAAAGTAAAAGAAAGAATGGGAAAAGAAGTAGAGGAATGTATTAACTTGATTCTTGATACCAAAGGGAAAGTTGTAATAACTGGTGTAGGAAAATCAGGGCATATTGGGAAAAAAATAGCTGCAACCTTTGCTTCTACAGGAACTCTTACTGTATTTATGCACTCAACAGAAGGTCTTCACGGTGATTTGGGAATGATACATCCAGAAGATTTGGTAATTGCTATATCAAATAGCGGTAATACAGAAGAAGTTTTATCAATACTTCCTTCTATAAAAAAAATGGGTTGCAAATTAATTGCCATAACAGGAAACAAAAATTCTAAACTAGCAAAAGAAGCAAATTGTATTGTTGACGTAGGAGTAGAAAAAGAAGCTTGTCCAATGAATTTAGCACCTACTTGTTCTACAACAGCAACTCTAGTTATGGGAGATGCTATAGCTTCTGTACTTATTGAACTTAGAAAATTTAAACCTGAGAATTTTGCTCTTTATCATCCAGGTGGAAGTCTTGGAAGAAGACTACTTCTAAAAGTAAAAGATGTTATGCATAATATTTCTGAAATTGCTTTGTGTACAAAGGAGCAAATGGTAGAAGAGGTTCTTCTTGCAATGACTAATAAAAATTTGGGAGCAGCTTGTATCATAGAAGATGAAAAAATCATTGGAATTATTACTGAGGGAGATATAAGAAGGGCATTAAGAAATAAAGAAAAATTCTTTGGGTTTAAGGCGAGCGATATTATGACAGAAAAATTTACAAGTATTGGACAAGAGGCTTTAGCTATTGATGCTCTTGAACTTATGGAAAATAGAACAAGTAAAATTTATCAATTACCTGTGGTAGATGAAAATAAAAAACTTTTAGGTTTATTAAGACTTCATGACTTGGTTTCAGTAGGGGCTTAAATTTCTACTATTTTAATATAAATTACTCAGTTGACAATTTTCTATCTACTTGCTATAATTTTATTATGATAAGATTGGGTATCGAATTTCTTTGATATACAAAATTTTGTTAAAAGTATAATTAGGAGGTATAAACATGATAACAAGAGATACAAACATTCTTGAAGCTGTTCAAAAATATCCAGTAATTGCTCAAGTATTCCAAAGATACGGATTAGGATGTATTGGATGTATGGTAGCATCTGGAGAAACTTTGGGAGAAGGAATTTCTGCTCATGGTTTAAATGCTGATATAGTTATATCAGAAATTAATGATATCATAAAAAAACAAGAAGCTTAATATAAAAGACCTGTTTAAATAACAGGTCTTTTATATTTAAAAAAATAAACGCACAGGCATCTAAAAAACCTGAAATATCAAGCTTTTATACGTGCCTTCGGCGCGAGGGGTGGGGAAATTGCGCAATGTAATCAACTTAAGACATTTGTCAAGAGTAAACCCATGGACTTCGCGTCCATACCTCTTGCTAACGCATCAATACGCTCTAACTCCTTCGTCGTAAGAGCATTTAGAAGCGTGGGACGCTAAACCCCTTTACTGACTTATTACATAAGGAGTCCAGCAACCATTGCTGGTCGGGTTTGGGCAGACGCCCAAGGTTTAATCCTTTGTTTTTTCCTTAAGTTGACGACATTGGGGCAAAGCTCCGTAAAGCTACACCCAAGTAGTTATAATAAAATTTTTATAGAAAGTGGGAATTGGGTAATGTACAAATTAATTGACGGAAAAGAAACTGCTAAAATAATTAAAGCAGAAGTTAAAGAAGAAGTATCAAAATTGAAAGAAACTTATGAAAAAGTTCCAGGGCTTGCAGTGGTTATTGTGGGAGATGACCCAGCATCAAAAGTTTATGTAAATTCAAAAGTTAAATCTTGTGAAGAACTTGGAATTTATTCGGAAAAACATGTTATGCCTGCTGATGTATCAGAACAAGAGCTTTTAGACTTGGTAAACAAGTTAAATAATGACGAGAAAATACATGGTATACTTGTGCAACTTCCTTTACCAAAAGGGCTTAATTCTAAGCTAATAATAGATTCTATAGCTAAAGAAAAAGATGTAGATGGTTTTCATGGAGAAAATATAGGAAAAGTTCTTATTGGAGAAGAAGATACGTTTAAATCATGCACTCCATACGGAGTTGTAGAACTTTTAAAAAGATATAATTTACCAATAAGCGGGCAAGATGTTGTTATAGTTGGTAGAAGTAATATAGTGGGTAAACCTCTGGCTGCTCTTCTTATTAACGAAAGTGCAACAGTTCAAGTTTGTCATTCAAGAACGAAGAACCTTAAAGAAAAAGTTTTACAAGCTGATATAGTTATAGCAGCTGTAGGTGTTGCTAAGCTTGTAACAGGAGATATGATTAAAGAAGGTGCAGTAGTTATTGATGTAGGGATAAACAGGCTAGAAGATGGAAGTCTTTGTGGTGACGTAGACTTTGATACAGCAAAAGAAAAAGCTTCTTTTATAACACCTGTACCAGGTGGAGTAGGGCCTATGACTATAGCAATGCTTATGAAAAATACACTTTTATCATTTAAGAAAACGATATAAAAATAAAAAATGCCGATTAAATAAAGTTTAATTGGCATTTTTTATTTTGAAAGTTCAAGACCTCGCTCATAAAACATATTTTTCATACTCCTCCTATTTCAATTCTTTTATTTCTTGACTAAAGGTATTATTTTTAATACAATATAACTACTCAGGCTGTATCTAAGGGTTCACTTCTTTACTTTGAACCTCATAAGACAAAGAAATTATATTTATTTATCTAGTTATGTCTGAGCAATTCCAATGCAATATAAATAAAATCCAAATAAATTTGGGAGGAAATATGTATAAAATAAAAAGTTTCGTAGTAGGACCCTTACAATCAAATTCTTATATAGTTTGGAATAATGAAAAGGATGCTCTACTTTTTGATATAGGAAGTTTTGAATTTACAGAAATACTTGATTTTATAAAAGAAAATAGTTTAAACTTAAAAGCTTTATTTTTGACTCATGGACATATTGACCATATAGCAGGAGTAAATCTAATAATGAGAATATTCCCTAAGTTGGAAGTATATATAGGCAAAAATGAAAAGGAATATCTAACAAATCCTGAATATAATCTTTCTTATAATATATTTAGACAAGTATTTAGTGTTGAAAATATGGAGAGAATAAAATTTCTTAAAGACGAAGATAGTTTTTATGGGGTAAAGGTTATTGATACCCCGGGACATACTAAAGGTGGGGTTTCTTATTATTTTGTAGAAGAAAAATACTTAATAAGTGGAGATACTCTTTTTGCAGGGAGTATGGGAAGAACAGATTTTCTTGGTGGGAATGTGGACTTGTTATTTAAATCCTTAAGAAAATTATGTGACACTTTACCTGAAGAAACTATAGTTTACTCAGGACATGGATATGAAACTACAATAGCTAAGGAAAAGATGAATCTTTTTGGTGGCTATTTTGATGGATATTAGACTTTTATTGAGAGACAAAGGATTTTAATTAAAAGGAGGTTATATTTTGGAGAAGATTGTTTATGATTTAATTGTAGTTGGTGGAGGGCCTGCAGGTTCTACAGCAGCTTTATTTGGAGCTCGTTCAAATTTCAAAGTTCTTGTTCTTGAAAAAAAAGATGTAGGAGCTCTTGTATCAGCTCACAAGATAGACGATTATTTAGGATTTCCTGAAGGAATAACTGGAAAAGACTTGTATGAAAATATGAAAAAGCAAGCACAAAAATTTGGTGTAGAATACGTAGAAGATACTTTTTTGGAGCTAGATATTTATAGCTCTCCAAAATTAGTAAAAGCAACAAACGGGGTATATGAAGGAAAAGCAGTAGTTCTTGCTACTGGATGGCCAAAAAATTTAGGGAAAAAGCTAAAGGGAGAAAAGGAATTTTTGGGGAATGGCGTATCTTATTGTGCAACTTGTGACGGCTTTTTTACTAGAGGAAGAAAAGTAGCTCTATTTGGAAATGGGCATGAAGTAGCAGAAGAAGCTTTATTTTTGACTCAACATGCTAAAGAAATAGTGGTTGTAGTAGAAGAGGCCGATTTATTTGTTGAGGCTGAGTTAAAAGATAAGTTATTAAATAATGAAAAAGTAGAATTAATTACAAATGCAAAACTTCTTGAAATAATGGGAAGCGATTATGTAGAAAAGGTAAAAATTTCTCAAAATGGAGAAGAAAAAGAAATAGATACAGAATTTGCTTTTTTATACCTTGGAACAAAATCTACAGCAGACCTTTATCAAGGTTTTGCTACTCTAAATGATGAAGGCTATATAATAACTGAAGATAATATGGCAAGTAATGTAGAAGGTGTTTGGATAGCAGGAGATTTAAGAGCTAAAGCTTATAAAAAAGTGGCAACAGCTGTTTCTGATGGAACTATAGCAGGAATAGAAGTAATAAAATACTTGATGAAAAATAAATAAATTAAAGAAACTAGTACAAGATAATTTTTATAGCCGAAAAAAATTTTCGGCTATAACTTTTTGAAGGAGAAAAATGAGAATTGTAATAGATGCAGATGCTTGCCCAAGGGCAGTGAAGGAAATATCTTTAGACCTAGCTAAAAAATATAATATAAAAGTCACAATGGTAGTAGATGATGCCCATGTTTTAAATGGAGATTATGAAGTTATTGTTGTAGGAAAAGGCAAAGATGCTGTTGACCACAAAATTGTAGAGATATCTCAAGAAATGGATATCTTAATAACTCAAGATTATGGTCTTGCAAGTATTTTGTTATCAAGAGTCTCTGGTATTATTAACCCTAGTGGATTTAAATATACTACATGGAATATAGATACTCTTATGTTTCAAAGACATATGAGTGCCAAAGAAAGACAAAGTGGGAAAAAAACTAAAGGTCCTAAAAAGAGAGATCAAAACCAAGATAAGATTTTCAGAGAATTACTGGAAGATATGCTTAAGATAGAAAAAAGATAGTTTTATAAGTAGAATATAAGGAAAAGAATTTTTTAGTTTTGTTAATATCTATTTTTATGAGCTCCTTTACTGAAATAAATAATTACAAAAACTGATGTACACAGCAGTCAAAATTCCTCAGATTGGGAAGTAGAATAAGAGGATTTATACATATTAAATAAAAAGCTAAATTAAAAATTTAGAAAAAATAAAAGTGATTGCTCACTTTCTGAAAATGTAGTATACTCTTTATGAGCCATTTAGACTCATAAGAATAAAGGTAGGAATAATTGGAAAAATGTGATAGAATAAATGAAGATTTTTTCGGCCATTTCAATAATTTTATTAAAAACGAAATATCTATTTCAATATAGTGTGGAAGCTATCGACAAGAAATTTAAGACTGTCTTATGTAAATTGGAGATAAAGATAGAAGTTTCTTTAGAACTTTTATAACATTGGTTGATATCTAACACAGATTGGTAGAATTTTGATTAAATATTAGCATGGAGGAAATATTATGCATTTTTATTTAGGAATTATTATTTTTTTGTTGACCTTTTATCTAATTATTAGCGAGAGAATTCATGGAGCATGGGCAGCACTTTTGGGAGGCTTAGCTATGAGATTTTTTCTTGTTATTGAGCAAGAGGACCTTATTCATGCTATAGCAGATAATTTGGATATAATAATGCTTCTGATAGGGATGATGCTTATAGTTCATATTATGTCTGAGACTGGACTCTTTCAATGGGTTGCAATAAAGATGGCTCAATTAGTAAAAGGAGAACCAATTCCTTTATTGATGCTTCTAGTAGTAGTTACGGCAGTTTTCTCCGCATTTCTGGATAATGTAACAACAATACTTCTTATTGCTCCAGTATCTATACTACTTGCAGAACAATTAGAACTTGACCCTATTCCTTTTCTTCTTGCAGAAGCTATGGCTTCAAATATAGGTGGAACAGCAACTCTTATAGGAGATCCCCCTAATATACTTATAGCAAGTAAATCAGGACTTACATTTAATGAGTTTATTATGCATTTATCACCTTTAGTTATTATTAATCTTTTCGTTTTTTTAGGAACTGTATGGTATTTATTTGGGAAAAAACTAACAGTAACAAGAGAATTAAAAGTGAGAATAATGGAACTTGATGCCAGCAGAACTTTAAAAAACAAAAAACTATTGATACAATCGGTAAGCGTAATGAGTATAGTACTACTTGGATTCTTTACCCATTCAATTACTCATATAGAGCCCAGTATAATTGCTTTTGGTGGAGCAATAGTTCTTACAATAATATCAAAACAAGACCCTGAGCGTGTATTCAAAACTGTAGAATGGAAAACATTATTCTTTTTTATAGGTTTATTTGTACTTGTAGAGGGAGTTGTAAAAATTGGCGCAATTAATATGCTAGCAGACCACGCCTTAGCTTTGACAAAAGGAAGTTTAAAACTAACTGCTATGCTAATTTTATGGATGTCAGCTTTAGTATCAGCCATAGTTGATAATATTCCTTACACAGCTACTATGATACCAATGATAGGTGGAGCAGGAGGACTAATAGAAAAGATCTCTCTTATGAATGGGAATACTCCAGAAATTCAGGAAACAGTTAGATATGCTCTTTGGTGGTCACTGTCTTTAGGAGCTTGTCTTGGAGGGAACGGAACACTTGTAGGAGCTTCAGCAAATGTTGTAGCTTCAGGGATAGCAGCTAAATCAGGGCATAAAATTAGTTTTATGAAATTTACGAAATACGGAGTAATTATTACTCTTCAATCATTAATATTATCAAGTATTTACATATGGTTTAGATATTTGAATTAGATTCTATAAGAAGTGTTAGAAACACTTCTTTTTTTTTACTATTTATGTTATAATATATATTCTCAAAGGCTTTTATAGAGCCTAAAATAAAATTATTAAGAGGCGGTTATAGTGAAAAGTTTTGAAGAATTTGGATTAAAAGAAAGTTTGTTACACAGATTGAAGAAAAAAGGCATAAAAACACCTACTAAAATACAAAAAGATGCTAGGGGTCCCATTGCTCTTGGAAAAGATGTAATAGGGGAGGCTCAAACAGGAACAGGAAAAACTTTAGCTTTTTTATTACCATTAATGAATGGAAGTATAAAAGGCAATGGAATAACTCTTATTTTAGTTCCAACTAGAGAATTAGCTCTTCAAATAACAGAAGAAGCTCAGAGTGTAAATATTCATAATTTAAATATACTTACAATTTATGGTGGTAGAGGTTACGAAGAGCAATTAAAAAGTATCCAAGGAAATGTAGATATTATTGTAGCTACACCAGGTAGACTTTTAGATTTTATAGATAAAGATATGATTAAACTAGATAAAATACAAACAGTAATTTTTGATGAAGCTGATCAAATGTTACTTTTAGGATTTAGAAAAGAATTAGATGAATTAATAAAGAGACTTCCAAGAAAAAGACAAACATTGTGTTTTTCAGCAACTATGGACCTACAAGTAAAAAAACTTGCTTATGCTGTAACTAAAAATCCTTTAGTTATACAAGTTCAAGAAAAAGACCATAGCAAGAATTTGAAAAAATATGTAGTTGAAACAACAAAAAGAGGAAAATTAGATGCGCTTTGTACTATATTAAACGAAACTCAACCTTTTATGGCAATAATATTTTGCAGAACTAAACTTAGAGTAGATAACTTGGAAGAGAGAATGGCTGATAGAGGTTATAATACTCAAAAAATGCATGGAGATATTTCCCAAGTTAAAAGGGAAAAGATTATTAAATCTTTTAAAAATGCTGAAATTAGGTATCTTATAGCAACAGATGTTGCTGCAAGAGGGCTTGATATAACAGGTGTCACTC